>Ga0194133_10000141_pt1 | contig 149119 bp, 127 predicted proteins | sample TA2KigOf40mmetaG_FD_155448 | JGI IMG/M metagenome (GOLD analysis project Ga0194133, IMG submission 155448) | Freshwater microbial communities from Lake Tanganyika, Tanzania - TA2015055 Kigoma Offshore 40m | ecosystem: Environmental > Aquatic > Freshwater > Lake | place: Tanzania: Lake...
CGGGGGGGGACCGCCGGCCGGGATCAACCTGGCTTGCCCGGGGCACCGCCCGTGGCCAGCACGACCTCTCGGCGGGCACGCTGCGGGGGCAGCAGCTCCGATTCGCGCAGGGCGCGCGCGTGCGTCCGCGCCGCCTCGGGTCGCCCGCGGGACTGCTCGACGAGCATCCAGGCGTAGTGCATCTGGGTCTCCTCGGGCGGGCTGCGGCCGGCCCAGGAAATCCGCGCCAGCAGACCCGCGGCATCGGTGAAGCGCTGCTGGAGGATGAGCGCGAGGGCGTGATTGATCTGGCAGGACACCGACTCGGGCGAGCGGTTGAGCAGTTCGAGGGTGAGTCGGACGGCCTCCTCGGGCTGCCGGCCCGTGGCGATGAGCACGGCCGCCTGGTTGTGCCGGAAGACGGGGTTGTCGGGCTGCAACCGGTAGGACCGTGCGACGGCCTCGGCCAGCGTGTCCATGTCCTGCGTCTCGGCGGCGATGCCCGCCACCTCGAACCAGAAGGTCGGATCGTCGGCGAAGTCCTTCTCGACCCGGCGCAGCAACGCGGCGGCCTCCTGGGGGCGGTTCACGCGGCGCATTCCGGCCACCATCCGGGCCACGAGCACGGCGTCGGGGCTGGCACCCTCGGCGGTCCGGCCAAAGGCGTTGGCGGCGTCGAGGGAGCGGTTGAGGGCAAGGTCGATCCGGCCGTCGAGGTACCAGCTGTAGGCACCCATGCGGCCGGCCAGCGAGGTCTCGCCCCGCATGCCGATGGCCAGTTGCCGCAGGCGCGTCCAGTCTTCGCGGCCCAGCAGGAGCTCGGCGGTGGCCAGCCAGAGGTCCGGGGCGTAGGGAAAGACCTTCACCTGCTCGAGTCCCAGGTCCACGGCCCGGTCGCCCAGGCCGAAGGCCTGCAGGGCCTCGACCAGGCCGATGGCCTCGGCCGGGCTGGCGGGCGGGCGTTGGAAAGCCTTGAGGCGATCCATGACCTCGCCTCCGCGATCGGTTCGGGCCAGGAGCCGCCAGAGCCCAAGGTGGTCGGCCAGCGCGTCGGCCTGGCGACCGGCACGACGGGCCAGGGCCGCCTCGTATCCGGCGGCGTCTCCAAGGTTTTCGGCCACCATCAGCACCAGGCGCGAGGCCTCGTCCTGAAGCTTCGGGTCTTTCTCGGCCGCGAGCAGGCGGTCCCGGGCCGCCGCCATGCCGGTGATCGGGCCCCAACCGGCCTCCCAGGCCGGGCCGATCAGGCCCATGGGGGCGGTGGTCATCAGGCCCGACCGCTGCCGCAGCCAAAGCTCCTCGAAGCGGTCCATGCGCCGGGACAGGAACAGCGACCGGCCGAACCAGCCCGCGATCTCGCCGGTGTCGGTCGTGGCGAGGTCGCGCAGCAGGGCGACATTGGCCGGATGATGCCCCACATGGTCGAGGAAGCGTGCGAAGAGCAGCACTTCCTGGCGGTTGGTGGCGGTGCGGTGGAGCAGTTCGGTGCCGCAGGCGTAGCCGAAGCGCACGTCGTCCTGCGTCCATGCGGTGCTTCCGGTCAGCACCTCCAGGGCCCCCCGTCGCGCCTCGAGGCTCGCCAGGTCGTTGGCCAGGGCCGTCTTCCAGGCGGTGATCGACTCGGGCAACCGGCCGGCCGCCCCGGCCTCCCGGGCCGTGCGGATCAGGGCCCGGGCCTGGAACTTGTCGAGCAGGCTGGCCCGGAAGGGCGGGTCGATCTCCGGCGTGGAGACCACGAAGATCGGGACCACGGCCAGGATCACCGAACCGGCCATCAGCAGGGCCAGGATCGCCGCCCACCGGAAGCTGGGATCGGTGACGAGGATGCGGAGCAGGTCGCTCTCGATGGCCTCGGGCGACGACTCCGCGCGGGGCTCGTCGTCGGGAGGGCCCGGTCGGGGGTCAGGCGGCGTGGGCCGGCCTTCCGTGTTGTCGGAATCCTTCATGGGCCTTGGGTCACCCGGAGGATCTGCGAGGCCCCGGGCGAGTGGAGGCGCACACCGGCCGCCCCGGCGGCCGGCACCAGCAGGAAGCCCCCGGGTGGCAGGCGGCTCTCCTGCGCGCCGGCCCGGACGAGGCTGGTGCCCGAGACCCCGCCCAGCACGCAGGGCCCGCCGGCCCCGGCAAGGGCGCCGATCGAGGCCCCGGCCTGCAGGCGCAGCAAATCCACCGAAAACAACCGATGCCGCACCAATGGCCGCACGGCCACCCCGGGGGCGAGGTTCGACCAGAACTCGGGCACCCGTTCCGGCTGGGTGTCGGAGAAGTCGATGGACTCGAGGGCCGGTTGGCGGTGCAGCTCGCGCGGCCTGCCGTCGAGCCCGGTGCGGTTCCAGTCGAAGACGCGGTAGGTGGTGTCGGAGTTCTGCTGGATCTCGAAGACCAGGTTGCCGGCCCCCAGCGCATGCGCCCGCCCGCTGGGCAGGAACATCACATCGCCGGGCCGCGTGGGAAGGCGCCGGAAGCACTCCGCCACCGACCCCGCGTCCAGCCTCCGGGTGAACGCCTCGGGCGTGATCCCCGGCTCGAATCCCACATAGATCCCGGCTCCGGGGTCGGCCTCCGCGAAATACCACATCTCGGTCTTGGGCTCGCCGCCCAGGGCTGCGGCCTTGTCGGCCGGCGGATGCACCTGCAGGGACAGGTCGTCCCGGCAGTCGAGGATCTTGACGAGCCAGGGGAAGCGCTCCCCCGTGGCGACCGGCCGGCCCATGAGGTCGGGCCCATGGTGTTCCATGAGCTGCCGAAGCGAGGTCCCGGCCAGCGGACCCTCGGCCACGACCGATTGCCCCTCGGGGCGGTCGCAAATCTCCCAGGACTCGCCGATGGACACCCCGGGCGGGAGGGCCTTGCCCCAGTGCGTCTCCAGGCGACGCCCGCCCCAGACCCGCTCCTTGGGCAACGGGTGGAAGACCAGGGGGGATGCGAGCTTCACGCCGCCTTCGAGTCCGGCTCGGTGAAATGCCCGAAGGCCCGGAACTTGGCGTAGCGGGCGGACAACCGGCCGGCCGTGGACATGGCCTGCACCTCACCCAGATGCTTGAGCAGGCCCTGGCGCAGCGTGGCGGCCGTGGCTTCGGGATCGAGATGGGCACCGCCGAGGGGCTCCGGCAACACCGCATCGACCAGGCCGAGCGCCTCCAGGTCGCCGGCGGTGATCTTGAGCGCCGCGGCCGCCTTGGGCGCGGCGGTGCGGTCCTTCCAGAGGATCGCGGCACATCCCTCGGGGCTGATGACCGAGTAGTAGGCGTTCTCGAGGATCAGCACGCGGTCGGCCACACCGATGCCCAGGGCCCCGCCGGAGCCCCCCTCGCCGATGACGCAGGCGAGGATGGGTACCTCGAAGGTCATCATCTCGCGCAGGTTCACGGCGATGGCCTCGGCCACGTGGCGCTCCTCGGCCCCGATGCCCGGATAGGCTCCGGCCGTGTCGATGAGGCTGATGATCGGCAGCCCGAACTTGTCGGCCATCTTCATGAGGCGAAGCGCCTTGCGATATCCCTCGGGGTGGGCCGAGCCGAAATTGCGCAGGATGTTCTCCTTGGTGTCGCGGCCCTTCTGGGTGCCGACCACCAGCACCCTCTGGCCGCCCAGGCGGGCGAACCCGCCCACCATGGCGCGGTCGTCGGAATGCAGGCGGTCGCCGTGCAGTTCCTCGAACTCGTCGAAGGCCAGACGCAGGTAGTCGAGGGTGTAGGGGCGCCTCGGGTGCCGGGCAAGCTGGACCCGCTGCCACGGGGTGAGGTTGGAATACAGCTGCCGCTGGGCTTCCTGGATCTTGGACTCCAGCAACCGGATCTCCTCCTCCCAGGAAATGCCCAGGGCGGGCGTCCCGGGCTGGGCCTTCAAGTCGTCGAGCTTGCGCTGCAGTTCGGCGATGGGCTTTTCGAAGTCGAGAAAATGTCTCATGCAGGGGGAGAAGGCTCCCAACGCATCCGAAGCTAGGCACCGCCCCCCGCAGCCGCAACGGCCGATTTGCTGACCGGGCGCGCCTCCGGGGGCGGATCCCGGGGCGGGACGCGTTTTTCGCGCTTCCGCCGGCGCGCCGCCTTCGCGACGATCCGCCCGCCATGAAACGCCGATCTTCCAAGCCGACGTCCCGCGCAACCTCCTCCAGCGATTCCCTGCCCCGCCCCTTTTCCTCCATCGTGGTCGACGGCATCGAGCGCGCCCCGAGCCGGGGCATGCTCTACGCCACCGGCTTCAAGAAGGACGACTTCCAGAAGCCCCAGATCGGCGTGGCCTCCACCTGGAGCATGGTCACCCCGTGCAACATGCACATCGACCAGCTGGCCGTCAGCGTGGCGCAGGGCATCAACGAGAACGGCGGCAAGGCCGTGGTGTTCAACACCATCACCATCTCCGACGGCATTTCGATGGGCACCGAGGGCATGAAGTACTCGCTGGTGTCCCGCGAGGTGATCGCCGACTCCATCGAGACGGTCGTGGGTTGCCAGGGCTTCGACGCCTTCGTGGCGGTCGGCGGCTGCGACAAGAACATGCCCGGCTGCGTCATGGCCATGGCCCGCCTGAACCGCCCGAGCATCTTCGTCTACGGCGGCACGATCCTGCCGGGTGAACTCGGCGGCAAGGATGTCGACCTGGTGAACATCTTCGAGGCGGTCGGCAAGAATGCCGCCGGCGCCTGCTCGGCCGAGGACGTCGAGGCGGTGGCCGAGGTGGCCATCCCGGGCGCCGGCTCCTGCGGCGGCATGTACACGGCCAACACCATGGCCTCGGCCATCGAGGCGCTGGGCATGAGCCTGCCGAATTCGTCGGCCCAGGCGGCCGTGTCGCAGGACAAGACCCGCGACTGCGAGCATGCCGGCGCGGCCGTGCTGAACTTGCTGAAGCACAACATCCGCCCGCGCGACATCATGACCAAGAAGGCGTTCGAGAACGCCATGACGGTGGTCATCGCCCTCGGCGGATCGACCAACGCGGTCATGCACCTCATCGGCATGGCCCACTGCGCGGGCGTGAAGCTCACCATCGACGACTGGACGCGCGTCGGAAAGCGGGTTCCCGTGCTGGCCGACCTCAAGCCCTCGGGCAAGTACGTGATGGCCCGACTGGTGGAGATCGGCGGCACGGTGCCCTTGATGAAGATGCTGCTCGACAAGGGGTTGCTCCACGGCGACGTGATGACCGTCACCGGCAAGACGATGGCCGAGAACCTGAAGAACGCGCCGACCTACCCGGCCGGTCAGGACATCATCCGAGGCTTCGACAACCCCATCAAGAAGGACAGCCACCTGGTCGTCTTCCGGGGCAACCTCTGCCCCAGCGGCGCCTTGGGCAAGATCTCGGGCAAGGAAGGCCTCACCTTCAGCGGCAAGGCCATCGTGTTCGAGAACGAGGAGAAGGCCCTGCAGGGCATCCTCAAGGGCCAGGTGAAGAGCGGCCACGTGATCATCATCCGCGGCGAGGGCCCCAAGGGCGGCCCCGGCATGCGGGAGATGCTCTCGCCGACCAGCGCCATCATGGGCAAGGGCCTCGGCAAGGAGGTCGCGCTCATCACCGACGGCCGCTTCAGCGGGGGTTCGCACGGCTTCGTCATCGGCCACACCACGCCCGAGGCCTTTGATGGCGGTCCGATCGCCGTCATCAAGAACGGCGACCCCATCACCATCGACGCGAAGAAGCGCGAGATCACGCTGGGCATCCCGGCCAAGGAACTGACGGCCCGTCTCAAGGCGTGGAAGAAGCCCAAGCCCAACTACACGAGGGGTATCCTCGCCAAGTACGCGGCCACGGTGAGCACCGCCAGCGAGGGCGCGGTGACCGATCGTCAATTCTGAGTCCCGGCGAGGATCCGATCCAACCCATGGCCCTGCGCATCAAGATCTGCGGCATCACCCGTGAGGAGGATGCGCAGGCCGCCATCGAGGCCGGGGCCGATGCGCTGGGGTTCGTTTTCGTGCCCGGCACGCCCCGGTTCATCGAGCCGGCGCGTGCCGCGGAAATCACACGGGGCCTGCCCCCCTTCGTCAGCCGCGTGGGCCTCTTCGTCGATGCCGATCCGGCCCTCATGCGGGCCGTGATCGACCAGGCGCGGCTCGACACGGTGCAGTTGCATGGCGACGAACCCCCGGAGGTGGGCCACGGCCTGCGTCATCGCGTCCGGGTCGTCCAGGCCTTCCGGATGCGGGGCCCAGAGACCCTCGGGCGGCTTCCCAGGCATCGGGATGCCTGCGATGCCTGGTTGCTGGACGCCTATGTGCCCGGGACCTCCGGGGGCACCGGGGCGCGTTTCGACTGGGGGCTTGCCGTCGAGGCGTGCCAGCTGGGGCATCCGGTCATCCTCGCCGGCGGTCTCAAGCCCGAGAACATCGCCGAGGCGGTCCGCCAGGTGCGGCCCTACGCGGTGGACGTGTCGTCCGGCGTCGAGTCGGCCCCGGGGATCAAGGACACGGCCAGGATCGTCCGCCTGATCCAGGAGGCCCGAAGGACCGAGATCGGCTGAGGGGCGGCTGAAGGGCCCTCTGGGACTCTTGGGCCACGGACGCAGGACCGCTTCGATGGTTTCGACTCCACCACCCGGAGGCCTCCCGAGGGACCAGCCCGGAGGCAAACGCCATGGCACCAACCTTGGGCGCCAACCTTGGGCGACGACCCTGGGCGCCCTTCATGGGCCGGGAAGACCCGGGAAGGGAGCCGGGGGAGGCGGGGGAACGGCCCGGCCGATGCGGCTGATGGGCGTCGGCACGGTACCGCCGTATTGGTCAGGGGCCGGTGCCACCGCAGGGACATCGATACCGTTGTGGATGGGGGTTCCGCCGGCCTGGATGGCGTTCGGTGACAGGGGGGTCGCCCCGGGCGCCCCGCCGCTCAAGATGACCCCGCCCCGACCGATCACCGTCGGGGCGACCGTCATGGGAACGTTCCCGGGAACCCCTCCGGCCCCCATCGCCCCAGGAATGCCCCCGACATTTCCGGGCACATTCATCACGGGCGGAGGGGGTTGGTTGCCCCGGAGGGCACTGGGGGGAACCCCGGGGGGCAGGCCGGGTGCGCCGGGCGCCGGAGCCGTTCCGGTCCCGCCGGTCACCTTCACCGCGTTGTCCTTGAAATTCAGGGGGATCTCCTCGCCGTTGTAGGCGATGGTCACGGCCTTCTCGATGGGATCGATGGACACCAGCTTGAGCACGCCGTCGCCGATGCCGACCTCCTCGTCGGGGATCAGGGCCCTCGGATATTGGACGGGCTTGCCCTTCGGCTGATAGGCGACGAAGGCCCGCTTCTCGCCACGGACGGTGGTGAACCCGGTCAGGAAGAACTCCGGACGGTCCTTGGGTGGCTCCTTCTCGGGCTCTTGCGGCGGCGGCGGAGCCGGCGGCTTGATGCCGAAGGCATTGCGCTTGGGAATGCGGGCGTACCGGTGGGTGGGGCCGGACGGCTCCGCGCCCTCCGCGGACTGGGCCTCCGGGGCTCCCGCGTCGGCGGGCTCCGCGTCCGACCTGGCGGCGTCGACGCCTGCCGAGGCGGCGGGCACCGTCTTGGACGCCTCGGCCATCGCCCGATCGAGCGGAGACAAACCGGCGAGGGCGCTGGCGAGCAGGAGCGTCCCGAGGCCCCACCGTGGAAACCAAACGCGCACGGGGGAGGAATTCCGGCCCGAACCGGCGGGCGGCAAACCAGAAGTCTCCCGAGGGGACGTCGACATGCCCTCAAGAACACCGGAGGTGGCGATTGGTTGCTGCATGGGATGGCTCCGGCCCCGGCACGGCCGCCGGACCGGACCGCAGTGTCGTCGAAGCTCCCGACCGAAGCCCAGAACGGAGTTTGCCGAATGGCGGGGTGACGGAGAACCGTGCCATCGGCGGCCGTTGCGTTGAACGGATGGCTGGCGGAGGAGACCAAGACCACGAGCCAGGTGCGGACCGAAGGATCGCGACGCCCTGGGCCCCGACCGGAGCCAGCCCGCCGACTCCCCGAGGCCACCCATCCCAGTTTCACGTCGACAAACCAAAGCTCCCCCCGCTCCACTTACAGCCTCTCGGGCCGTTCCTCCTTCGCGGGTCATCCCCGCACGGGACCAGCCCTGGACACCGCTTTTCCCGATCGATCGAATGGACACCAAGCATTCCTCCAAGGTTTCCGGCTGGAGTTCACCCGGGGCGAAACATCCGGCATCGCGCCCCGGGTCGCCGGCGCCACCAAAGCCCCCGGAACCGTCCCCCGAAGGCGCTCCTCCATCGGGCGAGCCCCGGGGCCGGCTTTTCCGTCCCATGGACTGGCTGACCTTCGTGCTCGTCACCCTCTTCGTGATGGCCGGCTACCTGTACACCGTGGCCCCCGACCTGACCCTCGAGGATTCGGGCGAACTGGCCGTCGGCTCGATGTACGCCGGCGTGCCCCACCCGCCCGGCTATCCGGTCTGGACGATCTACTCGTGGCTCTTCACCAAGATCCTCCCCTTCTCCAGCATCGCCTGGCGAGTGGCGGTCTCCTCGGCGGTGGCGGCGGCCCTGTCGGCCGGCCTCACCGCGCTGCTCATCTCGCGCGGATCGAGCCTCATCCTCGAGGGGATCGACCTGTTCAAGGACCTGCCCCGGCGCACGGAAAACGCCATCACCTTCGTGGCCGCCTGGGTCGGCGGCTCGCTGCTGGGATTCAACGGGTTCATCTGGAGCCAGGGCGTGATCGTGGAGGTGTACACCCTGGCGGTGCTCAACCTCGTGGGCATGTTCTGCCTGCTGCTGCTGTGGATGTACCGGCCGGACCGCCGCCGGTACCTGCACGGGGTGTTCTTCCTCTTCGGCCTGTGCCTCTGCAACCACCAGACGCTCATCGTCGCCGCCATGGGGATCGAGGTGGCCATCGCGGCGGCCGACAAACGCCTCGGCCGGGACTTCTTCCTCGGCAACACGATCATCTGGCTCCTCGGTTTGCTGGCCCACTTCACCGGCAAGATCCACACCTTCGAGGGCAACGTGCCGGTGTTCATGATCTACAACCTCGTCGGCCTGGGCTCGCTGGCGGCGATGCTCTGGCTCGCCTCCGAGACGGGCAAGCTGGGCGACCAGTTGCACGTCGTGCTGTTCGCCGGCCTGGCCTTCGCCGTCGGCGCGGCCTTCTACCTGTACATGCCGCTGGCCTCGGCCTCGAACCCGCCCATGAACTGGGGCTACCCGCGCACGTGGGAGGGCTTCGTGCACGCCTTCACCCGCGGGCAGTACGAAAAGACCAACCCCAGCACCGATCCGGTGGTGATCTTCCGCCAGCTCTGGATGTACGCCCAAGGGGCACAGGAGGAGTTCAACTGGGCCAACCTGCTGGTCGGCCTCGTGCCCTTCGCCTTCCTCAAGCGGATGCGCCTGCGCGAACGGGCCTGGCTCATCGGCCTCACGGCGATCTACCTGTGCCTGGCCATCCTGCTGCTCATCCTGCTCAACCCGGGCCTCGACAAGTCGGCCAAGGAACTCGTGAAGGTGTTCTTCACCTCGTCGCACACCATCATCGCGCTGGCGGTGGGCTACGGCCTGTCGATCGTCGCGGCGCTGCTGGTCACCCAGTACCATACGGGCAACACGCGGTTCTGGATGTGGGTGGGCGGCGCGGTGGCCTGCGCCTTCAACCTCTATGAGCTGGTCGACATCCACCTCAGCACCGTCTTCACCATCCTGCGGGTGGCCGGCGCGCTGAGCCTGGCGCTCTCGGTGGCCTTCACCGGGTGGATCCTCCTGAACCGCCAGAGCATCCGGATCGCCCCGGTGCTGGCGATCTTCGCCCTGATCCCCTTCGACAGCATCCTCTCGCACTGGGGCGACAATGAGCAGCGCGGGCACCTCTTCGGCTACTGGTTCGGGCACGACATGTTCGAGCCGGGCCGGGATGCCGGGCATGGCAAGGCCCCGAAGGACACCAACGGCGTGCCGCTCTACCCGGCCATGACGCCGCACGCCGTGCTGTATGGCGGCACCGACCCGGGGCGTTTCTGCCCCACCTACATGATCTTCGCCGAGTCGTTCACCCCGGCCAAGCACCGCCTGGATCCGGGGTTCGACCGACGCGACGTCTGCATCATCACCCAGAACGCGTTGGCCGATAACACCTACCTCGACTACATCCGCGCGCACTACCAGCGCTCCGACCAGTACCAGTACGACAAGCCCTTCTTCCTCGGAATGCTCAACGACGCCAAGTCCGAGGCCCGGGGCAAGACCAACACCGCGGCCTCGCTCTTCGCGCCGCTCGATCGCGCGATCCAGGGCCTGGGAGCGTCGATCGAGGAGGATCGCCGGGCCGGTGAATCGTTCTTCCAGCCGGACCACTTCAAGGACCTGCCCGCCTTCCTCGCCCGGGTCAACGGGTCGGCCGACCCCCTCTCGCGGCACCTGAAGGAACAGCTGGCCGGGGCCTCGACGCCCGCGGCCGTGGCCGACGGCCTGAACCGCCTGCTGCGCGGCCCGTCGCTCGCCACCGATCCGGCCCGGTTCGCCACCGCGAAGCTCACCCCGCATGTCCGGGCCTTCGCCGCGCAGAATCCGCCGACCCCCAACCGGATCCGGCTCAACCGCCTGCTGCTGGAAGGCGCCTTCCCGGGGCTCTTCACGGCCAGCCCGGGCGGCCTCTACCCCGACCGCGAAATCTTCTCGGCCACACCGGAGGACGCCGGCAAAGCCTTCAGCGACTACACGATGGACGCCGCCAAGCGCTACCCGAACAACCTCAAGCCGGGCGAGCAGGTGGTCCAGTTGCCCGACGGGCGGATCTCCGTCACGGGCCAGGTGGCCGTCATGCAGATCAACGGCCTGCTCACCAAGGTCATCTTCGACAAGAACCCCGGCCACGAGTTCTACATCGAGGAGTCCTTCCCCCTCGACTGGATGTACCCGCACCTGACGCCCTACGGCATCATCATGAAAATCGAGCGGAATCCGGTGCCGGAGATCACCGAGGAGATGGTCCGCCGCGACCACGAGTACTGGAGCCAATACTCCGAGCGCTTCATCGGCAATTGGATCAAGTACGAGACGCCCGTGCGCGAGGTCTGCGACTGGGCGCTCAAGACCTATCTGCAGCGCGACCTCGCCGGCTTCAAGGGCGACCCGGCCTTCGTGCGCGACGACAACGCCCAGAAGGCCTTCTCCAAGCTGCGCAACGCCATCGGCAAGTCCATCTACGCCATGCGCATCAACTCGCCCCCGCCGAGCCCGCAGGTGCAGCAGCGGATGATCAAGGAGGCCGAGTTCGCCCTCAAGCAGGCCTTCGCCTTCTGCCCCTACAGCCCGGAGACCGTCTTCAACTACTCGCAACTGCTGGCCACCATCGGCCGCTACGAGGACGCCCTGCTGGTGGCCAAGACCTGCGAGGTCTTCGACGCCGACAACCTGGGGATCCGCAACCTGGTCGAGCAACTGGAGAGCATCCTCAAGAGCGCGCCGCCCAAGGCCGACGCCCAGACCAAGGCCAAGGCGTCGGGACCCAACGCCGACGCCCGGGCGGTCTTCGACCTGGCCTCGGCGTACTTCTCGTCGGGCCAGAGCAACCTCGCCGTCGACACGCTGGACGTGCTGCTGACCAACACGGGCACCAAGTCCGAGGTCCTGCTGTCGCTGGTGGACGGGTATCGCCAGTTGGGGCGGGTCGACAAGGTGGAGAGCGCCCTGGCCCGGTACACCGCGGCGGAACCCTCGCGCCCCGAGGGCTGGTATGACCTCGCGGCCATCCAGATCGCCACGGGGCGCAAGCAGGATGGGGCCGAGGCCCTGCGCAAGGCCCTCGCCCTGAGCGACGCCCGCCTCGCGCAGGATCCCAAGGCCAACGACCTGCGACGCCAGGCCTCGCGCGACCCCCGCCTCAAGGGGGTGGACCAGCCGAAGTGACGCGGGGCCAGGCCCCTTCCGCAGGCGGGGCCCGGACCCCGCCCGGGGAGCCCTTGGCCGGCCCGAGGGCCCGGGGCTCGCCATCCCGGGCTCAAAAATCCGGCTTGCGCGGTCCTCCGGCCGCCCCAACCTCCGCCCCGATTCTAGCAAGATGAACTACCCGATCGCGCGCCGCGCCGCCTCGCTGTCCCCGTCCCTGACCCTGTCCATCGACTCGAAGGCCAAGGAGATGAAGGCCAAGGGCGAGGACGTCGTGGGCTTCGGAGCCGGTGAACCCGACTTCGACACCCCGCAGCACATCAAGGACGCCGCCGCCGCCGCCCTGGCCGCCGGCTTCACCAAGTACACCCCCAGCAGCGGCATCCCCGAGTTGCGCCAGGCCATCGCCGACAAGTTCCAGCGCGAGAACAGCCTCACCTACAAGCCCTCGCAGGTCATCGTGAGCAACGGTGGCAAGCACTCCTGCTACAACGTCATCCTGGCCACCTGCCAGGAGGGCGACGAGGTGATCATCCCGGCCCCGTACTGGCTGAGCTATCCGGAGATGGTGAAGCTGGCCGGTGCCACGCCGGTCATCCTTGAGACCACCGACCAGACCGAGTTCAAGGTCACGCCGGCGCAGTTGCGCGCCGCCATCACGCCCCGCAGCCATCTCTTCATCCTCAACTCACCGAGCAACCCGACGGGCAGCGTCTACACCCCCGACGAGATCAAGGCCCTCGGCGACGTATGCGTCGAGAAGGGCGTGCTCATCATGAGCGACGAGATCTACGAGCACCTGACCTACGACGGCGCGCAGGTGAAGAGCGTGGCCAGCTTCAGCCAGGCGCACTACGACCACACCATCATCGTCCACGGCTTCGCCAAGGCCTGGAGCATGACCGGGTGGCGCCTGGGCTTCCTCGCCGCACCCGAGCCCATCGCCAAGGCCATCGACGCCATCCAGAGCCACAGCACCAGCAACCCCTGCTCGTTCGCCCAGAAGGGTGGCGTGGCCGCGTTGACCGGATCGCAGGCCCATCTGCCCGGCTGGTTGGCCGAGTACGCCAAGCGCCGCACCCACGCCTGGGAGATGCTCAACGCCATACCCGGCGTCTCGTGCGTCAACAGCAAGGGGGCGTTCTACCTCTTCCCCAACATCTCCAAGACCGGCCTGAAGTCGGCCGACTTCTGCGCCCGCCTGCTGGAGCAGGAGAAGGTCGCCGCCGTCCCCGGCATCGCCTTCGGCGCCGACGACTACCTGCGCATCAGCTACGCCACGAGCCTGGCCAACATCGAGAAGGGCCTGGCCCGCATGGACCGCTTCGTGCGCTCGCTCTGACGGTCAGCGTCCGGTGAGCCACTCCCGCCACCGCCCGAGGCGGGGGTGGCGGCCGAGAGGCACTGCCAAGGCCCACCGCGTGGCCCGACCGGCGCCACGCCATCGACACCAGCGACGACCTGTCGACCCGGACACCCGTGCCCGGACTGGAGTCCCTCCGCGGCGACGGCATCTCGACCGCGCTCCCGGTGCCGACCGGCGCCGGCCCGATGCGGTTCTGGCGGATTCGCATCGACTGAGCACGCCCCCCGGAGAGGCTCGTCGAGAGCGGGTCCCCGGGCGGTTCAGTCGGTCATCCCATCGCGGGCCAACCCGAGGCTGGACCCCAATGGACCCTCGTACCGATGGGCCCGTGCCCGGCCGCTGAGGCCTTCCGGCAGTCCGGTGGGCGGAAACCACCGAAACCGTCGGGATGCGGGAACCGTCCACGAACCTCAATAGGAGATCGTCTCCCCAGCCAGGGGCGGGGTCGAGGAGGGTGCCTTGCGATGGCCGGTCACGGCCTCGAAGCCGCTGGCGACGCGGATGAGGACCGGCTCGGCGAAGGGTCGCCCGAGGAATTGGACCCCGAACGGCATGCCATCGGCCGGAAAGAATCCGCCGGGAACCACGATCGTCGGCAGTCCGGTGTAGGAACTCAGGTTGTTGCGCGCCTCCGGGGTCTGGGTATGGGCCGAACTCAGGCCGACCGCGTCGACCTCAAAGGTCCGGAACGGCAGGATCAACGCATCGAGGTGCCAGGTGTCCATGAGCCGGACCAGCAGTTCCCGGATGGCGTCCTGCTGCCGGTAGGCGGCGACAAGGCGGGCGTTCCGCTCGAGCGGGACGGTCGACTTGGACGCCTCGACGATGTTGGACTTCACGATGCCCGCGCCCTTCTCGAGCATCTCGGCCACCGTCCGGACCGGCGCCTCGGGGGGAAGCGCCGCCAGGTACTTGTTGATGGCCACCGCCACCTCGTGGTTGGAGGCGCCCGCGTCGGCCTGGGCCGACACCAGGTCGCTGCCGGACCGCACCTCCACCAGCGTGGCCCCCGCGGCCTTGGCATCGGCGACGGCCTTGCGGAACAAGGCCACACCGTCCTCATGGCCACGCCCCGTGCGGATCATGTCCTGCAGGATCCCGAGCCGGGCTCCAGCCAGGCCGTCCTTGCGCACGAAGCTCACGTAGGAACGATCGGGCAATCGACCGACGCAGGCCTCCGTGGCCAGGTCGGCCGCGTCGTATCCGGCGATGACGTCGAGCACGGCGGCGCAGTCGTACACGCTCCGCCCCATCGGGCCGCCGTTTTCCTGACGCGGGGAGCTCCACATCATGCCCGTGCGGGAGACCAACCCGTGCGTGGTCGCGAACCCGACGAGGTTGTTCTGGGCCGTCGGGATCGTGATGGACCCCCCGGTGTCGGACCCGAGTCCGACGGTGCCGAACCAGGCCGACATCGAGACGCCCGTGCCCGAGCTGGACGAGCCGGGGAACTTGGCCGGGTTGTAGGCGCTGAGCACCTGGCCCTGCAGCGTCGAGGCGCCTCGGGGCGCGATGCCGTACCAGTCCGACTGGTTGAGCTTGGCCAGCACGATCGCCCCGGCCGAACGGAGACGGTCGATCACGAAGGAATCGTATCGGGGGCGCGAGGTGGCCATCGGCTTGAACCCGCCCGTGGTGGGCAGGTCCTTCGTGTCGAAGACATCCTTCGCCAGGATGACCAGTCCGTGGAGCGGGCTGCGCACCCGGCCGGCCTTGCGCTCCGCGTCCAGCGCACGCGCCTCGGCCAATGCCGCCGAGCGCTCCTTGAGCGTGATGACCGTGTTGAGCTTCGGCCCCTTCCGGTCATAGGCGTCGATGCGGGCCACGTAGAGCTCGACGAGTTTCTCGGAGGTCAGGGCTCCCCGCTCCATGGCCGTCTGGAGGTCGGCGACGGTGGCGGTGGCGAGTTCGAGTTGGGCGGCCCCCGAGGGCAGCGCCGCCACCAGGGTCAGGGCAAGGACGATCCGATGGACTTGGGAGGGCAGGATCATGACAGGGAGGATGGGGTTGCGGTGGACGGGGACCGACACCCCAAAACCAGCACCGGTCATGCCATGGGCCGCGACCTCCGCCCGGTCTGTCCCCCGCCCGACCGATCCTGCCGCCGGACGCATGGATTCCATGAAGCCCCGTGCAGAATCCCCGCCGATCCCGGTCCCGTCCGAACTCGCCCGGCGGAACCCGAGCCCGAGGATCCGACCGCGGGCCGGCCCCGGATGGTTCCGGTTGTCCACCAGACGGACCCCGGGAAGGCGCCGATGGCCAAAGCGCCGCACGTGCGCGCGGAAAACCATCTGCCGGGGACATGGGTCCCATCCTTGGGCGGCATCCTTGCGGGTTCCGGGAGTTGGGCGCTCGCCGGGATGGGCGCTCCGGGGCGGGATCAGGCCCGTGGGCCATCACCGCCTCGGGGTTCGAAGGCCGCGCGCAGGCCTTCGCCGACGCTTGTCAGGGCGGCCAGCAGCAGGGCCATGAGGCCGGCGGGGAAGACCAGCAGCCACCAGCGCACGCGGATCGGGTTGAGCTGTGAGGCGCCGTCGGCGATCAGCGTGCCCAGACTGGCCTGCGGCGGGCGCACGCCGAGACCGAGGAAGCTCAGGAACGACTCGTAGAGCACCACCGCGGGCACGGTGAGCGTGAGGTACACGAGGATGACCCCGGAGAGGTTGGGCAACAGGTGCCGCAGGAACCATCGCACCGGCGGAACGCCCAGCGCCGTGGCGGCCAGCAGGAAGGGGCGTTCGCGGAGGGCCAGGGTTTGACCCCGGATCACCCGGGCCATGGTCAGCCAGGAGACCGAGCCCAGGCAGATCATCATCGCCCCCAGGCGGAGGGCCGGCAGGGCGGCGGGCCAGCGCTCGGCAAGCCAGCCGGCGCACCGGGCCTCGAAGAGGGTCATGCCCAGCATCACCCACACCACGGTGGGCAGGGCCTGCAGGAGGTCCACCCCCCGCATCATCCAGGCGTCGGTCCGGCCGCCGGCCGCCCCGGACACCACGCCCCACCCCACCCCGATCAGCAGGCTCACCGCCGCCCCCACCGCACCGACCGCCAGGGAGATGCGCAGGCCCACGAGCACCCGCGCCAGCAGGTCGCGCCCATGGATGTCCGTGCCCATCCAGTGCCCGGCCCCCGGCGGTGCCAGCGGCGATTCCCCGGCGCGGTCGGGATCGACGCCCAGCAGGCCGGGCCCGATCCCCGCCAGCAGGAGGGCAAGCGCCAGGAACACGATCCCGGCCACCGCCAAGCGGTCCTCGAGGAACCGACCGAGGGCCAGTCGGCCCGGGCTGGAGGCGGGCCCGCTCATGATCCGATGCGCGGGTCGATCCACCGCAGCAGGAGGTCCGTCGCCAGGCTCAACACCTGCAGAAGCAGGCAGTAGAACAGCACCATGCCCATCATCAGCGTGTAGTCGCGGCTGAAGAAGCTGTTCACGAAGAAGGCGCCCGTGCCCGGGATCTGGAAGAGATTCTCGACGAGGAACGATCCCGTGAGCAGGTCCGCCAGCATCGGTCCGGTGTAGGAGACCACCGGCAACAGGGCCACGGGCACGACATGGCGCAGGATCACGGCGGCCTCGCCGAGGCCTCGGGCCCGGGCGGCCTGCACATGCGGGCTTCGCAGGACCTCCAGCATGCCCTCCCGCATCCAGCGGGCCACGCGGGCGGCGAAGTAGAGGCCCAGGGTCAGCGTCGGGAGCACCGCCCGGGACCCTCCGCCCCAGAGGGCCACCGGAAACCAGTCCAGCCCGAGGGCGAAGACCAGAACCAGCAGCGGGCCGAGCACGAAGACCGGCACACAGACCCCGAGAAGGGTCAGCAGCGACGAGGTCGCCTCCGCCCAGCCTCCGCGCCCCAGGGCCGAGAACACCCCGACCGGGATGCCCAGCCCCATGGCCACGACGAAGGCCAGCGCGCCGAGGGACAGCGAGACCGGCACGGTCTGGGCCAGCAGGTCGTTGACCGAGTGGTTGCGGTACTTGAGCGACGGGCCGAGGTCCCCTCGCGCCAGGTTTCCGAGATAGCGCAGGTACTGCCACCCCAACGGCTCGTCCCAGTGGTAGCGCGCCCGGAGCGCGGCCTCGACCTCCCGGGAGGCCGCCGCGCGCTCCCGGTCGAAGGGCCCTCCCGGCAGGGCCCGCAGCAGGAAGAAGCACAGGGTCGCCACCGCCCACAGGAGGACCGGCACCGCGGCAAGTCGGATCACCCAGGACCTCATGGCCGGATCCTCCGCAGGGAAAAGAACGGGTGCTCGTCCATCCGGTTGGGCCAGACCCCGGCGACCTTGCGGGGATCGGCGGCGTAGAGCCCGACATGGCTGTAGAGCCCGGTCACCGGCACGGCCTGCTCGACCAGCAGCGTCTCGGCCTCGCGAAGGATCCCGGCCCTTCGCCCCGGGTCGCCCTCGGAGGCGGCCGCCCGAAGAAGCCCATCGTACCGGGGATCCTTCCAGCCGGTGCGGTTGTTGCCGCTGTCGGAGAGGAAGCAGTCGAGGAAGGTCATCGGGTCGTCGTAGTCGCCGATCCACGACCCCCGGATGAGGTCGTAGTTCAGGGCCGACATCTCGGCGAGGTAGGTCTTCCACTCCAGCGGGCGCAACTCCACGCGGAGTCCCAGATGCTCCCGGAGCATGGCCTGGATCTCCACGCCGGTCTGCTCGTAGAGCCGCGAGCCGACGTTGAAGGCGTACTCCACCTGCGGGAATCCGCGCCCCCCGGGGTAGCCCGCCTCGGCCAGCAGGCGGCGTGCGGCCGACGGATCGAAGGACAGGCCGGAGGGGGGCTGGTATCCGCCGGTGCCGGCCGGGGTGATCGCCGCGCTCGGCCGCTCGCCCATCCGCGTGATGCGGGTGGTGATGCGGGTCCGGTCGATGGCCTGCGCCACGGCGCGACGGACCCGCGCATCCTGGAACGGCCGGCGCGTGGTGTTGAAGCGGAGGAAGTCCTGGCCGAGATAATCGAAGCGGTGGAAATCGGGCCGGCGGGCCAGCTCCGGCCCCAGTTCGCCGGGGATGATCTTGCGGTCGGAGATCAGGTCCACCTCGCCGCTGAGGAACAGGTTGAGCGCCGTGGACGGGTTGTCCCCGCTGAGGATGTCGATTCGCCCGGCGGAGACCCGGCCCGAGTCCCAATACCTCGGGTTGCGCTGGAGCCGGAAGCGATCGTTCACCCGCCAGCCCAGCAGTTGGTAGGGCCCGCTGCAGGGCAAGGGATCGGCCCGGATCCACTGGTCACCCCAGCGTTCCACGGCGCGCCGGGGGATGGGGAAGAAGACCCGCGAGGCGGCCAGTTCCAGGAAGTAGGGCGTCGGGTTCTCCAGATGCACGCGGACCGTCCGCGCATCCACGGCCTCGGCCCCGAGCAGGGACGGATCCCGAAGCTCCCCGTTGACCAGGGCCCGGCCATGGCGCACGCAGAAGAACTGGCTGGCGTAGTCGGCCGCCGTCGCCGGCGTGACGGCCCGCCGCCACGACCAGACCACCTCGCTGGCCTCGATGGGCTCCCCGGTGGACCAGCAGGCCTCGGGACGGAGGAAGAAGGTGTAGGTCCGCCCATCCTTCGAGATCTCCCAATGCGAGGCCAGACCGGGCATGGCCAGGCCATTGGTGGGATTGAAGCGGGTCAGGCCCTCGAAGAGCGCCGAGGCGATGCGACCGTCGGCCTGCCCGGTGAGGATCTGCGGGTCGATGGTCTCCGGCTCGGGGCCGTTGTGGATGACCAGATCGGCCCGATCGGCGGGGCCGCACCCCACCAGCACCCCGAGGGCGACCGCCGTCCCAAGCAGGCCGAGGATGTCACGAAACCCGAGGAAAACCGCCCGCCCCGCCCCGCCCGGTCGGCAACAAAAAGCCCCCGTCGTCCGGACGGGGGCGTTTCGTTGACCGGCGGCGGGGATCACTTCGCGGGGGCCGGAGCCGCAGGCGTCTGCGCCGCCGGAGCCGGAGCCGGAGCCGGGGCGTTGGTGGCGATGATCAGGCCCGAGGTCATCGCATTCGGGACCGCACCGGGCTCGGTGCGGCTGACCGCCTCGCGGACCGCCTTCGCCGCGGAACCGGAGCTGTTCTTGAGGTTGCCCAACCAGGCAAGGATGACGCACAGGGCCAGGAAGATGCCGCCGGTCCACTTGGTGATGCTGGTCAGCGCGCTGCCGGCGCCGGCGCCCAGCAGGGTGTCGACCGCGCCGGAACCGAAGGCCATGCCCATGCCGGCCTCCTTCTTGGGCAGCTGGATGAGGACCAGCAGGCCCAGAAGCAGACAGACCAGGACGAGGACGAAACTCAGGAGACCAATCAGGATGCCCATGTTGTGTGAGGTTTTGAAGGACGGTGGAAGGTGTCGGAGCGGCGGGGTTTGGAACGGCGGGGTTTGGGGAACAGAGGCAAGCCCCTGCCCAAGGCTCAGATTGCGTTCTTGATGATCTCGACGAAATTCTTGGATTCGAGCGAGGCGCCGCCGACCAGCGCGCCATCGATGTCGGGTTGCTGGAGCAGCTCGCGGGCATTGGAGCCCTTCACGCTGCCGCCGTACTGGATGCGGACGCGGCGGGCGACGGCCTCGCCCTGCAAGGAGACCAGCACCTTGCGGATGAACGCATGCACCTCCTGGGCCTGGGCGCTGGTGGCCGTCTTGCCGGTGCCGATGGCCCAGACGGGCTCATAGGCGAGCACCGTGGACTCGACCTGCTCGGCGCTGAGACCGGACAGGCTGCCACGGACCTGCCCCTCGACCACCTTCTCGGTGATGCCGGCCTCGCGCTCAGCGAGGGTCTCGCCGACGCAGACGATGGGGATCAGGTTGTTCGCGTGGGCGTTGGCCGCCTTCTTGGCGACCAGGGCGTCCGACTCCTTCTGGAACTGGCGGCGCTCGCTGTGCCCGAGGATCACATAGCGCACCGAGAGTTCGCGGAGCATGCCCGGGGCGATCTCGCCGGTGAAGGCGCCGTAGCCCGAGTCGCTGAGGTTCTGGGCGCCGAGACGGAGGTTCGAGCCCAGGACCAGCTTGGAGACATCGGAGAGGGCCGTGAAGGCGGGGCAGACCACCACGTCGACCTCCTTCACGGGGGCCAACTCCCGGATCAGGTCGGCGACCAGTGCCACCGCCTCGGAGTTGGTCTTGTTGCTCTTCCAATTGCCGGCAACGATCAATTTCCGCTCTTTGTCCATGCGAATACGAACCAAAATACTACCGGACGGGGCGTTCGCGTAAAGGGGGAAAAGACTACCTCCGCCGGCTCATTCAGGACCCACACCACCCACTCCAGCCAGGCCTGGTCAATCCGCGTTGGGTTTGAAGCGGTCGGTGTTCCTCGCCCGCGAGATGGCCGCATCGTAGGTGATGTGGCACTTCGAGTAGAGGTCGTAGAGGCAGTTGTCCATGAGGACCGATCCGTCGCGCGCCCCCAGCTGCATGATGGTATAGAGCTGGTGCAAATCGTTCTCACGGATCACGGCCCGGGCGGCCGGGGTCACCATGAGGAGCTCGTAGGCCAGGACCCGCCGGGTGCGGTCCACGCACGGCAGGAGTTCCTGCGAGATCACCCCCTGAAGCGAATTGGCCAATTGCAACACCACCTGTTTCTGGGCGCTGCCCTCGAAAATACCCACCACCCGCTCGAGCGCGTGCATGGCGCTCGGCGCATGGAGGGTGGCCAACACCAGGTGACCCGTCTCGGCGGCGGTCAGGGCCGTCTGGATCGTCTCATGGTCGCGCATCTCCCCGATGCAAATGACATCGGGATCCTGCCGCAGGGCGTGGATGAGCGCATGGTTGAAGGAACGGACATCGGTCAGCACCTCCTGTTGGACCACGATGGCCCGACGATTCTCATGCACCCGCTCGATGGGGTCCTCGATGGTCAGGATCTTGCACCGGCGCTCCCCGTTGATGAGGTCGATCATGTAGTTCATGGTCGTGCTCTTTCCGGCTCCGGTGGGACCGGTGATGAGGACCAGCCCGTTGGTCTTGCGGGCCAACTCGTCGATGCGAGGGGGCAGGCCGAGTTCCTCGCGGGTCGGGAAGTGTTTGCCGCAGAATCGGCAACTCAGCTCGGTGACCCCGTTGCGCCGGTAGAACGTGACCCGGATCCGGCCTGCGACCGGGTGCCGAACGGAGATGCAGAGTTCCCAGCGGCGATCCAACGTCTCGCGCTGAAGGTCGGTCAGGAGCGATTGCGCCATGGCCTCGCATTCCTCAGGCCCCAGGGCATCCTCGTCGGCCAGGAGGATCTCGCCCGTCACTCGGAAGGCCGGTGGGACTCCGACGACGACGTGCAGATCGGAAGCAGCGAGCGAGACGGCGTCGATGAGCAGGCGGTCCATCCGTGGATGGATGAATTCGGCGATGGAAGGGTTCATGCGCTGAAAACTCGACGAACGAGGCCGGTGCACCTCTCCCAGACGCCGGGTCGATCGGAGCGGCTCAGGCCCTCGCGGGCCGCCAGCGAATCCGGCTGGATTTGCCAAGCCTGGGTGAACGACAGGCGGGCTTCTTCGTGGAACCCCAGCGCCAATTGGCATTCGCCGGCCAGCAGCCACGGCGAGATTTCGCCCGGAGCCAAGCTGCAGGCCTCACGGGCCGAGTGGAGGGCCTTGGCGAACTGACCATGCACGTGGCGGATCCGGCCGGCCAGCCAGGGACAGGTCCAGTCCGAGGAGCGGACGCTGCGGGCCCGCTCGAAGCAGTGATCGGCCTGCGTCTCCCGCCTCGACAAGAACACATCGCCGCGGGCCAGCCACACGTAGGCCGAATCGCCCCGCTCCTCGAGACTGGCATCGGAGAAGGCCAGCGCGTTGTCGCGGTCTCCCAACCGGCCCAGAGCCACCGCCTTCGAGGCCAACAGGTCGGGAGCCTGCGGGAATCGCTCCAGGGCCTTGTCGGCCCACAAGCGGGCCTCGCGGAATTCACCCAACTCGATCAACGAGCGGACTTGCCCCGCCCAGGCCGGGACGCTGGCCGGGTTGTGTTCGAGCACCCGGGCGAAGAGCCGCAACGCCAGTTCGAAGTCGCCCAGCTGGAACGCGCGCTCGGCCTCCGACGACCAATGCGACTCGCCCGCCGCCGTCCGGAGGGACTGCTGCCCCGACGGCTCGGGTCCCGTTTCGAATTCCAGTTTTCCAAAGCGGCTCATGGCTCGGTGCTCGGTGTGTTGAAGAACCATCGGCCATAGGCCCGGCCCAGAAAATCGGAATGTCGCACCGCCGACATGCGCAGGAAGGCCTCTGCGAAGGAATCGTCGGCAAGGCGGCGAACCCCACCCATCATGACCCCTTCCCGGGGCGCTCGGACGGTGGGCCAGACGAACCACTGCTCGGGTTCCACCACCTGCTCGCCTTCCATCGGCATTCCGGGCAGGCGTGGCAAATCCCGGCCATTCACTCGCACCGCCTTCGGCGTGAAGGCGATGCGATCGCCCGGCAGCCCGAACACCCGGCCAAAGATCGGCCCCGGCGCGAAGACTCTCGGATAATCGCCCGGCGGCTGGATGCGGAATCCCTCCTGATGGAAGGCGATGGAATCTCCGCGCTGCACCTCAGCGGCCTGAATCCGGGGGTTGATCACCACGGTGCGATCCTCGGTGGTGATCCGCAAGGGATTGGCCACGTGACGCCGGAATTGATCGAAGGCCGGCAGGTAGACCAGCGAGTAATAAATCGCCCAGCACACCAGCGGCAGCAAGATCCGTTCAGCGAGGCCGGCCGGGTGCCCCTGGTTCGCTTCACGCTGCCGGAGCATCAGGAAGGCCAGTCCGCTCGAATGGCAAGAAGCCATGCCTCCCATGAACCACCCCATGGTCGGGTGGCACAGCAAGATCAACGTGGCCGCGGCGCACAACCACCAACCGGCCAAGAAGACGCGGCCCAAGGTCCGCTGACCCAACAGCGCATACCCTCGGCCTGGAATGAGAGAGGCCGACAACCACTGGAGACCCGTCAATTCCAGCCAAACCCCACGACCGAGCGGGCCGCTCAACCACATCCACATCCGCCGGATCGCCAATCCCAGGCGATCCATCGCTTGGCCCAGTCGCGGGGAGACCCACCGACGCCCGGCGCGCGGCGGATAATAACTGGACGACTCGGAATCCATCCGCACAGGAGGTTCGGTGCGTCAGTGCCTCTGCTCGTTGCGCAAGGTCACATCCTCGTCGGGCTCATAGTACCCGGAGGTGTGCCGCAGTTCCTGGGTCTGTCCGACGACCTGCTCGAAGAAGCGGATGGCCTCCACACAGCCCTTGCCCTGGAACCCCTCGACATGGATCTCCACCTCTCCGGTGGGTCCGATAGTGATCTCGTATTCGCGCGTTTTCATGGATGCGTTGGTGGAGTCAATTCTGCCAATGACGAACCCGAAGGCGGATCGACTGGTTCTCGTCCACGGTCTCCTCGACCAGATCCATCCCCTTGCCCGCCATCTCGGACTTGAGCTTGGCGAGCACATAATGCTGCACCGTCCGTCCGGCGACCTCATCGCCGATGGCGCGGAGCTGCTCGGCGGAAAGCCCCTCGCCCGTGACGCACACCGAATCGCGTCCCCGGGCATCGCGGCTGAATTCCACCTGCACGCCGTCCCGGATCAGGCGGATCCGCTGATCCCGCCCAAGGGTGCCTGTCACGGCCGAGCAGTTCGGAACGTCGAGGGTCACGGTGTTCGAAGCCGGGCGCAGATCTTGCGACACGCCCTCTTGGGCGGATTCACGGGCCACGGAGAACCCGATCGAAACCGCGGCCGAGGCGACGGCGGCACTGATGGCGGGCCAGGAACTCACGACGATGGGGGCGATGATGGCGACGGCACTCATGGGATGAACCTGTGGAACGGCGTTGTGGGGTTGGACCGGGCTGGCGGGAAACCGTCACGCGGAATCCGGCGAGGAATCCGGCGAGGGCGATTTCAGAACTCGACCTTGCGGGGCAGGTGTTCGCCCAGAGCGGCATGGCGCGGGGTGCTGGCGTTGCGCGCCCGTCCCTCGGACCAACTGCGAAGCCGGTTGATTTGCTCATCCATGGTCCGCGCCAGCGGCACGGTCTGGCGGATGGCCTGGAGGACATGCTCGGTGGTGAGGTCCACCCCGTCGTAGAACGCCTCGTACAGGGCGCTGTTGATGGCCTCCTCGATCTCGGCGCCGCTGAAGTCGGCCGAGGCCGCCGCCAGGCGCGGCAGGTCGAAATTCTCCGGGAACCGCCCCCGTCGACCGATGTGCACCCGAAAGATGTCGGCACGCTCGGATTCGGCCGGCAAGTCGACGAAGAAGATCTCGTCGAGGCGGCCTTTGCGGAGCAGTTCGGCCGGCAGGTGCGAGATGTCGTTGGCCGTGGCGACCACGAACACCGGCGCGTTCTTCTCGCTCAGCCAGGTCAGGAAGGTCCCGAACACGCGGGCGGCCGTGCCGCCGTCGCTCGAGCCACTTCCCTGGGATCCAGAGAAGGCCTTGTCGATCTCGTCGACCCACAAGATGGCTGGAGCGACCGACTCGGCGACCGCAATGGCGCGGCGCACGTTCTCTTCGGACGAGCCCACGAGGCTGCCGAACATCCGGCCCATGTCGAAGCGCAGCAGCGGCAGTTGCCACTGGCTGGAGATGGCCTTGGCGCAGAGACTCTTGCCGCACCCCTGCACTCCCAGCAGCAGCACCCCCTTGGGGAAGGGCAGCCCGAAGATCCGTGCCTCGGGCGAAAAGGCCGACGACCGCTTGGTGAGCCAATCCTTGAGGGTCGTCAAGCCGCCCACGTTCCCGAAGTTCTCGGTGGTGGCGTAGTACTCCAAAAGACCGCTCTTGCGGATGATTTGCTGCTTCTCGGCGAAGACCTGGTTGACGTCGTCACTGCTGAGACGGGCGTCCTTGACGATGATCTTGGCGAACACGTTCTCGGCCTCACCGAGGGTCAGCCCCAGGGCGGCCTGCAGCAACCGGTCCCGGCCGGCGGCGTCGAGGTCGATCACCACCTCCTTGATGGCCCGAACGTCCTGCAGGATGCGGTCGAGCAGCGCTCCCAGGTCGTCCTTGGTGGGCAGCGGAAAGCTCAGGACGGTGAGTTCCTTGTCGAGTTCGGCCGGGATCTCCAGCAACGGCGAGACCAGGATCACCGTCTTGAAGCTGTTCTTCAGGTGCAGGGCGATGTCCTTGAGCTTGCGGATGACCGCGAAGTTGGATTTCACCAGGAACGGATGGAAATCCTTGAAGAGGAAGATCGCCGGCTCGACCTGCTCCAGGACCTGGTCGAGCGCCGCGAGCGGGTCCTTGGTGGCACCGGAGCGGCCCTTCTGGCTCTGGATGTTGGCCCCGGCCGCCACGATGCCCGTCGAGTAGGACCACTCGAAGGCCTTCTTGCCCCGGCGGGCGGCGATGTCCAGCACCAGCGGCAGCACCCGTAACTCTTCACTGGTCTGGATGTAGATCAGCGGATAGCGGGCCCGGACGAGCACCTCGAGTTCAGAGGCGAAGGCGTTGGGAGTCATGGAGAAGGTGTAACACGATGGGTTGTAGGATCCCCGGAATCCAGCGCGGTCCGGAGGAGTGCCGCCAGTTCCGGGGTGAGATGATGGGCGAGGATGCGACCGTCGGGCAGCAGCATGAGTTCCGAAACCACCTGAACAGGCTCAGGAACGGCCACCGGTTCGTCGGGGGCCGCCTGCGGGGACGCTGGTCCGTTGGGTCCGGCCGATCGGATTGGATCAGGGGCTTCAAGGGTCGGATTCATTCCGGTCGAGGTCGCTTCGGTTGGGTTGAGGTCGATCAGCACTTGAGGCCTCCGACAGTTCATTCGATGAGGCGCAGCCCGGCCTCGATGCCGATACGAGCGGCTTCCTGGGCTTCACCGATCCGTCCTGGAACGCGCAGTTCGGGATGCCGTCCGCTGAACCAACCGGGCCAGAAGCCCGTCCGAAGGCTGACCTCCACCCCGGGCAAGCTCGCCGCAATCCAAGCCGCGACCGGGCGCCAGCAGCAGTCCAAGTGTCCCGGCATGAGCAGGTGACGCACGATGAGCCGGGTGCTCCGGGCCGCCTGGATCAGGTTGGGGTGCACGCGGGCGCAATAGCCATCCACCCGGGCGATGCGGCGGGCGCAGTCGTCGTTGCCGAACTTGAGATCGGCTACCCAGCAGTCGAAGACCCCGTCCAGCAGCGCATGGGACTCCGGGGTGCCGTGGGCGTTGGTTTTCCACACCAACGGCAACCCGTCCGGCAGCGCGGCCACCAGATCCAAGACCGAGGCCAGGTGGATCGTCGGCTCGCCCCCGAGGATCATCAGGCTGCGCACCGCGCCGGATTCCCAAGCCCGACCGATGCGCGCCACCAGGGCTTCCTTCCCGGGACCGGCGGCAACGGAACCCGCCGACGCGTCCCAACTCTCGCGCCCGGTGTTGCAGAAATCGCACCGGAGATCACACCCGCTGAAGGCCACCGCGAACACCGGGCACAGGTCGGATTCATCGCCCACCTCGACGCGTGCGCTGAAGAGGCGACCCTCGGGACCGGCGTGGCAAGGTCCTCGTTGGCCGGCCAACCGATCGACCCCGCAGCGATGGGAGCACCACAGGCAATGGCTCAACTGCCTCCGAGCCATCCCGGCCCGATGGGCCGCCAAAGCCGCCCGGGAACCCTTCGCCTGGGACGCGATTGGCGTCAAAAGAGTCGCCTCCACCAAGGTTTCGAGCCGACCTCCCGCGGCGAGATCGCCCCATGGGTCTGAGCCAGGCTGGCGACCACGCGCGAGCGGAGAGGCTCAGGCACGGATGTTTGCGAGCGATCCCAGGCGATCAGCGCCTCGGGACTCTCGAAATCGCGAAGGCCCTCGACCTGCTGGCCCTGTCGCTGCTCGACCTCGAGGTCTTGTCGCCGGGTCTGCTGGAGTCGGGTGGACGGGGGATTCATGGCTTCAAGGTTCAGGCGGTCTTGGCGAAGGCCGTCGAGAAGGCCTTGCGGGCCCGATGCAGTTTGCCCCGGACGGCATCGGGGGTCTGCTGGGTGATTTCACCCACCTGCTCGTAGCTGAGGTCTTGGTCGGCCACCAGGAGCAGCAGGCAACGGTATTCGTCGGGCAACCGGTCGAGGGCGTTTTGGATCCGCTGCCCCAATTCCTTGGTCTCCAGCGCCCGAAGAGGATCGCGACCTGCGGAAGGTTCCGCCTCCAGCACGGACGCATCGTCGGCCAGGTGGATGTTCCGGGCCGACCATCGCTGACGGAGGTTGGTGCAGTGGTGGAGGGTGATCCGGTAGAGCCACGTGCGCACCTCGGATTCGCCCCGGAAGTCCCGGAAACTCCGGAAGGCCTTCACGAACACATCATGGGCGGCATCCTCGGCCTGGGCCGGGTCGCCCAGAAACCGGAGCGCCAAGTAATACACCGGCTGAGCATGCGCCGCATAGATGGCCTCGAACTCCGCAGTGAATCCGCCCTCTTGGCCTTGGGAACCCGCCTGCTCATGGACCTTCCCCTGCTCCACGCAGGCGATCTCCATGGGCTCGGGCGCGATCATCACTCCTTTGGACAGGGCCACCACGCAAGTGTCACGCGGGAAAACGCACTCTACCCCCATGGCTTCAGCCCCTTGAAACCCTTGAGACTGCGTCCCGACGTGCCTCGGACGCCCCGCTCGCCCAGCGCCTTCCCTCCGGAACGGTTGACCCCTAAGGTTCGCCCCTGTGTTTCGGCCGTGCATCGATTTGCGCCATGGGAAGGTGGTCCAGATCGTCGGGGGGACCCTCGACGACGCGGGCGCTTCCACGCTCACCCGCTTCCAATCGGATCGCCCGCCCTCCTGGTACGCCGAGCTCTACCGGAAGGACGGCCTGACCGGGGGCCATGTGATCGCCCTGGGGCCGGGCAATGAGGCCGCGGCGCGTGATGCGCTGGGGGCCTGGCCGGGCGGCCTCCAATATGGCGGCGGCGTGAACCTCAACAATGCCGCGGCCTGGCTCGAAGCCGGGGCCTCGCAGGTGATCGTCACCTCCTGGGTGTTCCGCGACGGGCTTCTCGATCGGCAACGCCTCGCCGACCTCGTCCAGCGTGTGGGCAAAGAACGTCTGGTGCTGGACCTGAGCTGCCGCAAGCGCGACGGCCGGTACTGGGTGGTCACCGACCGTTGGCAGCGCTTCACCTCGCTGGAGGTCGATGAGGCCGTCTGCCACGACCTAGCCGGGTCCTGCTCCGAGTTCCTGATCCATGCCGTGGATGTCGAGGGGCTGTGCCGGGGCATTGATCTTGGGCTGGTCGAATCGCTCGCGCGCTGGTGCCCCATCCCAGCGACCTACGCCGGCGGCGCCCGTTCGATCGACGACCTCAAGACCGTGCAACGCGTGGGCGGCGGTCGCATCCACCTGACCATCGGATCGGCCCTGGACCTCTTCGGTGGATCCGACGTCCGCTACGCCGACTGCGTCGAATTCAACCGATCCTGCCCCCTTCCCCGCTGATCTCCATGACCCCGAAGCACGTCCGCCTCTTCATCAAGCCCGGTTGCCCCTGGTGCGACGAAGCCATCGAGTGGCTCGATGCCCGCAAGATCGGCTACGAAACCCTCGACGTGATCCGCGATGCCGCCGCACGGGCCGAGATGCGGGACCTTACCGGCCAGACCCGGGCGCCCTCGATCGAGTGGGACGGCCATGTGCTGGCCGACTTCGGCGCCGACGAGCTCGAGGCCTGGGTGGCCCGGTTGGGATACGCGGTCTAAGAGCCTGTCCGCAGACAGGCTTTAAACCGATCGAAGGACGGCCGATGGACCACAGGTCTCCCTACGGATTGGCCGCGCCTGGAGATCCGCCGAGCCGGCTCGAGGCCTTCCAGGCGGCCGGTTGGTCGGAATAGGCACCAGGGCTCTTCAACTCCAAGGTGGATCCGTGCCCGTCGGCATCCACCGGCCACGGGGCCGAATCCTCGTAAGCCAGGCGCAGCACCAGGGATCCGTCGGCCGAGTGGATGCGCAGCGTGTCGCCGCCATTGCCCAGACCGAACCCGAACTCGCCCAGCGGCACCGGCCCCGCCGGGAACGCCCGCTGGAACCGCAAGGTGTCCTGGCACAGCACGGCGTACCCGCCGGCCGGAATCCCTCCGCCCGGGATCACGGCGACATGGTCGTCGGTCACATCGCGCAGGATCCATCCGGTGAGGTCCACCGCCTCGGGACCCGGATTGTGCACCTCGAACCAATCCCCGGAATCGGCCTCGGCCGACGGATGGTATTGGATCTCGGTGAGGATCACGGGCGGCCGAGCCGGCGGCACCGGCGAGTAGGCCTCCAGGCGCGCGGTCAGCGTGTTGGTCCCGATGGGCGGCTGGAACGACCAACGGCCCCCGGCCGTGTCGATGCCCCAACCACTCCAGCCCACCATGCGGAATCCCGGCTTGGGAACGACCGTGGCCACGACCGGCACATCCCGGAAGAAGGTGCCCATCCAGGGCGGCGGCGCGGACTCGGTGCGATTGAGCCGCACCTGCCCCGCCCCGGCCGGCGACACCACCGCCTGCAACTGGGCCAAGCCCGACTTCAGGCCGAAGTGGGCAAGGCAGTCCTGCCGCAGCTTGGCCGGGCGCCTTCGGGCGAAGTCGCCCAGCGAATCGATGTTCTTCTCCCAGGTCGCCTGGGTGAAGGGATCATACTCCGCCTGGTAGGGCTTGCCATACCCCCGTTTCTGCAACTCGGCGAAGCTCCAGCGCTGGAGGTGGCGGGGGATCTCGGGCCGGATCACCGCGGCCATGGAGCGGATCGTCGCCTCCACCCGCTCCTCGCGGAATGGCCCGTTCAGGAGGTCCGCACAGCGCTGGAGGAAGCGGGTTCGCACCTCCGGGTTGGCCAACAACCGACGCAGCATCAGGGTGCGTCCCCCCTCGTTGGGCCAACCGGTGCCGGTGCCGGTGCCGGCGGTCAGGAAGGCGAACATGTTGTCGTAGGACGCGTAGTCGCGGGCCATGGCCGGCACGTACACGTCGGGACGCCACAGGTGGAACCCATAGTCCTGGTCGTACACGATCCACCGGAATTTCCCGTTGGGCACCCGGGGCCGCCAGCACTTGATGTTGCCGATGTCGAAGTTCTGGAAGTAGGCGACCGACGCCTGGTAGCCGAGGAAGTTGTCCAGGTCCAGATACCGGTCGACCAACGTCTGCAGATTCGTGGCGACCGAAAGGTCCCTCGACGCCATGAATGAGCGCATCGCCGTGTAGGTCTGGCTGTCGCCGGCGATCACCGTGCCGTAGCCCTCGATCAGGTCGAGTCCGCCGCGGGGCACCTGATGGTTACCGATCACGTGGTGCTCGTTGAGCTTCTCCCGCAGGTTGTGGATGCCCCAGTAGTCGCCGTTGAGGTACACGACCGTCGGCCGGTAGGCCTGCGTGTCGAGGCCGGTGTCGGCGATGAGCCGCTGCATCATCGCGTCACGCATCAGCGTGAACTGGCCGTTCACGAAGTAGCTGCCGTACGTGGTCACCGGCCCGAACTGGGTGATGGGCGAGCGCACCGCCGTCTGGTGGGTGCTCTGGTTGTCGTTGCCCGAGTTACGCAGCACCAGCGCCTCGAACTGGTCCATGGGACGGTCCGGGAAGAAGCGGTAGGCGAGGTTGCCGTCGCCGTACTTGGCGCGCGCCGACAGCGCGTAGGACTTCTGGGGGTACCCCCGCGAACCCCAGCCGCCATAGACCGACAGGCCGACCTTCTGCCGGACCTTCGACTGGCGGTCGGCCTCGAAGAACTCGAAAACCACCTCGATCTCGCGGTCCTTCCAGGCATTGGACCCGGAGTACGGATAATTTTGCAGCACCTGCCCGCTGGCGTTGAGAACGCTGGTGCCCATGCCGATGAGGTAGCCGTTCTTGAAGTCGAAGTTCGAGGCAGCCGCCGCCAGCGAGATGACCGGCAGGTCGTGGGTGACGCCGAAGAAATAGCTGCGCATCGATTCCGCGCTGGAGCGCGCCTCGAGGTAGGCCTTGGCCCGGACCACCTGCGAACGCTGGATCCGCAAGGGTCCCGACCACGCCGGAGACACCACCGTGACCGGGTCCCCATTGGTCGTGTAGCGGATCAGGGCGTTGGTCGGCGAAGCCCGCAGTTCCAGCAACACCTCGGCACCCGCCGCATGGAACCCCGAATCGACCGAGAACGCCGGCGGCGGCAGGGGCGGCCCCACCGAGACGGCACCATTGGCCGCCCCCGGCGTGGCCTGCGACTTCGAGTACACGACCCATTCCCCGGTCTCGGGGTTGGGCGGACGACCGAGCGACTCGTTGGGCCCCAGTCGCGGGATGGCCACCTCGTCGACACGGCGACCTTCCGCATCACTGAGGGTCAGGGTCTCGCCGGCGGCATCGAGGCGGAAGTCGGTGTGCAGCTCGGAGCCGGGCCCAACGCGATCCAGGCCCGAGGCGTACACCAGAATCGACTGCCCGGGCTGGATCCACCCTTCCGGGAACCGCCATCGGCCCGGCCTCAGCGGGTCATCGGACAGGGCGAAGCCGGTCAGGTCCACGGCCTGATCCTGCGGGTTGGTGATCTCGACCCAGTCCCAGAAGGCCCCGGAGGCGTCGGGGGCCACGCCAGCGTTGTCGCTCATCACCTCGGTGATCCGGAGGCGGCCGGCGGCGGAACCCTCGGCAAGCAACCGGTAGAACCGCGTCGAAGGCCCGGCCGGCTCCGAAATACGCACCCGAAACCGCCCGGGAACCACCTCCGAGACCAAGGCCGTGGGATCGAGCACCCACACCGGGGATCCGACCAACCGCTCGGCCACCTGGACGCGGTAGGCTTGAGGATCCTCGGGATCTGCCGACACCTCGAAGATCAACCCGCCGCCCACGGGGCGCTGGATCGAGTCGGGCAACACGAACGGAGGCCGCGGCACCTGTGCCTCAAGACGGCCCCCGCCGGGCGGCACCAGCGCCACCCACGAGGCCACGAGGAGCAGGCCTCTGAGCCTCGGCCAGGTCACAGGCGGCTCTCCAGCTTGCGGGCCCGTCGGATCCAGACCGCATTGCGCGACTTCTCGAAGGCCGGCGAATGGTTCTGGTCGGCCAGCACCTCGTCGATCTCGGCCTGGGCCTCCTCGACCCGGCCCTTCGAGGCGAGCAGTTCGGCATACTGCACCCGCGCCCGGGGGTAGCTGTTGTGCTCCAGCACGCGCTTCCAGTTGAGCAGCGCGGCATCCACCTCGCCGAGGGCCGTCTGCGTCTCGGCCAGCGCCATGAGCGTGTCGCCGAAATCATGTCTGGGGTCCGCCGCCAGGACCTTCTCCAAGAGCGGCTTGGCCTCGGCCGCACGGCCCTGCCTTAGAAGGCACTGGCCAAGGTGGCTCAGCGTGTCGTCGTCCTCCGGGTCTCGCTCCAGCGCCTTGCGGTAGCAGGCCTCCGCCTTGGCCAGTCGGCCGCGCGCGAAATACACGTCGCCGAGGTCGGAGTGGTCGCGGGCCTTGTCGAGGTGGTGGATGCGCGCCTCGAGTTCCTTGATCCGCCGGCGGTCGGCCGCACCCGGCAGCTCGAAGCCGCGAAGCCCGAAGCCGCCCGCAGCCGGCCCCTGCATCCGGTACACCATGAAGTAGTAGAAGAGCGCACTGAAGGCGCCGAAGAGAAAGATGAACACCGCCCAGATCCATTCCTCGCGGCGGATCGCGTCCACGAGCATCCAGATCTGGAAACCGACCAGCAGCAGCACCAGGGGGTTCCCCAGCGAGACCTGCATCAAGTCCTGAATCAAGCCGAACATCGGGCCAGATCCTAGGCGAAGCCGGGAAAATGGAAACCACGCGCAGTCAAAAAGCCGGAGGCCTTGGTCCGGAGGCTGGACCCATGGGCTAATCCATTGAGCCGAGTGGGGTTTTGCCGTTTCATCCCGGCCATGACTTCCGCCGCCGTGGCCACCGTCCGCGTCCCGGGCACCACCGCCAACCTGGGCTCGGGCTTCGACACCCTGGGTTTGGCCGTCGCCTTCTACAATCGGGCGCGGGTCCAACGCCGGTCCGACCGTCGCATCGAGATCACCTCGCCCATCGCCGAGGCCTCCCGGGCCGGCGCGCTGGCCATGCTCGAGGAGGCCGCCGGGGCCTTTTTCAAGAAGACCCGCCAGGCGCGATTTGGTGCCGACATCCACCTTTCAGGGGACGTTCCCATCGCGCGCGGCCTCGGCTCCAGCGTAACGGCGCGGCTCGGCTGCGTGGCCGGACTCAATGCGCTCGCCGGCAGCCCGCTCGATCGCCAGGGCCTGCTGGAGGTCGTGGCCGCCCTCGAAGGTCACCCCGACAACGCCGCCCCGGCGGTCTTCGGCGGGTTCACGGCGGCGGGATTCGTCGGCGACGAGGTGCGATGCCTCAGGGTGCCGCTGCCCGGCCGGATCCGCCTGGTAACCCTCATCCCCGACTTCGAGGTCAGCACGCCCGAGGCCCGGAAGCGGGTGCCCCAGAGTTTCTCCAAGGCCGACACCATCCACATCCTGAACCGGGCGTCGCTGGTCACGGCCGCGTTCGCCACGAGGCGGCTGGCGGACCTTCGCGGCTGCTTCGACGACCGCATCCATCAGCCGTATCGGGCGCCGCTCATCCCGGGCATGGATGCGATCCTCGCGGCCGGCGTGAAGGCCGGAGCCGTCGGAGGCTGGCTCAGCGGCAGCGGCTCGACCCTGATGTGTCTGGCCCTCGACGAGGCCGAGGCGGTCGCCCGGGCGATGCAGCGCAAAATGCCCCGGGCGGCGGTCCACGTCCTGAAGCCCGACAATGCAGGACTCAAGGTCGGCGTGAAGCAGGGTTGAAGCGCGCCGGCGTCGCAAGGCCTCGCCGGGCTCAGATCTGCTCGAAGTAGCGCTGCTTCTCCCAGTCGGTCACCGCATCGCTGAAGGACTGGTGCTCGAGCCGGGCATGGTGGACCGAGAAGTCGACGACCGCGTCCCCGAAGGCCTCGCGGGCCAACCGCGACCCATGGAACAACTCCGCGGCGGCGATCAGGCTCGATGGCAGGCGCGGCAGCTTCGGATCGAGGTACGCATTGCCCGTGTAAGGCTCGCCGCAATCGAGCCTCTCATCGATGCCGGCCAAGCCTGCCGCGATCATGGCGGCGAAGGCCAGGTACGGGTTGGCGTCGGCCCCGGGCATCCGGTTCTCCGGGCGATACCCGTTTCCGTGCCCGACCACCCGGAATCCGGTGGTGCGATTGTCTTGGGCCCAGGCCATGCGGGTGGGGGCCCAACTGCCGGCCTGGTAGCGCTTGTAGCTGTTGATCGTCGGTCCGTAGAAGAGGCAGAGCTCCGGCGAGTACTTCATGAGCCCGCCCAGGAACTGGCGGAACATCGGCGAACTGGCCTTGGCCTTCGGATCCCAGAACAGGTTCCGGCCGCCCCTCCACAGGCTCATGTGGATGTGGCAGGAGTTGCCCGCCTCGGTCGGCGCGACCTTGGCCATGAAGCTCACGGACTTGCCGTGCTGGGCGGCGATCTCCTTGACCCCCTGCTTGAAGACCACGTGGCGGTCGGCCATCTCCATCGCCTCGCCGTAGGTGAAGTTGATCTCGTGCTGGCCCCGGCTCCACTCGCCCTTGCTGCTCTCGATGGGCACCCCGGCGGCGGTCAGGCCGTTGCGGATGGCACGCATCAGGGGCTCGTCGCGGCCCGGCTGCATCAGGTGGTAGTCGATGCGGTAGTCGCTCGAGGGCTTGAGGTTCCGGTACCCGGCCTCGAAGGCCGCGCCGTAGGTCTGCTCGAAGAGGTAGAACTCGAGCTCGCTGGCGCAGAAGCAGGTGAGGCCCCGTTCCTGGAGCCGGTCCAATTGCCGGCGCAGCACCGAGCGCGGGGCCTCAGCCACCGGCGCGCCGCTCGCATGCCGGAAATCGCACAGCACCAGCACCGAACCCGGAAGCCACGGCATGGGGCGGAACGTGGCCGCATCGGGGACCATCTCGAAGTCGCCGAACCCCGAATCCCAATTGGCCACACCGAACCCGTCGAGCGGGTCCATGTCGAGGTTCACGGTGAGCAGGTAGCTGCAGCCGTGGGTGCCGTGCGACACCACCGACTCCAGGAAATGGCCCGCGTGGAACCGCTTGCCTACCAACCGTCCGAAGGGATCGGGGATGGCGACGAGGACCGTGTCGATGGAGCCGGACTTCACCTGCGCCTTGAGCTCTGGGAGGGTCATGGGGATCGGTCGGTTGGGATCGCGGGCCATTGCCTATTCGGCCACGTAGATGTTCTTCACTTCGCAGTAGCCTTCCATGGCGGCCATGCCCAGGTCGCGACCCAGGCCGCTCTGCTTGAAGCCTCCGAACGGAGCCTCCACATGGACGCTGCTGTGGCTGTTGATCGAGAGCACGCCGCTCTGGACCGCACGCGAGACCCGGAGCGCCCGCGAGAGGTTCTGGGTCCACACCGATCCGCTGAGTCCGTAGGGCGAGGCGTTCACGTCGCGCAGCATGGCCGCCTCGTCGTCGAAGGGCACGATCGCGGCCACCGGACCGAAGATCTCCTCGCGCCAGCAGCGGTGATCCGGGGCGACGCCCGTGAGGATCGTGGGTTCGAGGTAGAACCCCGCCGAGGGCAGGCGACCGCCGCCGCACACCACCGTGCTCCCGTTGCGCCGGGCATCGGCCAGGTAGTCTTCGACCACCTGACGCTGGGCCGCCGAAACCATGGGCCCCAGCTGGGTGGCCTCGTTGGACGGATCGCCGACCACCAGCTTCCGGGTGGCCGCCGCGAAGCGCTCGACGAACTTCTCGAACACGGGCCGCTCGACGTAGACACGGCTGCGGGCGCAGCAATCCTGACCCGTGTTGGCGAAGACCGACATCGGAGACGCATCGGCGGCCTTCTCCCAGTCGGCGTCGGCGAAGACGATGTTGGGAGACTTTCCACCCAGCTCGAGCGACACCCGCGTCAGGTTGCGGCCGGCCAGTTCCATGATCCGACGCCCCACCTCGGTCGAACCGGTGAACGACACCTTGCGGACCAGCGGGTGGGTGACCAGCGCATCGCCCAGCGTGCCGCCGGGGCCGGTGATCACCTGCAGGATGCCGGCCGGCAATCCGGCCGCGTGGGCCAGCTCGCCCAGCTTCAGCGCGGTGAGCGGCGAGATCGAGGCGGGCTTGAGCAGCACGGCATTCCCCGCCGCCAAGGCCGGCGCCACCTTCCAGCAGGCGATGGCGAACGGGAAGTTCCACGGGACGATGGCGGAGACGACACCCATCGGCTGGCGCAGGGTGAAGTCGAGCCCGCCGCGGGCCACCGGGATGGTCTGGCCGAAGAAGCGGCCGATGCCGCCGGCGTAGTACTCGAAGACCCGGGCCCCGAGGGCGACCTCGTCGCGGGCGTCGGCCAGCGGCTTGCCCACGTGCATCACCTCGAGGCGGGCCAATTCCTCGGAGTTCTCGCGGATGACGGCGGCGATCTTGAAGAGCACCGCGGCGCGCTTGCCCGGGGCCAGGTCGCGCCATCCGTCCTCGAAGGCCCGATGGGCCGAGGTCGCGGCGGCATCGACTTCCTTCACGGTGGCCGCGTCGATCTCGGCGAACACCTCGGCGGTGGCGGGATTGACCAGTCGGGTCTTCGGCCTTCCGTCCACGCCGGTGTAGCGACCGTCCAGGAACAATTGGTGGGGAATCATGGGGAGAGCGTTGGGAATGAGGGTGGAATCGGGGGGCGTCGGATGACCTGCGCCCGTTCAGAGCACCGCCAGGTAGAGGGCCCGGAGGTCGGTGGCGGTGACCGGCACGGCATTGGTGCGGTGACACGGGTCGTCCCAGGCCTGGGCCACGAGCGCATCGAGGTGCTCTGGCTTCACGCCGCACTGCGAGAGTTTCTTGTCGAGTCCCAGATCCTTCAGGAACGACTCCACGAAGGCGATCGTCACCCGGTCGGCCTCGGCGTCGGACAGGGAAACCACCCCGAGGCCGGCGGCCTGTCCCACGCGTCGGTACAGCCCGGGCCGACGCGCGCTGCAGAATCGCATGCTCGCCACGAGGCACAAGGCGTTGGCCAGACCGTGGTGCATCCCGCAGATGGACGACAGCGGATGGGCCAGCGAGTGGACCACGCCGAGGTCTTTCTGGAAGGCCACCGCGCCCATCGCCGCCGCCACCAGCATGTGGCCGCGCGCCTCGAGATCTTGGCCGTTGCGGTAGGCCTTCGGCAGGGCTTCGAAGATCAGCCGGATGCCCTCGAGCGCGATGCCATCGCACATCGGGTGGAACGACGGGCACGTGAAGCTCTCGATGCAATGCGTGAGCGCATCGGCCCCGGTCGCCGCCGTCAGGTGCGGAGGCAGGCCCACCGTGAGAGCGGGATCGAGGAGGACCAGCTTGGCCAGCATTTCGGGATGGAAGAGCACCGCCTTGCGATGCGTGGCGTCGAGGGTGATCACCGAGCTGCGTCCCACCTCGCTGCCGGTGCCCGCCGTCGTGGGGATGGCCACCAGCGGCAGCAGCCCGCTCCAATCGGACTCGTCGTAGAACTTCGCGAGGTCGTAGCCCGGGCGGCGCACCAGCAGGCGGGCGGCCTTGCCCGCATCGAGCGGACTTCCGCCACCGATGGCGATCACACCGTCGCACGGGTGGTCGCGGAGCGCGGCGGCGGCCTGGCGGACATCCTCCTCGATCGGATTCGGATGGACCCCGTCAAAGACGAACCAGGAGCGCCCCTGCTCGGCGGTACCCAGCACGGCCGCGAGTTGGGCGAATGCGGGGGTCTTCACGAGGCCTCCATCGGTCACCACCAGCGGACGGCGGACGCCCAGCTTGGCCAGGGCCGCGGGCAGTTCGGACAGCGCTCCGGTGCCGTAGAGGGTTCGGGTGGGGAAGGAGAAGGACGTCAGGCTCATGGGGAGATGGGGGTGAGAAGGTGGGGCTGGTGGGTGCGATCAGGTCGGTGGGTCCGAGGGTCATCCCCGGACGAAATGCTTCAGGAAATTGTGGAGGATGCGGGGGCCGGACGGAGCGGGCTTGAGGTGGTCGAGCACCGAGTCCAGGTCGAAGCGGACCCGAGGGCGCCAGAGTTCACGGCGCGGGTTCCAGATCAAGCGGAGCGAGTCCGGATCGGTCTCCGGGTGGAATTGCACCCCGTGGAGCAGGCCTGTCGAATCCTGGATTCCCTGATTGGCCGCGAAGGTTCCCGCCACCGTATGGAGCACACCGGGCGGGAGGTCCGAGACGACATCCGAGTGGCTCGACAGCACGTCGAAGTGGTCCGGCAGACCGTCAAAGAGCCGGGAAGCGCGGCCGGCCGGGGTCAGCGTCACGGCCGTGTTGCCCAATTCGAGCCCCTCGGGATGAGGTGCCACGCGGGCCCCGAGCACCCGGCCCATCAACTGGTGCCCGTAGCAGACACCGAGCACGGGAACCCCGGCATCGCGGCATCGGAGGATCCATTGGCCCAACTGGAGATTCACCGAATCCTCGGTCCACGCATCGCGCGGGGAACCGCTGAGAATCACCCCGTCCCACGTCCCCGGAGAGTGGGCGGCGTTGATGTCGGTCTCGACGCCCACCCGCGTCCACTCGACCGGCAACGACGGCGGAGTCCATCGGCGGAACCATCCGCACACATCCCGGCGTGGATCGGGCTCCAAGCCGTGCGGCCAGATCACCGAATCCACCAACAACACCCGCTTGGTCGCCCTCGACATCGTTGCCGCAGAGCAAACGGCAGCCCCTTGGTCGCTGGCCAGTCGATTCTCGGATCGAGGGAACCGCCCTCACCCAAACCAGAGACCCCGCGGGGCACTCGGAGCGGGTCGATGGTCGACGTCGAAGGCCCCCACGGCAAGAACCGCCGATCATGGGAGCGATGCGGCACTTATCGAGATGATTCAGCAAGGCTCCTTCCCGCAACCGTGTCCAGATCGAGGCCCCTGAAGCGCCGTTCGCCGCCCATGGAACCTATCCGATCGCCCGGACCCTCAGATCCCGGAGGCTCGCCAGATGGTTCCAGGGCGCCCCCCGGATCGGCCGGGCCCCGTCTCGACGTCGTGGGCCGAACATGGAGCGGTAGCGCTCGAACATCTCGTTCACGAAGGCCCGGGAACCCAGGATCACCCCATCCGTCAGGTGCCGCACCCGCAACCGCAGGATTTCAGCCTCGCTCAATTGCCCTCCCTCGCAGAGCACCTTGCGGATCTCCTCCCGGTCCAACGCCCGCTTGGCGCTGTGGCCGGCAATCCCCCCCTGCAGGAACATCGCCTCCCGGTATCGTGCGGCGGCACCGCGCCAGGTGTCCTCGGCAAACACCCCCATCAACCCCTGTTGGAGGGCCTTGTTTCCGGCCAATGCCGCCGAGTACCCGCAGAACCGGTAATCCTTGGGATCGGACACCAACCCGGCCCGCACCGGATTCAGGTCGATGTAGGCAGCCACCGTGCGCAGAGCCTGTTGGGAATCCTCCACCAGAACGCTCTTGAACCGCTCGGCCCACAGCGTTCCGAAGCGGTCGTGGCGCCGGTTGTACCATCGACTGAACCGCTGCTTGAACTCCTTCATGAAGACGGACACATCACCCATCCGCCCCAAAAGTGTCTCTCGGACGTGCGCCGGCATGCATCCCGACGCCCGAATCCCCTCCTCCGCCACGACCACCAGGCACCCCTGCCGCCCGTAAAACTCGCGTGCCCGTCGCAGCAACTCCGCATCCGTCAGCGGCACCGCCGGCGGAACCCTCACCAGCACGTGGAAGTGGTTCCCCATCATGCAGTATGTGATCACCTCCAGCCCACAGAACCTTGACAAACCTCCCAGCAATCCCGCCAACCGTGCCTTGCACACGTCATCCAGCAGCAACTGCCCCCCGACCGTCCGGGAAATGCAATGGTACACCGCCCCCTCCGAGCCCCCTCGCTTGATCCTCGCCAACCTCACCCCACCACCATCCACCCCACACACGACCATGTCAACACTTTAAACCTGTCACTTTATGTTGGAAGTTGACGGGGGGTGGGGATTTGGGAGGTTGTTAGGAATGAATACGGGGCGCTGCGCGGTGGTTTTGGGGGTGGTTCTGATGCTCTCGGTGAGGGGGGCGGATTGGAGCCAATGGCGAGGGGAGGGACGAAAGGATCATTCGCCGGACAAGGGGCTTCCGAACCAGTGGCCCGGGGGAGGACCCAGGGCGGCATGGGTCTACGAGAACGCCGGTCTCGGATATGCGGGATACTCCATCGCAAAGGGCAGGCTGTTCACGATGGGCCTGCGCGAGGGGCAGGAGTTCCTGATCGCGGTGGACACGGCCAACGGAAAGGAGGCCTGGAACACGCCCGCCGGTCCGAAATACCCCAACGGGTGGGGCGATGGGCCGCGGATGACGCCGACGGTCGACGGTGACCGGGTCTTCGCGATCGGGGGCCAGGGGTTGATGGTGTGCGTCAACGCGAAGGATGGCCGCCAGATGTGGTCGAAACATCTCGTGGACGACCTCGGTGGCAAGTTGCAGGACTGGGGCTACACCGAATCCCCTCTGGTGGCGGGCGATTTGGTGATCTGCACCCCGGGTGGGCCGAAGGGAACCGTCGCAGCGCTCGACAAGGCGACCGGCGAGGTCCGCTGGCGAACAACCGATCTGACCGACAAGGCCCAGTACGCCTCACCCATCCTGATCCACCACGCGGGGCAGGACCAGGTGGTGCAGTTGGTCATGAACCGCTTCTTCGGGGTCTCGCCGAAGGACGGCAAGGTGCTGTGGAAGAAGGACTTCCCCGGCCGCGTGGCGGTCATTCCGACCCCGATCTTCGAGGACGGAATCGTCTACGTGACCGCCGGCTATGGGGTGGGCTGCGAGGCGATCCGACTGGGCGCAGGAAACTCGGTGGAACCGCTCTACTCCAACAAGGTCATGAAGAACCACCACGGCGGCGTGATCTGCGTGGACGGCTACCTCTACGGCCACTCCGATGGCGCGGGCTGGGTCTGTCAGGACCTCAAGACGGGCAAGGAAATCTGGGCGCACAAGGGCTTCGGCAAGGGGGCCGTGACCTACGCCGACGGGAAGTTGATCTGCCTCGATGAACGTTCGGGCGACGTCGCGATGGTGGAGGCCAGCACCCAGGGATGGAAGGAACTGAGCCGCTTCAAGCTGACGCCGCTAAGTTCCAGGCGCAGTTCCCAAGGCGGCATCTGGCCGCATCCGGTGGTGGTCGGAGGCCGGCTTTACCTGCGCGACCAGGAGTATCTGCATTGCTTCGATCTGCGGGCGAAGTGACCCGGGGCCAACCATGGGTCCTCCACGGGCCCGTCGCCCCAGGATTCCAGGTCCGCATCCCGCGCGGCGGCGACGGCGTCGGCGACGGCATGAGAACCGACTGAACCTGCCGGTTTGAAAATCACCTTCTCCAGAAATCAGTCGAGGCACCGATCCCACCCGGGCTGATTGGGTGTCGAAGCGATTCCCGATCAAGCCGCTTGGGCCTTGAACGCTCGCAGCCTCCATTGAAAGAAGGAAGAAAGGCTGGCGCTCGCTTCCGAAGAAGACACTCCCAGAAACCTGACAAAACGGTGGTTTTCAAACCGGCAACGTTCCGTGGGTTTCGTAACAGTGGTGAGACGACGGCGTCTGTCGCTGCCCTGCCCTTCAATCGCGACGGGCGTGGAGGTCGCACCAGAACTCCCGTCCGTGCGCGGTCCAATGACGGTGGTGCCGCCGCCAGAGGTCCTTGACCGACTCGGCCGAGGCCCACTCACCGGTGAGGTTGGGCCCGAAATCGCCGGAGGATCCGATGGGGAAATCCCGCCCCGGGAACCGCCGCGAACGCCGACCCAAGGCACGAATCCTCCGGTAACCCACAAGCTTGCGAAGCAGGCGGAACGGCCAGGCACGATGCGCCGTCAGGATCCGGGGCAGTTGCGGCAACCAGCCCAGTGGGCCCTCCCAAGGACCGATCGGCAGCAGGGAACTCTGCTCCACCAGCATGAAGCGTCGATACCCGAGGGCCTCGCAGGCATCCACGAGGGCGACATCGGACACCTCGACCGACAGGAAATCCGGCAGCCCCACCTCCCGCAGGCCATCCAGGCAGAAGTGGTCGGCGCTCTCGATGTCCACCTTGAGGTAGTGGGGCACACCATGCCGGCGCAGCAGGTCCGCGAACCGGACCGCCGGCACGGTGACCTTGCGGTGACGATGCCCCCCCCTCGCCGCGCTGGCGACGTCCAGGGCACTCCATTCCGGGTGATCCTCATTGATCCAGAACTCCACCTCCCCAGGTTCACCGGCCACCGCGACATTCAAGATGGTGAGGCGGCCCGACTGGACGGCCCCCGCAAACCGCCCGGCCACCTGCTGGCACAGGGCCTCGTTCGCCTCGATCGCCACGACCCGGAAGCCGCACTCGAGGTAGAACCCCGTGTCGTCCCCGTTGTTCATCCCCACGTCGAAGACGAGATCGGATTGGGCCGCGGAATTCATCCCCGCGAGGATAACGGTCACGCCGGGCGGCGGACAGGTTTTTGAGGTTCTTGAGGCGCGACAAGGAGGGCACTGAGGGGGCCCGAGAGGAGGAATCTGACAGGACACCCTAGACATGGCTTCTGGAAATCCCGCACGGCAACCTGCCCTTCACGGGAAGACACCGCGGGGCAACGCCCCGGTTGCGGGCCCTCCCGGGCCGGCTAGTCTCGTGGCCTTGGATATGAACAAACTGTCCCCTGCAACCTTGCTCGAGGCCCTCCACTGGCGCTACGCCACCAAGAAATTCGATGCCGCGGCCAAGATCGGCCCGGAACTCTGGGAGGCGCTCGAGTCGGCCCTCGTGCTCTCCCCCTCCAGTTTCGGGCTCCAGCCCTGGAAGTTCATCGTGGTCACCAACCCCCTGACCAAGGCCGGACTCGTCGCGCACTCCTGGGGCCAATCCCAACCGGCCGACTGCTCACACCTGGTGGTCTTTGCCCTGAAGATCGGCCTGAACGAGGCCCACGTCGACCACTTCCTGGAGCGCCAGGTGGAGGTCCGCGGAGGAAGCCTCGAGTCGCTCGGCGGCTACCGGAACCTCATGGTTGGCGGTCTCCAGAAGGCCGGCGACGCGGGCCATCTCGACACGTGGCAGACCCATCAGGTGTACATCGCCCTGGGCCAGTTCATGACGGCGGCGGCGTTGCTGGGTGTCGACACCTGTCCCATGGAGGGCATCGTCCCGGCCGAGTACGACAAGGCCCTGGACCTCGTTGGCTCGGGCTACCGCACGGTGGTCGCCTGCGCCGCGGGCTATCGATCTGCCGAGGACAAGTATGCCTCGCTCAAGAAGGTTCGCTTCCCCGCCTCCGAGGTGGTGAAGCACGTCTGAGCGGAACGATGCAGTTGGGAGGAAAGGGGTTGCGTGACGGATTCTTTCGCAAGACGAAGCGAGAGCGAGGCGCGGGCCGATTGAAGGCCCGTAACGAGCGAGCAACGAAGCCATTGCCGAAGAAGACGCGGCCAGCTCGACCGATCCAACGACGTCGTTCCGGCCGAGCCATCCTCGGTCGATGTCCGGTTGCCGGCCGCCCGCCTTCCTCTGGCCCGGGCACACGGGGGTGATCTGGAATTGGCCCCCGATTCCGACGGGCGGACCACGTTGATCCTGAGCTGGCCCCAGCGGACCGAACCAGACTGAGCCGGGCCGGGCAGGACCCGGTTCGCGGCGGACGGCGCCGTCGACTGTGCGCGGTTTCCCGCCTCAGGTGCCGGTGCGCGGCAAGACCACGGGTCGCGCCCGCCCCATCCTCGGCCTCCATGCAGGGACATGTGGCCATCGTTGGCGGAGGAGTGATCGGGCTGAGCACGGCCTTCCATTGCGTGCGGGCCGGGTACTCGGTGACGGTGATCGACCGGAACCCGCCGTCGCGCAACGGCTGTTCGTTCGGCAACGCGGGCATGGTGGTGCCGAGCCATTTCATCCCGCTGGCCGCCCCGGGCATGGTCGCCCTCGGGCTGAAATGGATGTGGAACCCGGAGTCCCCGTTCTACATCCGGCCCCGCTTCGACCCGCAGCTCTTCGAATGGGGATGGCGCTTCTGGCGCGCCAGCACGGCCGACCAGGTACGCAAGGCGGCCCCTCTCCTGCGGGATCTCAGCCTCGCCAGCCGGGCCGCCTTCGTGGAACTGGCCGCGCTTCCCGGCTTCGACTTCGGTCTCGTGAAGAAGGGGCTGCTGATGCTCTGCCGGACCCAGCATGCCCTCGACGAGGAGGCCCACACGGCCGAACAGGCCCGCGCCCTCGGGATCCCGGCGGAAGTCCTCGACGCGCGGCAGACCGCCGCGCTGGATCCCGCGCTCACCCTGTCGGTGGCCGGATCGGTGCATTTCCCCCAGGACTGCCACCTCAGCCCCGACCGATTCATGGCCGGCCTCGAGGCCGAGCTGGTGCGTCAGGGGTGCCGCTTCCGCTGGAACTCCGAGGTCCGGGGGTGGCAGACCGAGCGGGGCCGGGTCCGGGCGGCATGGGTGGAGGGCGAACCGGTCGAGGCCGACGAGTTCGTGATCTGCGGCGGTTCGTGGTCCCCGCAGACGGCCTCCCAGCTTGGCCTCCACCTGCCGATCCAGGCCGGCAAGGGCTACAGCCTGACCTTGCGGGAGCCACGGGAATTGCCGGCGTTGTGCTCGATCTTCACCGAGGCCCGGGTCGCGGTGACGCCAATGGGCCGGACCTTGCGTTTCGGCGGCACCATGGAGATCGGCGGCCTCAACGAGACGGTCAATCCCGTCCGCGTCCGTGGCATCGTCCGATCGGTGCCGAGGTATTTCCCGGCCTTCGAGGAGGCCGACTTTGAGGGCATCCAACCCTGGTTCGGCCTCCGACCGGTGCCGCCGGATGGCCTTCCCTACCTCGGGCGGACCGGGCGTTACCTCAATCTCTGCCTGGCCACCGGACACGGCATGATGGGCCTGAGCCTTGCCCCGGTGACCGGCCAGCTCATCGCCGGAATCCTGTCGGGAGATCGACCCCGATTCGACCTGTCGCTGCTCTCGCCGGATCGCCATGCGCGGTAGCCCCGGGACCGGGAGGATCCCCAAAGCCCGCCCAGCGCCCGGCCCGGCCACCTGCGGGCGTGACCACGGGTCCCCGGGAGCGCCGGTGCTACCTGGGGCAAGATGCGGCGGAAACGGCGTCGGAAACAGACGGGGGCCGGCCTTTTGGGCCGACCCCCAAGTGACGGAAGCATTTTCTCCGCCTTCACTTCAGGCGACATAACCTCGGCAGGGCCAACACCTACGGGCGCCCGCGACCCCGCCGAAAGCAAGCTTCCTTTGCCAACCCTTGAGCGGACACCCACCTACGATCCTCTCTGACACACGATCGGGTGCTTTGCTCAAAGTTTTTCAAAAATGATCGTATTGAGTCGGCCTTCTCACCGGACGGGCGGCGTCGGGACCCTGAGCATCACCTCGTTGCGCCGGAAGACGGTGGGGGTCCAAGGCGGATCGAAATAACCGTAGATCGGGGTCGCATCGGTCACCGGAAAGCCTTTGGAGGCCGTCCAGTCGCGGAGCTTCGCCAGGACTTCCGCCTCGCGTTCCGTGGAGCGCCCCCCGCGGAACCGGAGCACCACGAAACGACCGGCGGACATCTCGCGCCGTCGGACCGCGGGATCGCTGGGCGCCGGAACCGCGTCGGCCGCCATGGTCCTGGGCATGACGAAGGCCATGACCCGCCGGGGGGCATCGCCCGCGCCCGGCGACTGGGTCATGTAGACCGGCGTGGTCATGGCGATCTTGCGTCCCGCCTGGTTGCCCCCGGTGATGAAGCGGAACAACCGGCCGAAGCTTCCATCCGGGTCGCCATCCCCCGCGACCGTGGACGTCTCGACCCACTGCATCGCCGGATAGTCGCGCACCTGGAAGGCCCCGTCCGACTCGATCACCCGGTAGGGCGCCGTCTCGTAGCCGGCACGCGTGGCCTGACATCCGCCGGCCGCCAGCAGGAGGGTCACGAGGGCCGCCCCGGAGAGGAGTGCAATGGTCCTGACATTCATTCCCGCATCGTCGACCCGTTCCCACCCCTCCGCAACCGGCGGCCTCGGCCCTGAATTTGTCGAACGACCTCGTCGGGCGAGCGGAAGCCGGACTCCAGAGTCGCTGGCCCGAGTCTCTGCGGAGTTTCTGCCCGCGATTCCCGTCGATCCGTTCGACGGTCAACCCATGCGCCACCGAACGCTCGGACCAGGCTCCGTGGTCTATTCCGCGGGACAAGGCTTGCAGGACCATGGCGGGAAGGATCGCCCCAGGACGAACAAGGCCAAGAGCGGGGATCATGACGAGAGGTTTTTCGTCGAGCGCTGAAGCATTGATTGGATATCCTTTTGGGATATTCTATTCTTCATGAGCGGCGAAACGGTGGTTTTCAAGGTGGGCAACAGCCTCGCGGTCCGCTTGGTGGGCGATTGTCGCCTTCCACGAGGTACCCGGGTACGCGAACGGTGGGAGGGCAACAGCGTGGTCATCGAGCCCATCGTCGACACCTGGTCCGGAGCCTTCCTGGCCAGTGCAGGAACCTGGGACCAACCCTTGCAGCGCCCGGGCAGAGACGAACGGGCCCGGGATCCCTTCGCATGAAATACCTGTTGGATACCTGCACCGTCAGCGACTATCTGCGCGGTGTGGATTCGGTGGTGAAGCGACTTCAGAAGTCCAAACCTTCCGAGGTGGCCATCAGCGCCGTCACCGCCATGGAACTCCACTACGGGGCCGCCCGCCGGCAATCGCCGAAACTCACCGCCTCGGTGGAAGCGTTCCTGGCCGACATCACGATTCTGAACTTCGACGCCGATGCCGCCGAGCACGCCGGATTCCTGCGGGCCAACATGGAAACCAAGGGGCGCACGATCGCCTTGGCGGATTGCCAGATCGCTGGCAGCGCCCTGGCCCACAGTCTGGCTCTCGTGACCAACGACCGTGATCTCAAGCGTGTGCCTGGGCTCAAGGTGGTGGACTGGCGGACTGGCCGTTGAGGTGGTTTGACAAAGCCCCGACGCTTCCATGGAGGGGGGCCAAGAGTCAGGGAGCCATTCGCGAGTTTCGATCCCTTCCGTGCTGGGTCGCGCGGGATGTTCACATGGCTGGCGCCCACCTTCAGACGGCACTTGCCCTTTGGCCCTCTGCTACCGGACCCGATCTTGCCCGATCCCCAATTCGGTCCCTCTCGGCCTGGGCTTGATGGGCCCGAGGTTTCGGCTCACGGTCCCAACGATGAATCCCCGCCGCCATTCCGCCTCTCCGGCTTCCTGCCGATCGCTGGGCTTGGCGATGTGTCGAGTCGTGGGGGCGACTCTGGTCGCCATGATGGTTTGGGGAGGCTGGGCCGGCGGATCCCTGCAGGCCGCGGCCGGCGCGGGCGGCGACACCAACCACTGGGCCTACCAGCCGGTAGCCCGTCCGGTGCCTCCACCCAGCGGGGACCCGTCCCACACCGACATCGACCGGTTCATCGTCGCCGCCCTCCGGTCCCGTGCCCTGTCCCTCTCGCCGGCCGCCTCGCGATCGGACTGGCTCCGGCGCGCCACCTTCGACCTGACCGGCCTGCCGCCGACCTGGGAGGAGGCCCAGGCGTTTCTGGCGAACCGGTCCCCCGATGCCCGCGAGAAGGTGCTGGATCGCCTGCTGAATTCCCCGCGGTACGGGGAGCGGTGGGGCCGTCATTGGCTGGATCTCGCCCGCTACGCCGACACCCACGGCGGCAGCGCCATCGGGTTCACCCGCTTCCCGTTCTCCTACACCTATCGCGATTACGTCATCCGCGCCTTCAACGCCGACCTGCCCTACGAGCGGTTCGTCACCGAGCAGATCGCCGCCGACCAGATGGGGTTGAAGGACAACGACCCGGCCCTCGCCGGATTGGGCTTCCTCACCGTCGGCATGCAGTACCGCAACCGGCACGACGTGATCGACGACCAGATCGACGTCATTTCACGGGGACTGATGGGCCTCACCGTGGCCTGCGCCCGATGTCACGACCACAAGTTCGATGCCATCTCCACCCGGGACTACTACTCGCTGTACGCGGCCCTGGCGGCGAGCGGCGTACCCGAGGTGCTGCCGGTGATCGATTCGGGCAAGACCAACGACGCCCGTCGCGACTACCAGCGGGACCTGGCGCGCCTCCAGACCCGTCACGATGACATGGCCGCCGAACACAACGAGGTGATGCGCGGCCGTCTGCGCATGCAGGTGGGGCTCTACCTGCGCGAGATCGCCCAGGGTGCGCCGGAACAGGATGTCTCCACCGCGTTCCTCTCCTACCGCACCGACGACCTCCGCCCGTTGATCCTCAACCGCTGGCGCGACTACCTCGCCGCCATGCCCGACACCGATCCCGTGTTCGGCCCGTGGGTGCGCCTGGCCCGGTTGCCGGCGGACGGTTTCGAGGGGGCGTGCACGAATCTGATCCACACCCTGCAGCAGGAGAACGGCGACCCGGCCGCGATCAAGGACCTGCATAAGCTCTCGGCGGAGGCACCGCGATGGAACCCGCGGGTGCTGGAGGCCATCCGGCGCAAGCCCTGCAAGTCGCTGGTGGAGGTTGCGGACGCCTATGGGGACGTGTTCGCGGCCGTGCATCAGGGTTGGCTGAAGGCACTGCTCACCGCTTCGGCCGAGGCCGTGTCCGACGCCGAGATCATCCCCGACGAAGATCCTCGGCAACTCGAGATCAACAGCCCGGTGATGAGGCAATTGCGTCGCCACCTCTTCGGGCCCGGCACCCCGACCGCCGTGACGGACGCGGTCGCGCTGAAATTGCTGAACCGAACCGTCAATGACTCCCTGGGCGGCCGTCGGGGAGCCATCCACGACCTTCACCTGAACGCGGCGGGATCGCCCGCCCGGGCCATGGTGCTTGCCGAGTCTGCGTCCCCCGCCGCGTTCCATGTTCTGAGGCGGGGCAACCCGTTGAACCGGGGCGAGGCGATGATGCCGCGATTCCTCACCGCACTGAGCCGGCCCGAGGCGGAGACGTTCCCCGATGGATCCCGCCGTCTGGCCCTGGCCCGCGCCGTGGTCTCCCGAGACAATCCGCTCACCTACCGCGTCCTGGTGAACTGGGTCTGGCAGCATCACTTCGGCCAGGGTCTGGTCCGCACGCCCGACGACTGGGGCACGCGGGGCAACCGCCCGACCCATCCGGAACTGCTCGATCATCTCGCCTCGTCCTTCGCGTCGGACGGGGGATCCCTCAAGCGCCTGCACCGCCGCATCCTGCTCTCGGCCGTCTACGCACAAGGGTCGCGGGAGAACGAAAAAGCCAGGACCGTGGACCCGGACAACCAGCTCTGGTGGCGGATGCCGACCCGCCGGCTCGAGCTGGAGTCGATGCTCGACTCCATGCTGTGGGCGTCCGGCGAACTCGACCTGACCCCGGGTGGGAGACCCTTTGACCGTCAGGACCAACCCGGGGTGCTGCGCCGGAGCGTGTACGCCTTCGTGAACCGGGACATCGTCTCGAACCTGTCGAGCACCTTCGATGCGGCCAATCCCAGCTCCTGCACCGTCCGGCGCCCGGACACCACGGTGCCCCAGCAGGCTCTCTTCGCCCTGAATTCGGAATTCGTGCAGGACCGGGCCAAGGCGCTGGCGGCGCTGTCCGGCAAGGCCGCGGGCGCAGACGATGCCCTGCGGGCCCGGGAGCTCTACCGTCGGATGCTGGCCCGCGAACCGCGCCCCCCGGAGCTGGACCGCATCGTGCGCTTCGTGCGGGCCGCCGACGAGACGTCCAGGGCCGCGGCCTGGCAGCAGGCGGCCCATTCGCTGCTCGCCTCCAACGAGTTTTCGTTCGTGGACTGAACCCGGAACCGCATGAGCCTTCCCCTTCCCCATTCCAGGCGCCACTTCCTGAAGCGCTGCGGCATGGGCTTCGGATCCCTGGCCCTGGCGGACCTGGTCTGCCAGCCCGCCCGCGCGGCCGAAATGCCCCTCATGCCGCATTTCGCGCCCACGGCCCGGCGGGTCATCCATGTGTTCTTGAATGGCGGGATGTCGCAGGTGGACACCTTCGATCCCAAGCCCGAGCTCACGCGGCGGGCGGGCCAGATGCTGCCCTATGCCAACCTCCAGACGGAGCGGAAGACCGGCGTGGCCCTGCCCTCGCCCTTCACCTTCCGCCAACACGGACAAAGCGGCATCCCCATCAGCGATCTCTTTCCCCACCTGTCCCGGTGCGCGGACGACCTGGCGGTGATCCGCTCGATGCATGTGGAACTACCCAGCCATGAGCTGTCGTTGATGCTCATGAACACCGGCGACCAGAGGCTGGTGCGTCCGAGTTTCGGTTCGTGGCTGACCTGGGGGATGGGCTCCGAGAACCAGAATCTCCCGGCCTTCGTGGCCTTGTGCCCGGGCGGCATGCCGGTGGGCGGCGCGGCCAATTGGCGTTCGGCCTTCTTGCCGGGTTCCTACCAGGGAACGCACGTCGACACCTCGCAGGCCGATCCCAGAAAACTCATCGACCACATCCGCAACGCTCGCCTGGGACCCGAGCAGCAGCGACGTCAGTTCGATCTCCTGCGGGAACTCAACGCCGATCACCTGGCCTCCCGACCGGGCGAGGCGGCCCTGGAATCGCGCATCCGCTCTTTCGAATTGGCCTATCGCATGCAAATGGAGGCGACCGACGCCTTCGACGTGGACCAGGAGCCGGCGCACATCCGGAAGGCCTACGGCGAGGGACCGCAGAACCGGCAGTTGCTCATCGCCCGCCGGCTCGTGGAGCGCGGGGTCCGTTTCGTGCAGACGTGGCATGGCAACCTGCAGCCCTGGGACAGCCACTCGAACATCCGCGAGGAACACCGCAAGGTCGCCCATGAATGCGATCAGGGGCTCGGGGCCTTGATCTCGGACCTGAAGCAGCGAGGCATGCTGGAGAGCACGCTCATCTTGTGCACGGGGGAGTTCGGGAGGACACCGTCGGTGGAGATGGGGCAGAACGGATCCGGAGCCGCGCAGGGCCGTGACCACAACCATTGGGGGTTCTCCCTCTGGATGGCGGGCGGCGGCATCAAGGGCGGAACCATCCACGGGGCGACCGACGACTTCGGTTTCCGGGCCGTCGAGAATCCCGTGTCGGTCCACGACTTGCACGCGACGATGCTGCACCTGCTCGGCTTCGACCACGAACGCCTCACCTTCCGTCACGCCGGCCGCGATTTCCGGCTGACCGACGTCTACGGCAACGTGGTCCGCGAGGTCCTCGCCGCCGGGTAGAGCCTGTCTGAAAACTCTGGAGGGGTTCGTGGCCGATGGGGTCGAGATTTCTGCGGGCATGGAGCCAGGTTGAAATGGTCGGCAAAACCGGGCACATTCAGGAGGTCATGCGAGCACCGGGAGACGACACAGACCGGCCGTGGCGGAAATCCCGCCTCGCCGCTCGCATCTTGTTCCGCAAAGAGGCAGGACGCATGACGGCCCGAGATCAGCGCATTGGTCGACGGCTCGCTCAAGATCCGGAAGTCACCAACCGCCTGATCCAACAGGGGATTTATTCCATCCGATACCAGGGACGACGCATCGGAGACCGCAAGCATGAGTTCGACCAAAACCTGGGCCTGGTGGCGCGGTGACGTGGATTGGAGCACACCGGCCGGACGGTTGCTTCGCACCTTCTTCGACGGACTGCCGACCGACCGGAGATTCCACTTCATCCTCTTCTGCTCCGCGCCGCTGCAACTGACGCTGAACCGTTCCTGGACCAGTGCCGACGTGGATCTCTTTTCCGACGATGATGAGGACCATCACCAACTGATCCGCAGCCTGGGACTCGGCAAAGGACAGGCTGATCTTTATCTGGAACTTGGCTACCGACTCAGCTTTCGCACCACTCCATGGATGGCCGAGCGGGCGAAGGTCGTGTCTCTGGGTCACGTCACGGTGACCATTCCGCATCCCCTGGACATCTTGATCGCCAAACTGGCACGCCTCGATGCCAAGGACCTTTTGGCCTTCCGACGGGTGATCGATCTTACCGGGCACCCCACCCAGGCGGAACTGCTGCACGAATTGCGGAATGCCGTGGACCTGTTTCGACCGGCATTCGACGACGAATCCCCCAATCTGTATCCCTCCAATTCGGTGCGGCTGTGGCGGGAACTCTGGCAGGCCTCCTTGGATGTCGGACGGGATATCGTGGCTCCCGCCTTGGCCCGTCGTCGCGCCGGTTATGGCGATCCGCCACCGGACTACCAACGGTCCTTGGCAGGTTGAACTGCCAGATACCGTGCTGGAATCGCACAACCCTTGGCAGACCTGACGGCGGCTTCGCTTCCATGAGAGCCGCAAACCCGCAGGAACTCTCCGGGGTTGCCGGACAGGCTCCGACGCCAGAATCAACGCCAGAGACTCTGGGTCGTGGGGTTGCCCGGTCGTGGGGTTGCCCGCAACGAGGCGGCTTGCCACGGTGGCGGCGACGCGGACCTCGAACGCGGCACCTGACGACACGGCCGGCCTGCGCCTGCCCGAGGCGCCCCGGTCCATCGTGAAGGGCAGTTCGCTCGCCCAACTCCTCGACCGCGAGGCCATCGATTGCCTCGCCCACAACCTGGCTCGGGTCCATCCGGCCTTTGATGCCGAGGGGTTCCAACGCGACGCCCACGAGGGCCTGGCGCCGCTGTCGATCCTTCAGCGCGGCGACCACCTGGCGCGAGTCCTTCGCCGGCATTTGCCACCGGCCTATGACGACGCCATTGCCGCCCTCACCCGCTCGCTCACCCCGCCGCTGACGTGCACCGAGGGGTTCGGGCTGGGAGTGTTCTTCTACCTGCCCCATGTGTCCTTCGTCGCCTGGTACGGACTCGACCCGGCCGAAAACGGCGGGCGCGATCCCTTCGAGACCTCGATGACCGCCCAGCATGAGCTGACCCGCCGCTTCAGCGCCGAGTTCTCGATGCGCCCGTTCCTCATCCGGTGGCCGGAACGGACCCTGGCCCGTCTGCTGGCGTGGACGCAGGACCCGGATCCGCACGCGCGCCGGCTGTGCAGCGAGGGCTCCCGACCCCGGCTCCCTTGGGCGATGCGCATCCCCGCCTTCGTCGACGATCCGCGGCCGGTGATCCCGATCCTGGAAGCGCTGCGGGACGACCCGGAAGAGTGCGTCCGGCGCAGCGTTGCCAACCATCTGGGCGACATCGCCAAGGACCATCCGAAACTGGCCTTCAGCCTTTGCGAGCGCTGGGTGTCCGGCGCCAGCGAGGACCGCAAGTGGCTCATCCGCCACGCGGTCCGCCACCCCGCCAAGCAAGGCGTCCCCGCGGCCTTGCGACTGCGGGAACTCGCCAAGGCGGCCTCCCGGTCCCGGTAGGTCTGCAACTGCCGGGCCCGCCGGCCGATTTCGAAGCTTTTCCGGCATCGGCGCGGTTTCTCGTCTTGGCTCCGGGGGTGGCGGGGGCATGATCGGGGGCGATTCCTCATGAGCCACGAAACGAACTCGGTCGCCTGGTGGCGGCTTCTGAACCGCTACCAGTGGTTCGTCCTCATCGTCGCCGCCGCAGGCTGGCTGCTCGACTGCATGGACCAGCAGCTCTTCAACCTGGCCCGGACACCGGCCATGAAGGAACTGCTCAAGGGCACCTTCGCGCCCGATGCGACACCGGCCCAGATCGCCGCCTCGGTCCAGGAACACGCGGGCTACTCGACGGCCATCTTCCTGCTCGGATGGGCGACCGGCGGCCTGATCTTCGGCGTGCTCGGCGACCGCATCGGCCGGGCCAAGACGATGCTCATCACCATCCTCATGTACTCGGGCTGCACCGGCCTGAGCGCGCTGTCGCAGGCGTTCTGGGACTTCGCGCTGTACCGCTTCATCACCGGCCTCGGCGTGGGCGGCGAGTTCGCCGTGGGCGTGGCGCTGGTGGCCGAGGTGATGCCGGACAAGGCGCGACCCTATGCGCTGAGCCTGCTCCAAGCGCTGTCCACCGTGGGCAACATCGGTGCGGCCGTCACCAGCATCAGCCTGGGGCACCTGGAGACCACGGGCGTGCTGGGATCGCTCGGGGGATGGGCCGCCTGGCGCTGGATGTTCATCATCGGAGCCTTCCCCGCCCTGCTGGTCGTCGTCATCCGCCGCAACCTCAAGGAACCCGAGCGCTGGGTGCAGATGAAGGCCTCAGGCATGGACATGAAGAAGCTCGGTGACTACGGGGAACTCTTCGGCAACCCGAACTGGCGCCGGCCCGCCTCCCTCGCCGGGGTGCTGCTGCTGACGGGGATCCTGCTGGGCTTCCTCGGGCCGGCCGCCTGGAGCAAGATCATGGTCCTGCCCGGGTTTTCACTGCTCAAGACGGTGGTCCTGGGCTTCTCGCTCGCGGCCTTGGCGGCGGGTTTGTGGGTGGTCTATGGCGGCGGCGGCGACACCCGCTACCGAAGCCGCGCGGTGATCGGCCTGCTGCTGGCTCTGGCGGGGGTGATCGGCGTCTGGGGCATCGCCTTCTTCAGCTTCGAGCTGGTTCGCCTGGTGCTGACCCAGAAGTTCCAGGCCGAGGGGCTGAGCGGCGCCCAATTGGCGGGCAAGCTGACCTACTGGACCGGCATCACCTCGATGATCCAGAACCTCGGTGCCTTCTTCGGGGTGTATGGCTTCGGCCTGCTCTCGCAGCGCCTCGGGCGGAAGCCGGCCTTCGCCATTTCGTTCGTGCTGGCCATGACCTCGGTGGCCTCGACGTTCTGGTTCCTGCGCGACTTCGGCGACCTGTGGCTGGTGCCGCTCATGGGCTTCGGCACGCTGTCGGTCTTCGGCGGGTATGCCATCTACTTTCCGGAACTCTTCCCGACGCGCCTGCGCAGCACGGGCACGAGCTTCTGCTACAACGTGGGGCGCTTCGTGGCCGCCAGCGGTCCGGCCCTGCTCGGGCTGCTGACCGGGGTGGTCTACAAGGACACCGGCACCACCGATCCGGCCATGCCGCTTCGCTATGCGGGGGTCACCATGTGCGCGGTGTACCTCATCGGCATGGTGGCGCTGGTCTTTGCGCCGGAAACGCGAGGCCAACCGCTGCCCGAGGAATCGCCCGAGCCCGCGGGCCGATGACCCGGAGGCCTCGTCGCCTCCCCGGTGCCTGACCCTGCAACCCTCACCTCCGAACCCACCGCTCCATGTCCGATTGGCTCTTCGCCGTCCTGCTCGGCCTCATCGAAGGCGTCACCGAGTTCCTGCCCGTCTCGTCCACCGGCCACCTGCTCATCGCGGAGCGGCTGGCCGGGCGGCATTACTCCGACCTGTTCAACACCGTCATCCAGATCGGGGCGGTGCTGGCGGTGCTGGCGGTGTTCGCCGACCGGGTCCGAGGCCTGCTGACCCGCTGGAGCGAGCCGGCCAACCAGGATTACCTCTTCAAGCTGGCCGCCGCCTTCGTGGTCACCGCCATCGGCGGACTGGCCCTCAAGAAGGCCGGCCTCCGACTGCCCAAGACGCTGACTCCCGTGGCCTGGGCGACCCTCGTGGGCGGCGTGCTGTTCGTCGGCCTGGAGCGCTGGTTGCACGGGCGGCGCACCATCGACCGCATCACCTGGGTCATCGCCCTGGCGGTGGCCGCCGGCCAACTCGTCGCGGCGGCCTACCCGGGAGCCTCCCGCTCGGGCACCACCATCCTGGTGGCGCTGGCGCTGGGGTTGTCTCGCAACGCCGCGGCCGAATTCTCCTTCCTGCTGGGGATCCCGACGCTGATGGCCGCCGGGGCCAAGGAAACCCTCGATGCCCTGCGCAGCGGCGAGACCCATGAACCCTGGGCCATGATCGCCCTGGCCGGGGCGGTGGCCGCGGTCACCGCCTTCGTGGTGGTGAAGTGGCTGCTCGGCTACGTGCGGTCGCACACCTTCAGCCTCTTCGGCTGGTACCGCATCGTCGCGGGCATCGTCCTGCTGCTTCTGGCATCGCGGACCTGACCCGTCCCGGGTCCCGAAGGAGGTTTTTCCGGGTCAGTCGGCCTTCACGCGAACCCTCAGGAACCTGGCTCCGGTCGAGGGGGCTCCGTTCACGGATTCCTCCGGAGGTTCCTCGGCGGCGACCCATTCGGCGATGCCCGTCTCCGGGTACGAGACTTCGCCCGTCGCCGGGACCCAGTCCTTCAGGTCGGCGCTGCGCTCGACGACGTAGGTCCGATTGGGACGGAAGGACCATCGCAGAGAAGGACGCCCCGCGTTGCCCCCGGCCCTCACGCGAAGGACGTCCCCGGCAATCCTGGGATCGGTGCCCGCCGCCCACTCGGCGAGGTTGGAGGCCCCGTCTCCATCAGAATCGGCCGATGCGGTCGCCGACAGGTCACCGAAGACCCATCGCTCCCAGTCGTCGGGGAGGCCATCAGCGTCGGTGTCGGCATCGCCGATCAACACCCCTTCGACCTCCAGGACCGGCCTCGGGAAGAGGTTGTCCTCGCGGGTGGACCACTGCGGATAGGCACCCGTGCCGCCCAGGCCCGTGCCGCCCGGGGTGACCTGCTTGGCCGGCGACAGCGAACTGACCATCAGGGACAACCGCCCCGAGGCCAGCGACCGGGCCAGGTGTCCGGCGACCCACGGGTCGGAGAGATCGAGGTCGAAGGTGAAAACGCTGCCCACCGGCACACTCGCGCCGGGGTTCACGCCGACGGTCCGTCCGACCGCCCACGGGCGGGCCTCGAAGGGAGGGAGCGTCCACGAGGCGTTGGTCTGACCGACGTGGTTGGCGACATCCCTCCACTGGCCCTGCGCGTCGAAGACGGCGGAGAAGGCGTTGCGGGTGCCGACGGAGATGGTGTTCGAGGTGAACGCGCCGACGACGCCGAACGGGCTGTCCTCGAGGTAGGTGACCGCATCGAACCCACCCCGGAACCCCACGCCGAACACCTCGACCGGGCGTCCCTCGTCGGCATCGGCCTGATGGTCCGGATGGGTCGGCGGAAGGTGGGTGCGGTAGCTGTCGAAGGTGGGATCGTAGAGGAAGGTCACCCGCTCGCCGGTGGCGTTGTTGACGAGATCCCGACCCACGGTCAGCTCGAGGCGCACGCGCCGCAGCAGGTACCGCGACGGGGCGGCGTTGGTGGGCACGATGGACTGGGTCTGCCAACCGATGAGGAACTCGGCATCCCGCGTGTCGAAGCGCGGGTCGAACGAGGCGAAGGTCGGCGCCACCGCCCGGGATCCACCCATGCCGAACTCGAAGGGGTACATCCACTTGTCGAGGGAGGGCGACACACGGGACTTGAATTCGGCGGCCGAGGCCACCCCGGCAAGCAAGGCCCATCCGGCGAACGATCGGGTGGCCCCGAGGACGAGACGCCCCCCCAGGCGGCGGAATTTTTCTTGGAATCCTGTACGCATGACCCATCAACCTTCGGGGCGCTAGCGACAGCCGCAAGTCCCGGATTGGGGGGTTCCCGGGGCCACCCCTGATGGATTCCCCGATCCTAAATCTTCATCCCCGGGGGGCTCCCGGGCCGGAGGGGAATGGCCCGTGGGATCCCCGAAGGACGGCGATGGGAGCCCGTCGATTGTCCGGATCACGATCGATCCCGGGTCGGCCACCGGAACTGCTTGAGGAGGCGTTCCTGGGTTGCCCCTGAATGCCGCCCAATTATCGTCGGTCCATTCAACCGATGCCCACGGACGTCCCCCTTCTCCGCCCTCGCCGGCTGCTGGCTGCGTTGCTGGTGTGGCTGATCCTCGCCCAAGGTCGGGCGATGGGCCCGGCGACGGCGGCCGGGGTTTCCGTGGTGTTTTCCCGCGACATCCTGCCGCTATTCTCCGACCACTGCTTCGCCTGCCATGGTCCGGATGAAAAGGCCCGCAAGGGCGGCCTGCGCCTCGACACCGAGGCCGGCGCCCTCGGGGCCGGCAAGAGCGGTCACAAGGCCGTGGCCGCCGGGAAACCGGACCAGAGCGAGATCCTCCGGCGCATCCTCAGCGCCGACCCCGACGAATCCATGCCGCCGAAGGAATCGGGCAAAACCCTCGGACCTGCGCAGGTCGAGCTTCTGCGCCGGTGGATCGCCGAGGGGGCTCCTTGGGGGCGTCACTGGGCCTTCGAGCCGATGCGTCGCCCGGGGATCCCGAAGATCGACGGCGCCCACCACCCCATCGACGCGCTGGTCCGTGCCACGCTGGCCCGGGAGGCCGGTCCGCCCGTCCTGCCGACGGCGCCCGAGGCGCCCCGCCCCACCCTGCTCCGACGGCTGAGCCTCGACCTCACCGGCCTGCCTCCGAGCCCGGCCGAGGTGGAGGCATTCGTCGCCGATCCCTCGCCCAAGGCCTACGAGCGCGAGGTGGACCGCCTGCTGGCCTCGCCCCGGTTCGGCGAGCGCATGGCCTGGGAATGGATGGAAGCCGCCCGCTATGCCGATTCCAACGGCTACCAGGGAGACCGCGAACGCACCATGTGGCCCTGGCGCGACTGGGTGGTCGGGGCCTTCAACCGCAACCTTCCCTTCGACACGTTCACGCTCTGGCAGATCGCCGGCGACCGCCTGCCCGGGGCCACCGACGAGCAGCGCCTGGCCACAGGGTTCCTGCGCAACCACGCCATCAACGGCGAGGGTGGCCGTATCGCCGAGGAAAACCGCATCGACTACCTGTTCGACCAGACCGAGACCGTGGCCACCGTCTGGCTCGGGGCCACCTTCAACTGCACCCGCTGCCACGACCACAAGTTCGACCCCTACACCCAGAAGGACTACTTCGGCCTGATGGCCTTCTTCAACCAGACGCGGGTCGACGGCAGCGGGGGCGATCCGCGAACCCCGCCCGTGCTGCCGGTGATCCCCCGCGACCTGAAGCCGAGGCTCGACGAGGCCGAGGCCGAACTGGCCCGACGGGCCAGCGACACCGAGGCCCTGGAGCGGCGGCGGTTCCATCCCGAGGCCGGGCAACCCCTCGACCAGACCCCGCTGGCACAGGACCTCTCGGCAGCGCACCGCGAGCACCTCAAGGTGGCCACCCCGGACCGCGACGCCGGCCGGCTCGAGAAGATGGCGGGCCTGTGGCGCGACTTCGACCCAGCCTACGTGGCGGTGCTCGAGGCCCAGCGGGCCGCCCGGGCCCGGCGGGACACCCTCCGCAACGAGGTGCCCCGCGTGATGGTGATGGAGGATCTTCCCAAGCTCCGCCCGACCTTCCAACTGGTGCGGGGCAGCTACCAGAACCCCGGCCCCGAGGTGCCGGCGACGCTGCCGGCCACGCTCGCCCCGGGTCTTCGCGTGCCCGGGCCCGACCGGCTGGAGCTGGCCCGCTGGCTCATCTCGCCGACGAATCCCCTGCCCGCCCGGGTGACGGTCAACCGGTTCTGGCAGCAGCTCTTCGGGGTGGGCCTGGTGAAGACCGCCGAGGACTTCGGCCTGCAGGGCGAGCGGCCATCGCACCCGGAACTGCTCGACTGGCTGGCGCTCGAGTTCATCGAGTCGGGCTGGGACGTGAAGGCGCTGCTCCGTTCCATCGCGCTCAGCGCCACCTACCGGCAGTCGTCGCGCCTGACGCCCGAGGCCCGGGATCGGGACCCGGAGAACCGGCTGCTGGCCCGGGGTCCTCGCTTCCGCCTGCCCTCGCCGATGATCCGCGACACGGCCCTGGCGGCCGCCGGCCTGCTGGCCGGGCCCGTGGGCGGACCCTCGGTCAATCCCTATCAGCCGGCGGGGGTGTGGGAAGAGACCACCTTCGGCAACAAGCGCTACACGCAGGACCACGGTGAGGCGCTCTACCGGCGCAGCCTCTACGTGTTCTGGCGACGCATCATCGGGCCGACGCTCTTCTTCGACGTGGCCAACCGCCAGACCTGCACGGTCAAGACCCCGCGCACCAACGTCCCCCTCCACGCCCTGCTGACGCTCAACGACACGGGCTACGTGGAGGCCGCGCGGGTGCTCGCCCAACGGACCCTGGTCGGGGATGCCGGCGTCGGGCCTGGCGACGATGCCGTCCGCCTGAACCGGATCTTCGGCCGGGTGCTGTCCCGTGCGCCGGAGTCCGCCGAGCGTCAGGTGCTCCTGGCCGGCCTGGGGCGTCACCGGGCCGCCTTCGCACGGGATCCCGACGCGGCCGCCAGGTGGATCCGCCATGGGGAGTTCCCGGTGCCCGCGGGCCTCGACCCGGTCGAACTGGCCGCCTGGACCTTGACCGCGAGCACGGTCCTCAACCTCGACGAAGCCCTGACCAAGGAATGAATCCCAACGGCCTCCTCCACGAACCCGTGCTCCGGGAAAGCCGCCGGCAATTCCTGGGCCGAGGCGGCACGGGCCTCGGGCTTGCGGCCCTCGCCCAGTTGCTCGGGCCCGGGCGGGCCGCCGCGGCCACCACCCCGGATGGCCGACCGGCCGGGATGCCCCGCCCCCACCATGCGCCGCGGGCCAGGCATGCCATCTACCTCTTCCAGAACGGTGCGCCCACCCACGTCGACCTCTTCGACTACAAGCCCGAGCTGCAGAAGCGTCACGGCAAGCCCCTCCCCGACTCCTACGCGGCCGGCAAGCGCTTCAGCACGATGACCGGCAAGGCCGACGGCAAGCTGCTGCTGGCCCCGGTCGAGCCCTTCCGGCAGCACGGCCAGAGCGGGGCCTGGGTCAGCGACTTCCTTCCCCACACGGGCCAGATCGCCGACGAACTGTGCTTCGTGAAGAGCCTGCACACCGACGCGGTGAACCACGCGCCGGCGATCTCGCTCATGCTCAGCGGGGCGCAGATCCCCGGGCGTCCGACGCTGGGGGCCTGGCTGACCTACGGGCTGGGCAGCGAAACCGAGAACCTGCCGGCCTTCGCGGTGATGACCTCGGTGAGCAAGGGCACCACCTGCGGCCAGATCTTCTACGACTTCTACTGGGGATCGGGCTTCCTGCCCTCGCGCTATCAGGGGGTCAAGTTCCGGGGCGGATCCGAGCCCGTGCTCTACCTGGGCAACCCACCCGGACTGTCGGGCGAATCCCGGCGGGCGATGCTCGACGACGTCGCCCATCTCAACCGCCGGAAGGCCGAGGCCCACGGCGACCCGGAGATCGCCACCCGGATCGCCCAGTACGAGATGGCCTTCCGCATGCAGACCAGCGTCCCTGAGCTGGCCGACCTATCGAAGGAGCCCGAATCGGTGCTCGCGCTCTACGGGCCCGGTGTGCGTGAGCCGGGCACCTTCGCCTACAACTGCCTCATGGCTCGCCGCCTGATTGAGCGGGGCGTGCGGTGCGTGCAACTCATGCATGCGGGCTGGGACCAGCACCGGAGCCTCACCACCGAGCTGTACACCCAGTGCCGCGACACCGACCAACCGTCGGCCGGGCTGGTCGTAGACCTCAAGCAGCGGGGCCTGCTCGACGACACGCTGGTCGTGTGGGGCGGCGAGTTCGGCCGCACGCCCTTCATCCAGGGCAACCTCGACGAGCGCAAGTTCTGGGGCCGAGATCACCATCCCTACGCCTTCACCACCTGGCTGGCCGGCGGCGGCATCCGACCGGGCATCAGCCACGGCCAGACCGACGACCTGGGCATGAACGTGGTGGGCGACCCGGTGCACGTGCATGACCTGCAGGCCACCCTGCTGCACCAGTTGGGCATCCACCATGAGCGGCTGACCTACCGCTTCCAGGGTCGGGACTTCCGCCTCACCGACGTGCATGGGCAGGTGGTGCGGGCCATCCTCGCGGGCGGATGAGCCCGGGCCGCCCCCGGGCTCAGGCCCCGAAGCGGACGACCCCCTTGGCCAGGCGGCCGGCCAGGAGGTCGTCGAACGCCATGGGGAGGTCGTCGAGGTGGTAGGTCCGGCTCACCAGCTCGTCGAGCAGCAGTTGGCCGGCGGCGTGGAGCGCGAAGATGCGGGGAAAATCCCGGCCCGGCAGGCATCCGCCGTAGAGGGGTGTCACGTAGGTCTTGTCCCACATGAAGAGGGGCATGGGTACCGTGACCGGATCGTTGATGCCGCTGACCTGCAACGCCATGCCGCCGTCGCGCACGAGCTTGAGCGGCGCGAAGGCCAGCCGGGGGACCGACGTGGCCTCGAAGGCATGGTCGACTCCCTGCCCGCCGAAACGCCGGCGGACCTCGGCCGCAGCCTGGTCGAGGTCGCGGTCGGCCGGATCGACCTGCAGGACCTCGGTCGCCCCGAAGCGCCGCGCGCGCTCGAGGGGCCCGGGCTGGAGGTCGAGGGCGAGGATCCTCGAGGCGCCGGCGTGGCGTGCGCCCTGGATCACGTTCAGGCCCACGCCACCGCAGCCGATCACCGCCACGGTGCCGCCCGGGGCGATCTTCGCGACGTTCACGGCGGAACCGAAGCCGGTCATCACGCCACAACCGACGATGCACGCCGCCTCGAAAGACACCGGCGTCTCCAGCCGGGTGACGGCGGCCTGCCGCACGAGGGCCAGGCCGCACAGCGTGCCGAGGTTGAAGGATCGGTCCACGGGCCGGCCGCGCCAGCGCGTCCCCTCGGCGTGGGCGTGGGCGGCGGAGGGTTCCATCACGTGGGCGGGCCGGCTCGAATGGCAGTGCACGGCCGAACCACGCTGACAGGCCGGACAGGCGCCGCAGGGGATCACCCAATTGAGGACCACCCGGTCGCCCGGCGCGACCTCGCGGACCTCGGGCCCCACCTCAAGCACCACGCCGGCCCCCTCATGCCCCATCACCAGCGGTCGCTTCCAGCCCAGCGAGGCATGGTCGGTGTGGCAGAGGCCGGAGGCGCGGATCTCGACCAGCACCTCGTCGCCCCGGGGAGAATCGACCTCGAGGGTCTCGAGGGAGAAGGTCCCGTGGCCCGAGGCGATGGCCGCGCGGGTGGTTCGGGTCATGTCGGGATGGGCGAACAGGACGTGGGACGCTGGACTCCGGGCCCGGAGGAATGGGTCGCCGGCCCGACGATGCGCTCAGCGCGAGTGCTGGAGCATCCAGTCGAAGAGGGCGGGATCGTTGTAGGCCTGCGTCCATGAGTCGTGCCCGGCCTCGGGATAGACCGTGTACTTGACGCCCCCGTTGCCCGCGCGCTTGAAGGCCTCGACCATGCGCTCGCTCTCCGCCGGCACCACGACATTGTCCTTGCCGCCGTGGAAGGCCCAGACCCCGAGGGTCTTGAGCGCCTCGCGCTGCGCCGGAAGCAGGGTACGGATGCGCTCACCGCCCCCGCAGACGGGAGCCACCGCCGCGAACCGCTCGGGATGCTTCACGGCCAGTTCCCAGGTTCCGTAGCCACCCATGCTCAGGCCGGTCACGTACACCCGGCGCGCATCGACCGGCAGGCTGGCCTGCAACTCGTCGACCAGAGCCAGCAGGGTGGTCGCGTTCCACACCTGGCCGGCGGGACACTGGGGCGAGGCGAGGATGAAGGGGAATTCCCGTCCGGCGGCGACCAGCTTGGGCGGGCCATGCACCGCGACCGCGTTGAGGTTGGTGCCCCGCTCACCGGCGCCATGCAGGAAGAGCACCAGCGGCCAGCGCTTGGCGGGCTCCGCGGCGACGGCCTTCGGCACATACAGCAGGTACTTGAGCCGGTGCTCGGTGCGGATCTCCCGCCGGAACTCCTGCGCCGTCTGCCGGCCGGGCTCGGGGCGGGGCGCGTCGGCGACACAAGGCCGGACGAGGCTCAGGAGCAGCGGGACGGACAGGCATTTCAGGCCGGGAATCATGCCGGCAGGATGACCGGGAGGTCGTGCCGCCGGCAACATCGATCCCGGGAGGCCCGCCCCCCGCCGGCCCCCGCCCGTCGGGCCTGACAGACCCTAACGGGCCACCCGGCCGGCCGCGGCCCCCTGGGACTGGGCCCGCGAATAGTAGCGGAAGCGGTTCACGCGGTAGACGTACGCCAGGATCTCCGCCACCGCGGTGTACAACTGGAGGGGGATATCCTGGTCGATCTTGCCGTACTTGAAGAGCATGCGCGCCCGGGGCTTGTTCTCCATGACCGGGATCTGGAGCTTCTGGGCCAGCTCACGAATGCGCAGCGCGTTGTAGTCCTTGGCCATGGCGATGATCTTGGGCGCGGCCATCGTGTCGCGGTCGTACCGCAGGGCCACGGCGATGTGCGTCGGATTGGCGATGACGACATCGGCATTGGGCAGGTCGTCGAGCTGGGCTTTGAAGGACTTCCGACGCATGCGGCGCTTGCGCATCTCGCCCTTCACGTGGGGGTTGCCCTCGCTCTGCTTGGATTCGTCCTTGACCTCTTCCTTGCTCATCATGAGGTCGCGACCCGTCTTCCAGAGCTGGTAGGCATAATCGAGCGCGGCGATGACCAGGAGCGCCATCAACACTCGGGATCCGATCTTGATGGCGGTCTCCGAGAAGAAGGTCCCCACCCGGGCGATGTCCATCGGCGCGTTGAAGATGGGATCGTCGAGCACCGCCCGGACCTGTCCCCAGGAGAACGCCCCGACCGCGCCCAGCTTCATGAAGTTGGTGGCCATGGGTACCAGCGCCTGCGTCGAGAACAGCCGCTTGAACCCCGCCATCGGGCTGAGCCGGTCCCAGTTGAAGCTCAAGGGCTCCTTGATCATCCGGAACCGGCTCTGGACCAATCCGGCCGCGATCCCGGCGACCCCCGTGGCCAGGACCGGCGGACCGACGCACCCCATCACCGTCATCGCCGACTCCGACGCCTTGTCCTGGAGACCGTTGACGTCGATCGGGGTGTCGTTCAGGTGGAAGAACACCGACTTGAAGACGCCGGAGATGTCGTTGAGCAGCTGTCCGCCGTGGGATTGCAGGGCCCAGACGCCGGCCATCAACACGAAGGCGGTCTGGATCTCCTGCGACTTGGCGAACTGTCCCTTGCCCAGCGCCTCGGCCAGCCGTTTGGCTGTCGGTTGTTCTGTCTTGTCCCCTTGGTCGTCGGCCATGCGTGGTCAGGGTCTGGGGGTGGTGTCGCCGAGGATCTGGGCGATGCGCACGAAGTCGTCGGGGATCCGTCGCATGAAATTGGCCGTGTGGTCGCCGATGAAGCGCATGCTGAAGGCGAACACCATGAGTCCGGCCATGACTCGGACGGGCATGCTCTCGGAGAAGACGTTCACCTGCGGCACGGCGCGGCCCAGCATCGAGAACACCCAGGTCACGATGAAGGCCACCGCCATGACCGGGACGGCCACCTGGATGCCCGCCGAAAGGATATATCCGGTGTGGGCGAGGATGTTGCGCATCAGGTCCTCGCTGCCGTGGGCCATGCCCATCGGGAGCACCGAGTAGGTCCGGATGAAGAACGCGATCACCCAATGGTGGATGTTGAGGCCGAAGAAGGTCACGATCCCAAGCCAGTACAGCAGCGTCGAGGTGACCGGCGCCGCCGCGTTGGATCCGGGATTCAGGATGGTGGCCATGGTGAGGCCCAGTTCGTTGGCGATGAGGGTCCCGGTGACGTCCAGGGCGAAGAAGGTGAACCGGCAGATGAAGCCAAGCACGACGCCCGCGGTGACCTCGACGAACACCACCTGCACCAGCCACCAGATCGAGTCGACCTTGAGTTCAACCGGCGGCAGCAACGGGGCGGCCAGCGTGGCGAGCATCAGTCCCAGGGCGATCTTGAGCTGGCGCGGCACCTGGTTGCCCGAGAACGCGGGCATCGTGAGGATCAGGCCGCCGGCCCTCACCATCACCAGGAGCCAGACCGCGATGGCGTGGGTCGCCGTCATGTCAGCCCACCATCTGCGGCATCTGCTCGATCACCGAGCGGGTGAACTCGATCATGGTGCGCACCATCCACGGCAGCGACACCACGATGAGCGACAGCACGGCCAGCGCCTTGGGCACGAAGGACAGCGTCTGCTCGTGGATGGAGGTGACGGCCTGGAAGACGCTCACGCCGAGGCCGATGGTCAGGGCGGTCATCAGGATCGGCGAGGCCAGGGCGGTCGCGTTGAGGATGAGCGACTTGATGAGTTCGACGGCCGTTTCTGGGTTCATTCGGATGTGGGTCGTTGGGAAATCCCGGGGGAACAATGCGGCTCAGATGCCGAAGCTCAGGAGGAGCGACCGGACGATGAGGGACCATCCGTCGACGAGCACGAAGAGCAGGATCTTGAGCGGCAGGGCGATGGTCGCCGGGGGCATCATCATCATGCCCATGCTCATGAGCACGGTGGCGACGACGATGTCGATGAGGATGAAGGGCACGAAGATCAGGAAGCCCATCTGGAATGCCGTTCGCAGCTCGCTGATGATGAAGGCGGGGATGACGACCCGCAGCGGCAGGTTGTCCGGCGAGGTCCCCGGGAGCTTGGCCAGCTCCACGAACAGCTCGACATCGGCAGGCCGCGTCTGGCGCAGCATGAAGGCGCGGATCGGCTTCGAGGCCTCGTCGATGGCCTGGGTCGAGGAGATGCGCTTCTCCATGTACGGCTGGAGCGCGTTGACCTGGATCTTGGACCAGACCGGCTCCATCACGAAATAGGTCAGGAAGAGCGAGAGACCGATGATGACCTGGTTGGCCGGGGCACCCTGCAGGGTCAGCGCATTGCGGACGAAGGACAGGACGATGATGATGCGGCTGAAGCAGGTCATCAAGAGCACGATCGACGGGGCCAGCGACAGCAGCGTGATGGCGAAGAGCACCTGGATGGCGATGTCGACATCCTTCGGCTGGCCGACACCGTCGAGGCCGATGTTCAGCGTGAGCGGCGGCAGGGTGCCGCCCTGGGCCGCCGGGGCCTGGCCCAGCGCCGCGACCGGAAGGAGGCCCATCAGCACGACGAGCACCGGGAGGCACCAGGTCGCAAGCCACCCTGGGGACAGGCGGCGCAAGGCGTCCGGGAAACGGTTCCCGGCGCCGGATGGATCGACCCGGGAATTCATTTCGAGGGGGAGAGGGCCCGGTCGAGGGCGCTGCGGAACGAATCGCCCAGGGGTGTTGCCGCCGCCGGGGTCCCGGGTTCGGCCTCGTCGAACCCGGCAGGGTCCGCCTCCAGGGGCGACAGCAGGCTCAGGCCATTGGCCGATCCCCCGAGAAGGAACTGTTGGTGGCGATAGGCCACGACATACAGGGAGGTCCGTTGCCCGAGGTTCTTGACGTCGAGGATGCGGAGGCCGGTCGCCGGCGCCTTCTGGAGCACCACCCGCTGCCACTGGCGATACACCCAGACCACGCCGATGAGCGCGGCAAACACCAGGGCCAGCGACCCGGTGAGCCGGATCAACGTTCCAGCCGCCCCGCCCAGATCCGGGGAGGAAACCACAGCGTTGGTGAGCGAGGCCGATGCCTGCGTCAACGGGAGGGTGTTGGTGACTGCCACGGGAACCGTAGAGCAACGGTTGTGCCGAAACCCATCCCCTGCAGGAAACCGGGGGTTTTCGCGGGCAATCCGGAGGGTCGGCAGCGATTGCCCCACCCCAGAGGTCCCCACCGGGCAAAAACAACCCACCCCATCCGTTCCCAGGAGGCTCAACCCAGGTTCACCGGATCGATGTCGATGATCAGGGTCAGGTCGCCGGGCTTCGCGAAGGACTGCTCGACCTTCGCCAATTCGGCGGAGAGACGGCTCATGGCCAGGGTCCGAAGAAGGATCTGGTGCCGGAAGAAGCTCTCGGCCTTGAGCAGCGGGGCCGGGGCGGGACCGGCCACGATGAGGTCCTTCCATCCGGAAAGCGCCGCATCGAGCGCCTTGCGCAGGTGCTCCGCGAAGAGCTTCACCTTGTCCTCGTTGCGTCCCTTGACCGTCAAGAGGGCCACCCGCGCCGCCGGCGGATAGTGCAACTGCTCGCGAAACTCCACCTCCTGCTCGTAGAAGCCGAGGTAGTCGTGACGGCGCGCGTACTGGATGGCCGGATGGAAGGGCGTGAAGCTCTGGACGAACACCTCCCCCTCGACATCGCCCCTCCCTGCCCGGCCGCTCACCTGCGTCAACAACTGGAAGGTCCGCTCACCGGCCCGGAAGTCGGCCTGATGCAGGCTGAGGTCGGCGTGCACGATGCCCACGAGGGTGACGTTGGGGAAATGCAGCCCCTTGGCGATCATCTGGGTGCCCACGAGGATGTCGATCTTGCCCGTTCGGAAGTCGGTGAGGATGCGCCGGTAGTCCTCCTTGCGCTTGAGGGTGTCAGAATCCATCCGCTCGATGCGTGCCTGGGGGAACCCCTTGCGCAGGGCATCCTCGACCCGTTCGGTGCCGATGCCCGCGAAGCGGATGGCCGGGTTGCCGCAGCCCGGGGCCGGGCAGTGGTCGGGGACGGGGTCCTCATGGCCGCAGATGTGGCAGAGCAGCCGGCGCGAGGCCCGGTGGTAGGTGAGCGACACCGAGCAGTTGGGGCACCCCGCGACATGGCCGCACTGGGGGCACTGCAGGGAGGTGGAGAACCCGCGCCGGTTGAGGAACAGCAGGGTCTGCTCCCGGCGTTCGAGCCGTTGGAGGATGGCCTCGCGCAGGCGCAGGGTGAACACCGGCGGGGCCCCGCTCCGGCTCTTCCTGGACTCCTCGCGCAGGTCCACCACGCGGACCACCGGCAGGCGCTTGTCATCCACGCGACGGGCCATCTCCAGAAGGGCGTACTTGCCGCGGCGGGCGTTGTGGAAGCTCTCGATCGACGGGGTGGCCGAGCCGAGCACGACCACCGCCTTCTCGCGCTGGGCACGCACGACCGCCACGTCACGGGCATGGTAGCGGGGCGTCTCCTCCTGCTTGTAGGAATGCTCATGCTCCTCGTCGACGATGATGAGGCCCAACGGATGGACCGGCGCGAAGACCGCCGAACGGGCCCCGATGACGATCCGGGCCCGTCCCTGCCGGATCTTGTGCCACTCGTCGTGCCGCTCGCCGGCCGAGAGGTGCGAGTGCAGCACCGCCACGAGCGTGCGATGCGGCCCGGACGAGAAGCGTGCCTTGAAACGCTCCACCGTCTGCGGGGTCAGCGAGATTTCCGGGACCAGCACGATCGCCCCCCGGCCCTGCGCCAGCGTGTGCTGGATCGCCTGGAGGTACACCTCGGTCTTGCCCGAGCCGGTGACTCCGAAGAGCAGGAACGGCCGGGCCGGCGCGCCGCGCGCGAGACCGTCGTGGGCCGCGACGATGGAGCCGAATGCCGCGGCCTGCTCGTCGTTGAGCGCCAGCGGCGTGGTGGGGACGATGAGCTCGCGGGCGTACGGGTCCCGCTCGTCGATCTTCGGCGCGATGCAGACCAGGCCCTTGTCCTCCAGCCTGCGCACGGTCTCGGCGGTGGTCTCGCCCAACCGGAGGAGTTCCTGCAGCGGCATCTCGCGCCACTCCTCGAGGATGCGCCAGATGGCCTCCTGCCGCGCGGTGAGCCTGGGCATTTCGCCGGGCGGGGTCAGCGCGTGGACATGGAGCCGTTCGCGCCACCCGGCGTCCTCCTTGCGCACGGCCTCGGGCAGCACGCTCTTGAGGGCCGTCTCGACCGGGCAGCAGTAATAGGAGGCGATCCAGCGGGCCAACTCCAGCACCTGCGGCGTCACCAGCGTCTGGGCGCCGATGACGTTGAGGATCGGCTTGAGCGCGGTCTGTGGGGACGCCTCCGCCAGCGCCGTCACCACGCCGAGGACCTGCCGGTGGCCGAAGGGCACCTTGACCCGCGAGCCCACGGCCACGCGCCCGGCGAACTCCTCCGGGATGGCGTAGTCGAACTCCTTGCGGAGCGCGATCTCGAGGGTGACTCGGGCGACCAAAGGGGCCTCCTCCCCGCTCAGTTGCGGGCGGCCCGCCAGTGGGGGCGGTCGGCCACCAGGAGGTAGCCGTTCTCGGGGTACCGGTCGCCGAAGGCGAACTTCAGCGGGAAGCCGGTCGGGATGTTCCCCTGCCGCAGCAGGTAGTCCATGTAGAAGCGCCCCCAGACGGCGTCGGGGTCGTTCAGCAGTCGCGAGTGCCACAGCTGGTCGCAGGTCAGCGGGGTGAGCAGGAGGGCGCTGAAGGGTCTCTGGAAGTCGTGGATCTGGTAGAAGTCCTCCTTCGGGTCCTGGCCGGCGCGCAGGGTCAGCGGCATCGCGTCCAGGTGCCCGTACCAGGCGACGGCCGCCGGCATGTCGCTCAGGACCAGCGAGCCCGGCGGCAGGTAGCCGAGCAATTCACGAATCACCGGCAGGTAGTACGGCGGCGCGGCCATCACGGGCTGGCGGGGTGGCAGGAGCGAGGCGACGAAGGGCATGAGGCAGAGCGCCACCGGCAGGACCGTGGCCATCCACCGCGCCAGCGGATACGGGAAGTCGAACGTGTCCAGCGCCCATCGGAAGACCACCGCCGCAAAGAGCGAGGCCAACGGGACGAACCACGCCAGCAGGTTCTCGGAGTTCAGGAACGACGACTGGCTGGAGAGATGGGTCTGGATCAGGCCCTGGGCGGGAACGAGGGTCAGCAAGAGGGCCATCAGCAGCCACCGGAAGCGGTTCATCCGGGGGTCTCCCATGGGCAGCAGCAGGCCGACCAGCAGGAAGGCCCCGAACCAGTTGCCGAACATCCTCGGCACGTCGTTGGTGAGGATGAACTGGGAGTTGGTCAGCACCTTGGCCAGCACCTCGGCCGGCCGGACCCGCGAGAGGTCCGGTTTCTGGGAACGCTCGAGGCGGTCGTCCGTGAAGGCCGGTGTCCCGGAGAACGGCGCGAGGGTGGCGATGCCCATCGGAAGGCCGCTGCGGATCTGGTTGCGGGCGATCCACGGGGCGACCAGCACGGTGAACGCGAGCAGCAGGGCTCCCACCGTGCGCCACCTCGCGGCGGCCGGGATCCACCATCCCACGCAAATCGCCACCGGGAAGAGGAGGAACCCGAACGAGTAGGAGACCAGGAAGCCCAGGCCCAGCAGGCCGCCGAGCAGTGCGCCATGTCGTGCATGGCGGAAACCGGCGCCCTGGGGGCGTCCATCGGGACCGGGATCGGTCGCCCCGCCGATCCGAAGCGCCAGCGCGGCCACCGCCACGACCAGCAGGCCGAGCCACATCGTCGGCAGGCCGGAAAAGGCAAAGTCCCAGTTGAGCTTGGAGCCCACGAAGATGATCACCGCCATGACGCCGATCGGCAGGTCGAACCAGCGCCGGCCAAGCTGGAAGAGCAGGAAGGCCAGGCCCAGGAACCCCGCGAAATTCAGGCAACCGACCGCCACCTCCGCCGGGGGACGCTGACGGGGTCCGGCCTCGACGCCATAGAGCCACCGGTCGGGCAACCCCTTGAACAGGCCGGCGAGGACCGCCGGGTAGAGCGGCGGATGGGAGATGTCGGGATGGGCCGCCACGAGAAGCTGGCGGGGGTTCACGCCCTGGGCGACGGCACGGGGCGACTGCAGATGGAGGCTCAGGGGCCGGATCACCTGGGTGGAGAAGCCGCGCCCCTCGGCCAGGCTTCGGCCGACCTGGGCGAGGTCCATGGCCTCGGCCGTGCTGAAGTTCCTCACCCCGTCGACATGGTAGAGCGCGAAAGCGATGAGGGTCAGCAGCAGCACGATGAACCGATGGAGCCAGACCCGCCCCTGCCCCTCTTCGAGGCTGTGGATGAGTTCCTGGATGCCCTTGGGCGGTTCTTTGTACTGCATGAGACGGCGTATTGGACAACAAGGCCCCCGGCTTGAAAAGGGGCGCCCTTGGGAAGTTTTCGGACCGGCCTGGGCGGTTGACTTCCGCCCCGGGGGCTCAGCGGGCCTCGAAGACCTGCCGGATGACCTCCTCGATCGGCACCTCCTCGACGGCGAAGTCCTTCACGGGCAGGCGGTCGAGCAGCACCTTGCAGGTCGAGATCACCGAGTCGCGCCGGACCTTCAGGCGGGCCATCCCGGGCCCCTGCTCGAGCGCCTCGCCCCATTCGGCCAGCGGGACCGAGGCGAACCCGGAGGCTTGCTCGAGGGTCACGGTGACGATCTTGAAGCCGGCGAACCGGTCGAGGATCTCGGCCAGGCGCCCGTCGAAGAACACCGTGCCGCGGTCGATGATGATGACGCGGTCGCACAGTTCCTGTATGTCGGCCATGTAGTGGCTGGTGAGCAGGATGGTGGTCCTGCGCCGCCGGTTGTGTTCGCGCAGGAATTCACGGACGACCTTCTGGGACACGACGTCGAGGCCGATCGTGGGCTCGTCGAGGAAGAGCACCTTCGGCTCGTGCAGCAGGGCGGCGATCAGCTCGCATTTCATGCGCTCGCCCAGGGACAGCTCGCGGACGGCCGTCGAGAGCTTGTCCCGCACGCCGAGCAGTTCGCCCATCTCGTCGACCGTGCGCCGGGCCACCGCCGGATCCAGGCCGTAGATCCGGGCGTTGAGCTCGAGGGAATCCCGGGCCGGCAGGTCCCACCACAACTGGTTCTTCTGTCCCAGCAGCAGGGCGAACTGCCGCCGGTAGCCGTCGGCCCGCTCCCAGGGGACGTACCCGAGAACCGATGCCGAGCCCGCCGTCGGGTAGAGCAGGCCCGCGAGCATCTTGAGGGTGGTCGTCTTGCCCGCGCCGTTGGGCCCCAGGAACCCCACGAACTCCCCCTCCTCCACGCGGAACGACACGTCCTTCACCGCAAAGACCGTCTCATGCTCGCGGTGGAACAGCCCTTTCAGGGCCCCGGAAAACCCGGGGGCCTTCCTGTAGGTCCGGAACGAACGGGTCAGGCCCTGGACTTCGATGAGCGCCATGCGTCCGAGGCTGCACCAGGCAGGGCGTACTGGCGAACCGGCAGTTTCGCGACGGCGACGTCGCACGCACTTCGGCATTGCCCGCGGGTAACCGCGAGGCCTAATGGAGACAAACCGGACGACAGATGCCCTCACTCGCCCAACTCCTGCTCCGATGCATCGGGATCGCATACCTCGCCTTCGCCAGCCTGCCAGGACGGGCGGCGACATCGCCCACGCCGGTCCTGGGATCGGCCCTGCAGGCCTCCCGGACCTCGCCGCATGATCTGGAGGTGGGCGGCCCCCTGCCCGGGGGGCTCACGCGGGCGTTCATCCCGCGCGAGCGCCTGCTGGCCCTGCCGCTGACGACGGTCACCAACGCGATGGACCCCACCCGCAAGGCGCCGGCCGTCTACCGGGGCATCCCGCTCACCGACCTGCGCTCGCACCTCGGCCTGTCCGCCAGGGACGCCGACGTGGTCTTCGGGGTGTGCGTCGACAACTACTCCAAGGAATTCCCGAACGACTACCTCGAGGCGTTCCGCTCGCTGCTGATCCTGGAGATCGATGGCAAGGGCCCCGAGACATGGGGCCTCAACGTCATCAACAAGCTGCCGATGGCGCCGTACTACATCCTCGCGACGGACTTCGCGGCTCGTCCTTCGGAGACCGTGCTCGGTCGGCCTGAGTCGCTGCGTTACCCCCACGGGGTCGCAAGGCTGGAATTCCGCACCGACGCCGCCACCCTCGCAAGGATCCGCCTGCCCGGAACCGCATCGCCCCTGGCCCGGCAGGGACAGGCCATCGCCGTGCGGGAATGCCTCGCCTGCCACGGCCACGACGACTTCGGAGGCACCATGTCCGGCCGGCCGTGGCTGCTGATCAAGACCTGGGCCTCGAACACCAACTACTTCCGCCGGTACGTGGTCAACCCGAGGTCGGTGCAGCCGAACTCCCGGATGCCGGCCTTCAACGACCTCGAACCGGTGGTCCTCGACGCGCTGCAGGCCTACTTCCGCGAACTCCGCGTCGCCGACCGGCCGAGGTGATCGCCGCGCGGGACGGTTCCTCCCCGGTCGCCGCGGCCCTCGGCCACCGGATTTTGCGGCTGGAAATCGGCGGGGCTCGGCGTCCATCCTGAGGCCATGCCCCGCCGGTTCCTCTGCCTCTTCGCCGTCATCGGGTGCGCCTTGGGGGCGCAGAATTCCCCGGTGACCCAGATCCAGTTCCTCGCCGACAAGCCGCCCACGGCCTCGTCGCACGCGTCCACGATCGAGGAGACGCCCGAGGGCCTGGTCGCCTCGTGGTTCGGCGGCACGGCCGAGCGGGCCAAGGACGTGGTGATCTGGGTCTCGCGCAAGCCGCAGCACCAGTGGCTTCGGCCGGTGGAGGTGGCCCGGGGCACCGAGGATGCCGGGACGCCCCAGTACGCCTGCTGGAACCCCGTGCTCTGGCAGCAGCCCGGCGGCAGCCTGTGGCTCTTCTACAAGGTGGGCCCCAGCCCGGACACCTGGTGGGGCCGGGTGAAGGAGTCCAAGGATGGTGGGCGGACCTGGGGCAGGTCACGCCGCCTGCCCGATGGGCAGGTCGGACCCGTGCGCAACAAGCCGATCCTCCTGGCCGACGGCACCCTGCTCTGCGGATCGAGTTCCGAGGACGCCGGGTGGCGCGTCCACATGGAGTGGTCCAGGCCTCCGTTCACCGAGTGGCACCGGACCGGGGTCCTGAACACCGCCGACCAGTGGGGCGCCATCCAGCCCACGCTGCTGGCGTGGGACGGAGGCCGGCTCCAGAGCCTCGTGCGCACCCGACAGAAGGTGGTCGCCGAGCATTGGAGCAGCGACCAGGGGCGCACGTGGAGCCCCCTGGCGAAGACCTCCCTGCCCAATCCGAACAGCGGCATCGACGCGGTGCGCCTCCGGGACGGCCGGGCGCTGCTGGCCTACAATCCGCTGGCCGAGAACCGCAGCGTGATCGCCCTGGCCGTGTCCGCCGACGGCAGGGAGTGGACCCGGGTCGTGGACCTCGAGAGCACGCAGGAGCCGGGCAAGCCGGACCTCGCCCGCAACCCGGGCGAATTGAGCTACCCGGCGGTGATCCAGGCGCGTGATGGCAAGGTGCACCTCACCTACACCTGGAAGCGCGAGAAGATCCGGCACGTGGTCGTGGATCCGTCGCGGATCCCCCGGTGAGGTTCGCCGGCCCTGCCACCGACCCGGTCCGGCCGGCCGGCGGTCACTGGTAGGTGCGCCGCAGATGGCTGGGCAGCACGTTGAGCTCGGCCCGGTACTTGGCCACGGTGCGCCGGGCGATCATCACGTTCTTCTCCTTGAGTTTGGTGACCAGCTGGTGGTCGGAGAGCGGCTTGGCCGGGTTCTCGCCGGCGATGAGCTCGGCCAGGATGTTCTTCACCGAGGTGTTCGAGACGGTCTGACCGTCGGCGGTCGACACGCCGGAGGTGAAGAAGAACTTCATCTCGAAGATGCCCTGCGGCGTGCGCATGAACTTGCCCGAGACTGCGCGGCTCACGGTCGTCTCGTGCACACCCACCACCTCGGCCACCATCACCATGGTCATGGGCTTGAGGTGCTCGACGCCCTTCTCCATGAAGTCCCGCTGGCGCTTCACGATCTCGCGCCCGATGCCGAGGATCGTACTCTGCCGCTGGTTGAGGCTCTTGATGAGGAACTTGCCCGCCTTGATCTTCTCGCGCACGTAGTCACGGACCTCGGACGAGGTCTCCGACTGGGCCAGCAGGTCCTTGTAGGTGCTGCTGATGCGCAACTGAGGAAGGAACTCGTCCTTGCCGACCACCTCGTACTCCACGCGCTTGCGGCGCTGGCTGAGCGGCAGGAAGTCGCCGAGTAAGATCCGGTTTAGCTCGGCGGCCAGCGCATCGACCGACGGCCCGGGCCCGCGGGTCTCCTCGGCCACCAGCGCCGCCGCACAGGCCTTGAGGCGCCTGTCCGCCGCGGTGCTGAAGGAGACCTGACCGAGGAACCGCTGATACAGCCGCTCCTCGCCGCGCACGATGCGGGTGAGGTCGTCGGCCAGGCCGGTCAGGAGCGCCTCGGGTACGGACCTGCGGTCGGTGAACCGCCACTGGAGCAGCCCCTCACGGCTCTGGATCGAGAGCCGGTACCGGAGGTGCGTGACCACCGGGTCGTCGTCGTCGGGATCGCTGAGGATCTCGGCCAGCGACGGTGCGTCCTCGACGTCCCCCGGCTGGACGGCGGGATCGGGATCGTCCACGACGCGCCGCACCACCTCGAGTTCGGGCACGACATACTGCTCCGGATCCCGGGAGAAATCGGAGCCCGGCCTCGGGTCGAGGCGCGACAGGCGGGCGGCGGCCTCTTGGGCCTCGGCCGGGGTGATCCCGAGCTGCCGGGCGATCTCCGGGAACCGCCGCTTGCCGAGCTCCTCCATGTGGTCGCGGAGGATCAGGTACTCGAGGTCGCCCGTGCGGCCGGCCCGCTCCATCTGGAGCATCAGGCACTCGCGCAGGTCCCGGGCGGCAACCCCGGCCGGCTCGAAGGTCTGCAACACCTCCAGCACCTCCAGGATGCGCTCGGTGGAGACGCCGGTCGAGAAGGTGAGCTCCTCGGGCTGGGCGGTCAGGTAGCCCCGGTCGTCGATGTTGCCGATGAGCAGCTCGGCCACCTCGCGCTGCTCGTCCCCGAGGTCGGCGAACCGCAGGTGTTCGAGCAGGTGCTCCTGGAGCGACTGACCGGTGGTGAGCGAGTCGAAGAGGTGCTGGCGGCGCTCCTCATCCTCCTGGGTGACCCGGTTGACCGTGTTGTTCTGGGCGAAGACCTCGCGCCACTCCTCGTCGAGCTTGAGCAGTTTCTGAAGGTCCTCGGAGAAGCGGTCGACAGGCTCGTCGTCGGGCTTCTCGACCGCGGGATCGAACTGCACGTCGGCGGGAGGTTCGGCCGGGTCGGCGGCGGCGGCCTCGGCCTCGGCCCGAGATTCGCGGGCCTCGGTGTCGATCTCCATCGCCCCGATCTCCTCGAGCACCGGGTTCATCTGGAGCTCCTGCTCGACCATGGCCTTGAGTTCCAGCACGGGGGCCTGCAGCAGCGCCAGCGAGTGCTGGAGCTGCGGCGACAGCACCATCTGCTGGGAAAGCCGTTGGCTGAGCTGAAGTCCGGCGGACATTGGACCGGAGGCTATTGCAGGAAGCTTGCCAATCAAAGAAAGAAGCGAAACCACGGGCCTGAAACCAGGGTTCCGGACACTGGTCCCACCCTGTCGCGGACCGGTGGCGACCGAGACACGGAAGCGACCCTCGTCCGGAGGTCGTGGGGCCGTCCCCGTCCCGTCGTCGACGACGACTCCGGTGTCGGCCTCAGGCGCTCGCCCGGTCCGATGCGCCGGGCGCCGGGCGTCGGACGCGTACCCCCTCCCGCCGCCGTTCCTCCCGCCGCCAGACCGCCTCGCGCCGGCCGAGTTCGGCCCGGAGCAACTCCTCGGCCGACCAGCCGGCCTCTTGGCATCGGGCCGCCAGGTCGAACAGCGCCTTGGCCGTCCCCCGACGACCGGCCGGCTTGCGGGCTGGCGACGGCTTGCCCGAGGGACCGGTCCCTTCGACCGTCGCCAGTCCGGCCTTGGCCGCCTTCTTGAGCAGTTTCTGGGCGCGCAGGAGGCCGGGCAGGTGTCTCGGGACGCCGTCCAGCGCCGACTTCCGCTCATGCCGCGAACCGGCCTTCTCGGCCTTCTTGATGGACTCCCAGTTGGCCCAGACCTGGTCGATGCCGTCCACGGTCACCGAACCGAACACATGCGGATGGCGGCGGACCAGCTTGTCCACCAGACGCTGGCAGACCCCGTCGAAATCGAAGACGCCCCGCTCGGCGGCCAGTTGGGCATGGAAGACCACCTGGAGCAGGAGGTCACCCAGCTCCTCGGCCATCTCGACGTCGTCGCCGGCCTCGATGGCGTCGATCAGCTCGTACACCTCCTCGACCGCGTGCGAGCGCAGCGACCGGTGGTCCTGCTCGCGGTCCCACGGGCAGCCGTCGGGCGCACGCAGGGCGGCCATCACCGCCACCAGTTGGCGGATGGGGGCGAGCTTCCGGGAAGGGGCTTTGGGCATGGCGGGGATTCCAGGGCGGGGGGACGGTCCGGACGGCAGGTCAAAGCACCACCAGGTCGTCGCGGTGGATGATCTCGGGCTTCGGGTGGGAACGGGAGCGGATCTCGGCCGACGAGGCTCCGGCAAGGCCGCGCGCGAACTCCCGGCCCTCGGGGTCGCAGATCCTCACCACCCGACCGGCCTGGAAGTCGCCTTCACACCGGACCACGCCGGGGGCGAGCAGGCTGCGCCCATGGTCGCGCAGGGCCGCCACCGCGCCCGGGTCGACCGACAGGGTCCCCTCGGCATGGTGGTAGAAGGCGATCCAGCGCTTGCGGCTCGAAAGCCTGCCGGATCCCGCCACGAAGCGGGTACCCACCGCTTCGCCGCGCACGATCCGCTCGAGCGCGTCGTGGCGGTGTCCCGGCGCGATGACCATGGGAATGCCCGACCGGACCACGATCTTGGCGGCGGAGATCTTGGTGGCCATGCCGCCCGTGGCCGTCTCGCTGGAGGTGCCCCCGGCCATGGCCTCGATGCGCGCATCGACCGCCTCCACGGTCTCCAGGAGGCGGGCCCCGGGCTTGCCGAAGTCCTCGATGAGGCCGTCGGCCGTGGTGAGCACTACGAGCAGGTCGGCGGGCAGGAGGCTCGCGACGAGGGCCGACAGGCGGTCGTTGTCGCCGAACTTCAGCTCGGTGACGGACACCACGTCGTTCTCGTTGATGATCGGCAGGACGCGGTGCTTGAGCAGCGTGAGCAGCGTGCTGCGGGCGTTGAGGTGACGGGTGTGGTCGGCGAGGTCGTCGTGCGTGAGGAGCACCTGCGCCACCGGCTGCTCATAATGCCGGAAGAGCGACTCGTAGAGGGCCATCAACCGGGATTGCCCGACCGCCGCGCAGGCCTGCCTCTCGGCCAGGCTGCCGGGACGCCGCTCGTACCCGAGCACACCCATGCCCGCCCCGACGGCCCCGGAGGTGACCACCACCACCTCGTGGCCCGCCGCCCGGAGGCGCGCGATCTGGGCCACCAGTTGGGCGAACTGGACCAGGTCGAGCCGCTTGGAGGCATCGGTGAGCACACCGGTCCCCAGCTTGACGACCACACGGCGGGAGGTTGGAGGCGCTGAAGCACGCACGGGCCGAGTGTTTGCGCAACGCCCTCGCCGGCTCAACCCGCAAGTCGGGCCCGGGAGGGTGTCCCCCAGGTATCCGGGGCGGGGTCCGGCCGGCCGTCGTCATCCGGCCATCGTCACGGTTGGTACTTTGGGCGGACCGGCCTAGTCTCGGTCCGTGCCCTTTCCTGCCGCACCCGCCCCGCCGCCCGAACCGCCACCGGGGCTCCAGCAGTTCGTGGTGCCCGACCTGTGGCAACAGGAGGCCGTCTCGGCGCTCCGGGCCGGAAAGGACGTGGTCATCCACGCGCCGACCGGGGCGGGCAAGACCCTGGTCTTCGAGCTGTGGTCCAAGGCCGGAAAGAACCGCGGGCAGGCCATCTACACCGTGCCCACCCGCGCGCTGGCCAACGACAAGCTGGCCGAGTGGCGCGCACGCGGCTGGAACGTGGGCATTGCCACCGGCGACCTGGCCGAGAACCTCGACGCGCCGATCCTCGTGGCCACGCTGGAGACGCAGAAGAACCGCCTCATCCGGGGCGATGGTCCCACCCTGCTGGTGGTCGACGAGTACCAGATGCTCGGCGACGAGGACCGGGGGCTGAACTACGAGCTGGCCCTGGCGCTGGCCCCGCCCCAGACACAGCTGCTGCTCTTGAGCGGCTCGGTGGCCAACCCTGGGCAGGTGGCCAACTGGCTGCGGCGGCTCGGCCGGTCGGTCGAGGTCGTCCAGCACACGGTGCGACCGGTGCCGCTCGACGAGGTCTTCGCGGGCGAACTCAGCTGGCGCCTGCCGCCGGAAATCCGGGGATACTGGCCCCGGTTGTGCGCCAAGGCCCTGGCCGAGGGACTCGGGCCGATCCTGCTCTTCGCGCCCCGCCGGGCGCATGCCGAGGAACTGGCCAGCGACCTGGCCCGGCAACTCCCCTGCCCACAGCCCTTGCAACTGACCGAGGCCCAGAAGCGGCTGGTCGGCGAGCCGCTGGCCAAGATGCTCAAGTCGCGGGTGGCCTACCACCACAGCGGCCTGAGCTACGCCGTGCGCGCCGGGGTCATCGAGCCCCTCACCAAGGCCGGCCAGCTCCGGGTGGTGGTGGCGACCATGGGCCTGGCCGCGGGCATCAACTTCAGCCTGCGGTCGGTCGCCATCACGGCCGCGCAGTACAAGCGCGAGGGCCGCGAGATCCCGCTGCGTGGCGACGAGGTCCTCCAGATGTTCGGCCGTGCCGGACGACGCGGCCTCGACGAAACGGGCTACGTGCTGGTGAGCGCCAACGAGCTGCGGATGCGCGACGGCCACCCCTGCGCGCTGGCCCGCTCCGGCATGGTGGACTGGAGCGCCCTGCTCGGCCTGATGGCCGCGGCCGCCGACGCCGGCAAGCCCCCCTTCGAGGAAGCCGTGCGGGTGCAGGAGCGGCTCTTCACCACCAAGCCGATCATCCTCGGCGTCGAGGAATCCCTGAAGCGGCCCGGGGCCCGCTGCGGCTGGATGACCGACGCCGAGCGCGCCCGACAGGTCCGCAAGAAGAACCGCGAGATGCTCAACTCGGCCGGAGAGTGGGAGCCGTATCCCTTCTGGCAGGAGCGGCCGCTGGGCAAGGTCCGGGTGGTCGTGAAGCCGACGACCCTGCCACCCCAGGCCGAGACCGCCGACGGGACCGAGCCCCCGCCCGACCTGGCGACACCGCCGGTGCTGGTCCCGGCCCTGACGGTGCAGGAGGCCCTCGAAAAGGTGGGCCAGGGAGGCCTCGCCGCCCTCGAGGAAACGCCCGAGGGCACGGTGTACGGGCGGTCGATGATCGTGGCCGACCGCCTCGCGGACGGGCGGCTGGTGCTGGCCAAGTGGGTGCGTCGTCTGACCCGGTGGCACGGACGCGAGGTCGGACCCGAGGTGTTCGCCTCCGACCTGAAGCCCGGCCTGGAGAAGCAACTGCACCAGCAGAGGCTTCCCGTGGTGCGCTGGGTGGAACACGAGCAGGTGGTCACGGTGCTCGTGAGCCTCGAACAGCAGACCGTGAAGGTGCCGGTCGACCGTCACGGCGAGGCCTTGTGGCGTCCGCGTGAGCGCGAGGTGCTGTCGGCAGTCTGCGCGCGCTGCGAGTGGACCGAGGTCTGCCGCGGGTTGTCGGCGGCCCCCGGCACGGCGTTGACCTGGCGACGGCTCGGCCTGGTGGACGCGCAGGGCGCGCCCACCCGCCGCGGACGCGTGGTGGCCTGCTTCTCCGGCGGCGACGGGCTGGCCATCGCGGCGGCGCTGGAGGACACGGCCTATCCCCTCGAGGAACTGATCTACGACCTGGCCAACCTCGACGCGGGCTTCCGCTTCGCCGCCGACGGCGACCGGTGGGGCGGCCGGCTGGCCCACGCCTGCCGCAAGGCGTATGGGCCCACGTCGATCGAAGGCTACCTGGAAACCGGCCTTCCGCCGAAGTACGGCACCGGGGCCGAGACGGTCGTCCGGAGGATCCATGAGGATCCCGCCTCGAAGGTGCGCTTCGTCAGCGAGTTCCTCGGCGCCGGCGACATCGACCGGATGATCATCGAGTGGCGCAGCCTGCTCCGCCAGATCGCCCACGCCGCCCCGCTGGAGTGGCCGCGCTGGACGGAACTTCAGGCCATGGCCAAGGCGATGCTCCACGAGGTCCATTCACCCACCGAGACCAGCCTGCCGCCGCTCGAGTACCACCAGACCAAGCGCATCGACCACCAGTTGCTCCTCAGGCGCTCCTGAGCCGATCCTCCCCCCTGACCGCCATGATCCCCGTCCCCCCGCTTCGGCCCCGCCGCCCGATCGACGGCATCTCGGCCGTGCTGCTGCCGTTCCATGCCGACGGCCGCCCCGACCGCGACAACTGGGCCTCCCTGGTGGAGCGCACCTGGGCCGCCGGCCTCACCCCGGCCGTCAACATGGACACCGGCTACGCCAACCTGCTCACGGCGGCCGAGCGGGCGGAGTTTCTGGCCGAGGCCGGCCGGATGGCCCGCGGCCGACGCTTCGTGGCCGGGACCTACATCGAGGGACGCGATGGCGACCCCGCCGAGCTCTACTTGCGGGAGGCGGTGGCCATCCAGGCGGCCGGCGGCACGCCCATCCTCTTTCCCTGCTCGGCGACGCAGTCCTGGGACCGCGACCGCACCGTCGGGCTGTTCCGCACGGTCGGCGGGGCGGTGCCCCGGTTCCTCGGGTTCGAGCTGGGCACGATGTTCGTTCCCTTCGGCCGGATCTGGGACCTCGACACGTTCCGGGCCCTGCTGGAGGTCCCGCAACTGGTCGGCGCCAAGCACAGCTCCCTGAGCCGGGATCTCGAATGGCGGCGGTTGGCGGTGCGCGACGCGGTCCGCCCCGAGTTCGCCGTCTACACCGGCAACGACCTGGCCATCGACCTCGTGCAATGGGGCAGCGACTACCTGCTGGGCCTCTCGGCCTTCCACGTCGAGGCCTTCGCCGCCCGCGACCGGGCCTGGGCGGCAGGGGATGGCCGCTTCTTCGAGCTGAACGACTGGCTGCAGTACCTCGGCATGATGGCCTTCCGGGCCCCGGTGCCGGCCTACAAGCACACCTGCGCGCAGTTCCTCAAGCTGCGCGGCCTCATCCCGTGCGACGCCCCGCATCCGCGCGGCGCCCGGCGGCCGGAGTCGGACCTGCCCCTGCTGGCCGACATCGCCGCGAAGCTCGAGACCTTGACGGCCGGGGCCGCGTCGGCGGGCACGACGACGGCAGACAACGACCCGGCCGCCGGATAGGGTGCCTCGCGTGCCGGACATCGTCCTGTCCACCCTCAACGCGAAGTACCTGCATGCCTCCTTCGGGTTGCGCTGCCTATTGGCCAACCTGGGGGACCTTTCGGACCGGACGGCGATCCTCGAGTTCGACATCAACCAGCGGCCCCTCGACATCGCCGAGGCGCTCTTGGCGGCCGCGCCCCGGATCCTGGGCCTGGGCGTCTACGTCTGGAACGCCGACCGGACCCTCGAGCTGGTGGGCATCCTCCGCCGGCTCCGGCCGGACCTGGTCCTGGTGCTGGGCGGCCCGGAGGTCAGCCACGAATGGGACCGCCAACCGATCATCGCGCTGGCCGACCATGTGATCACCGGCGAGGCCGACCTCGCCTTCGCCGCGCTGTGCCGTGACCTGCTCTCGGGATCGGCGCCGCGGCCGCCCCGGCTCATCGCGGCCCCCGTGCCCAATGTGGCCGCACTGGCCGACCCCTACGGCCTGTACGACGACCGGGACCTCGATCACCGCGTGGTCTACGTGGAGGCCTCGCGCGGCTGCCCCTTCACCTGTGAGTTCTGCCTGAGTTCGCTCGACATCCCCGTGCGCCAGTTCCCGCTCGAGCCCTTCCTCGCGTCGATGCAGCGGCTGCACGACCGGGGCCTGCGCCGCTTCAAGTTCGTGGACCGGACCTTCAACCTGAACCTGGCCACCGGCCGCCGGATCCTGGGGTTCTTCCTGGAGCGCCTGAGCCCGGAACTGTTCGTGCACTTCGAATTGATCCCCGACCGGTTGCCGGCCGAACTGCGCGAACTCATCGCTCGGTTTCCGCCGGGCGCCCTGCAGTTCGAGGTGGGGATCCAGACCCTCGATCCGCAGGTCGAGGCCCGCATCGGCCGGCGCCAGAACCACGAACGCCTGGCGGACAACTTCCGGTGGCTGCGGCGGCACAGCGGGGTTCACCTCCATGCCGACCTGATCGCCGGACTGCCCGGCGAGACCCTCGAGGCCTTCGGCCGGGGGTTCGACACGTTGGTGGCCCTGGGCCCGCAGGAGATCCAGGTGGGGATCCTCAAACGCCTGCGCGGCACCCCCATCGTCCGTCACGATGCGGAATGGGCGATGGTCTACAACCCGAACCCGCCCTACGAGGTGCTGTCCACCCGCACGATGGACTTCGGCACGCTGGCCCGCCTGAGGCGCTTCTCCCGGTTCTGGGACCTCTTCGGCAACAGCGGCAATTTCGTGGAGTGCCTGCCGATGCTTTGGGAGCCGGACGGGTCGGGGACCGGCTCGCCGCCCGGCACCGGCTCGCCGCCCGGCACCGGCTCGCCGCCCGGCACCGGCTCGCCCTTCCGGGCGATGCTGGCCTGGAGCGACTGGCTGCATTCGCAGGGCGTCCAGGGCCATGGCATCGCGCTGCCCCGGCAGTACGACCTGCTGTGGCGCTGGGCGGTGACGGTGCGGGGGATCCCGGCCGACCGGTTCGGTCCGGCGATGGCCCGCGACTGGCGTCGTCCCGGCCGGATCGACCTGCCCGCCTGGCTCGAGCCGTTCGCCGGGATGGCCGAAACGCCGCGGCGCTCGAGCCGACTGCCCCGACGGCAGGCCAGGCACCTGGGCTCCGGCGAAGCGCCGGCGCCCGGCGACGTCCCGGTCCAACCACGGTCCTCAGGCAGCCGCCGGACCGTTTTGCATGGTCCCGGGGAGTCCGCGGCGGTATTCCCGGACCCTCTCCGATGAAGCCCGCGCAGGATCCGAGCCCCTTGGCCCTCCCTGGCCCTGCGGCCAGGCGGCTCGGGAGGTTCCTGCTTGGATTGCTGGGGATACTCGGCGCGATCGAAGGGACGATGCGCCTCCGGGAGCCGATCTTCCAGGCCGCCAGCCATCGGGCGCTCACCAAGGCGGCGATCCTCGCCCGCCGCCCGGAGGTGGGCGTGATCTTCCTGGGCACCTCCCGCACCCAGGACGGCGTCAACCCCGACCTCGTCGGCCGGGCGATCGAGGAGAGGTCGCCCGGGCTCGGTCGGGTGCCCGGGTTCAACGCCGCCTTCACCGGATCAAGCCTCGAGTCGCTGGTGGCCCTGGTGCCCCGGTTCGGATTCCGGCCGGACCTGCGCCTCGTGGTGATCGAGCTTTCCGCCCCCCAGATCGTCAACGATCCAGCGCCGTGGGAGGAGACCCTTGTGGCTCCGAAGACCCTTGAGGAGCGCCTCGGCCGCACGATGCGACACGTCGCCCTCGTGCGTCACCGCAAGGCCCTGCTGGGGGACGGACTCGGGAGGCTGCCCGCGTTGCTCGTCTTCGGCGACGCCCTCGGCGGCTGGGAGACCAAGGGAAGCCAGCAGCTCGCGTCCTGGCTCGGCCGCAGGGAACCCCCCGCCACCGGTTTCGATCCCTCGCCCTGGACCCCGGGCCGGTTCACCGGGGATGCGCCCCGGCGGTCGCTGGACCCGTCCGCGGACCAGGTCGCCGACCGACTGGCCGAGGTGGCCCGCAGGTTCCGCTCGCACGGCGTCGGCGTCCGTTTTGCGGTGCCCCCGCTGTCGGAGCACGCGGCCGACGCGCCGGAACGTCGGGACCTCAAGCCGCTGTTCGCCGAGGTGGCCCGCCGAAGCGGCTGCGAGGTCTGGGACTTCACGGCGGCCCGACCCCCGGAGGCGTTCTTCAAGGATGCCGGACACCTCAACCGGGAGGGCCGGGCCCACTACTCGCAGGCGCTGGGAGAGCGGGTGGCCGACGCGCTGGAGAACCGTTGATGATCTTCAATTCGCTCACCTTCCTCGCCCTGCTGCTGCCGTCCCTCGGGCTGTACTGGATCACGTCCTCGCAGTCCGTCCGGCTCGGATGGCTGCTGGTCGCCTCGCTGGTGTTCTATGGGTACCATCATTGGCCAAGCGTCTTCCTGCTGCTCTTCACCATCGGCTTCAATTTCGCCCTGGGCCGGCTCCAGTCGCGGCGGCGCTCGACCGGGCTCTTGGTCGCCGCCGTCGCCGGCAACCTCACGGTCCTCGGATGGTTCAAATACGCGGCCTTCCTCGCGGAGAACGTGGTGGCGTTGCTGGCCATGCTGGGGTGGAGCGTGGAAATCCCCCGGCCGCCGGCCCTCCTGCCCCTGGGCATCTCGTTCTTCACCTTCCAGGTCGTCGCCTACCAGATCGACGTGCACCGTGGCGAGGTGCCTGCGGAGACCTCGCTGGCGAGGTTCGCGGTCTTCAAGTGCTTCTTCCCGCAGCTGATCGCCGGGCCGATCGTGCAGGCTAGGGAGTTCCTGCCGCAGTTGCGGGAGGCGGTGACCTTCGATGCGGCGCGGTTCCACCGGGGGATCTGGCTCGTGCTGGCCGGCGCCGCGCTCAAGGTCGGCGTGGCCGACGTGCTGGCGCAGTTCGCCGACGAGGCCTTCCGGGACCCCGCCCGGCTGACGACGACGGCCGCCTGGACCGGCCTCTATGCCTATGCGTTCCAGCTCTATGCCGACTTCTGGGGCTATTCGACGATGGCGGTCGGGCTCGCGGCCCTCTTCGGGCTGGTCCTGCCGCTGAACTTCGACACGCCGTACCGGTCGGCCAGCCTCCAGGAGTTCTGGAGACGGTGGCACATCACCCTCTCCGGGTGGTTCCGCAACTACGTGTACATCCCGCTGGGCGGCAACCGGCACCGCCGCGACCTCAATCTGCTGACCACGATGACCCTGGCGGGCCTCTGGCACGGTGCGGGCTGGAACTTCGTGCTGTGGGGCCTTGGCCACGGGCTTTGGCTGGTGGCCGAGCGCCATGCGCCTTCACTGCCAGGCCGGGACCGACGGTGGGTCCGGGTCGTCCGGACCGTGCTGGTCTTCCACGGCGTCTGCCTGCTGTGGGTGTTCTTCCGGACACCGACGCCCGAGATGGCCTGGGAATACCTCGCTCGGCTTTGGCCGCACCCGTGGACGACCTCGAGGATCCCGTCGTCGCTGTCGCAGTGGCTTGTCCTGTTCGCCCTCGTGCAGTGGCCATTGGCCCGCACGCTGGAGGGAAACCGCTTCGCCGAGCTGCCGTTGAAGGTCCAGTGGCTGCTCGCGCTGGCCTGCCTGCTGCTCATCCTGGCCTACGCCGGCGCACGGGTGGATTTCATCTACTTCAACTTCTGAAGCGGGGTTCCCGAGCCGAGCGCCCGACAACATGGCCTCAGGCCGGCGATGGGACCGGCCGGTACCAGTTGTCGCGCTGCACCGGCTCGAAGCCCAGTTCGGAGATCAGTCGGCGCATGTCGGCCACCCCCATGCGGAAGGTGGTGCCGGCCGAACTGACGACGTTCTCCTCGATCATGATGGACCCGAGGTCGTTGGCCCCGTGCAGCAGGGCCACCTGCCCCACCTCCGGCCCCTGCGTGACCCAGGAACTCTGGACGCTGGGCACGTTGTCGAGGTAGATCCGGCTTAGGGCCTGCATGCGGAGGTACTCGTGGGAGCCGACCGTCGGCGCCTTAAGCACGGTGTTCTCGGGCTGGAAGGTCCAGGCGATGAAGGCCGTGAAGGCTCCGCCGCCAAGTCGTCCTTCCTCGAGGGCCTGCGCATAGGCGGCCGACCGTTCCGCCGGGGTCCCTCCAGCCGCCAACCGTCCGGCCTCGACCAGTCGGCCCAGCGAGACGTCCTGCTGGGCACGCACGACCTCGAGGTGCTCGATGCGCTCGGCCACGGTCTCGACGTGCCCGAACATCATGGTCGCCGAACTGGCCAGGCCGAGCCGGTGGGCGATGTCCATCACGCCCATCCACCGGGCCGTGTCGGCCTTGAGGGGTGCGATGCGCTTGCGGACGCGGTCCACCAGGATCTCGCCGCCCCCGCCGGGCAGGCTGCCCAACCCCGCCGCCACGAAGTCGCGCAGGACCGACTCCACGGGCTCATCAAAGAACTCGGAGAACGCCACGAACTCGCTCGGGCTGAAGCCGTGGACGTTGAAGCCGGGGTATTTGGAGCGCACGTGGTGCAGCAGGTCGAGGTACCACTGCTTGGTGAGCTTCGGATGGTGCCCGCCCTGAAGGAGCATCTGGGTGCCGCCGAGGGCGAGGGTCTCCTCGATCTTGCGGTCCAGTTCGTCGAGGGTGAGGACGTAGGCATCGGCGTCCTTCTCCGAGCGCCAGAAGGCGCAGAACTTGCAGTAGACGTTGCAGACGTTGGTGTAGTTGACGTTGCGGTCCACGATGTAGGACACGGTCTGTGCGCCGCGCCCGCGGTACGCCTCCCCCCGGGACAACCGCCGGCGGCGGTCGGCCAAGGCCGCCAGTTCCGTCAGGGGCAGCGCGTACAGCGCCAGCGCCTCGGACGCGTCGATCCTTGCGCCATCCCAGACCCGCTGCCGCAGGGAACTACCCGACACATCCATCACCATGCTTATAAGCCTACTCCCGAACGGCCCGGGGACAAGTAATGGGCTGGTTGGGCCACGGATCGACCACAGCCCACCTTTACCCGGTGACGGCAGCCGCTACCCTTGGAACCACATGACACCGACCGTACGCCGCCTCGGCATCCTCCTGGTGCTTGGGAGCGCCTTGGGAACGCTGGTCGCCAAGGAGAAGGAGTCGGGCCCGGCCGGCGCCCGGCACCTCGGCATGAGCGGCGCGTCTGCGGCCATTTTCCTGGACGCCCGCCGGGTCGTGGTGGCCAGCGACGAGGACAACCGCTTGCGCGTGTACGATGCCGAAACCGGCGGCTCGGCGCTCAGCGCCTGGGACGCCTCACCCGGACTGGACCTCGGGCGGGGCAATCCTGAGTGCGATCTCGAGGGGGCGGCCCGGGTGGGCTCGCGCCTCTACTGGATCGGTTCGCACGGGCGCAACAAGGACGGGAAGTTCCGTCCCAACCGGCACCGGTTCTTTGCCACCGAGGTGGACCTGACACCCGAGGGCCCCCGCTGGCGCGCCGTCGGCAAGGCCTCCTCGGGCCTCGTGAGCGCGATGCTCGCCGATCCCGGACTGGCCGCGCTGGCATTGGCCGGGGCCTCGAGCCAGGCACCCGACTCGAAGGGGGGCCTGAGCATCGAGGCGCTGGCGGCCGGGCCGGCCGGGTCCCTGTGGATCGGCTTCCGCGGCCCGTTGTCCAAGGGGCGCGCCATCCTCGTGCCGCTGCAGAACCCCGACCGCGTGCTGGAGGGACACACACCGCGGTTCGGCCCACCGACCCTGCTGGATCTCGGCGGCCGGGGGTTGCGCGACATGGCCTGGACGGGTTCCGAATGGATCCTGGTGGCCGGAGCGACCGGGGGCGACCAGAAGGGAACACGCATCTACCGCTGGGGCGGCGGCGTTCAGACTCCGGTCGCCTTGGACCTGCCCGGCCTCAAGCATCTCCACGTCGAGGCCGTCGCCGTGCCCCCGGAACGACCGGTGCGTCGGCTGCTGCTGTGCAGCGACGACAGCCACAAGGACACCCAGGGCGCGCCATCGTTCCGCAGTCGCTGGGTCGACCTCCCGGCCCCGATCGGCGGCGACCGCAAGGACGTGCCCCCCGGCAATCCTGGCACCCTTCAGAGCAGTCGTCCCTGACCGGCCGAGCGGCCGAGGGTGAGCCCCAGCTTGCGGTAGGCCTTCTCGGTGCAGATGCGGCCCTGCGGGGTTCGCTGGAGGTACCCCTCGAGGATGAGGTAGGGCTCGTAGACCTCCTCCAGGGTGTCAGGTTCCTCGCCCACCGCCACCGCGAGCGAACTCACCCCGACCGGGCCTCCGCCGAACTTCACGATCACCGCCTCCAGCAGGCGTGTGTCCATCTCGTCGAGGCCGTCGGAGTCGATCTCCAGGATCTCGAGGGCCTTCCCGGCGATGTCGGCGGTGATCCGTCCGTCGGCCCGGACCTGGGCGTAGTCGCGCACGCGGCGCAGGAGGTTGCCGGCGATCCGGGGCGTGCCACGGCTGCGCCGGGCGATCTCCATGGCGCCCTGGGAGTCGGTCTCCACGCCCATCAGGCCGGCCCCGCGCAGGACGATGCCCCGCAACTGCTCGGCCGTGTAGTAGTCCAGGCGCTCCCGGATGCCGAAGCGGGTCAGCAATGGCGCGCTGAGCAGGCCGCTGCGCGTGGTCGCGCCGATGAGCGTGAAGCGCGGCAGGCTCAGGCGGACGCTCCGCGCGTTCGGCCCCTGGTCGATGATGATGTCGAGCTTGAAGTCCTCCATCGCCGGATAGAGGTATTCCTCGATGGTCTTCTGGAGTCGGTGGATCTCGTCGATGAAGAGCACGTCGCCCTCGGACAGGTTGGTCAGCAGGCCGGCGAGGTCGGCGGCCTTTTCGATGGTCGGGCCGCTGGTGGCGCGCATCGTCCCGCCCATGGCGCCGGCGAGGATGTTGGCCAGGGTGGTCTTGCCCAGGCCCGGGGGGCCGCTGAGCAGGATGTGGTCGAGGGGCTCCTTGCGCCGCAGCGCCGCCTCCACGGCGATCTCGAGCCGCTCCTTGACCTTCGCCTGGCCGGTGAACTCCGCGAAGGCGGCCGGCCGCAACGCCACCTCGAGGGTGGCGTCGGCCTTGTTGAGGGAAGTGAGCGGGCGCTCGGCCATGCCGGTCCGAGTGTGGAGCCAACCCGTCGGCGAGCCAGCAGTTTCGCTGCCCCCCGCCACGGCGCACGCCGACCGGTGGGCCGGACCCGGCAAATGCCCTGAACACCATCGCCCCGCCCGGCGTCGGAGTCCGGCATCTGTGGTTGTCCCGGGCGCCGCCGGATGGCAGGAATGACCGGACACGACGATCCCATGGATTCCCACAGCCCCCGGTTGACGTGACCTTCGAACATCTGCTGCGCAAGAACGGGCTCCTTCCCGAGGACAAGATCGCCGAGGCCAAACGCCTGGAGGCGTCGGAGGGGCTGCGCCTCGATCGCGCCGTCGTCCAGCTCGGCCTGATGACCGAGCGGGAGGTGCTGGGACTCATGGCCGAGCAGCTCATGCTGCCGCTGATGGACCTCTCGGCCACCGAGATCCCCCCGGACATCCTCCAGGCGCTGGCCACGAAGGTCGTCTTCCGCAAGCGCATCGTGCCCATTGCCCGCGACGGCGGCACCCTGCGCGTGGCCACCAGCGATCCGTTCGACCTCTACGCGATGGACGACGTCCGGATGACGACCGGCCTCCAGGTCGACACCGTGCTGGCGACCAAGGACGACATCGAGAAGCTCATCAAGACGCACTACGGCCTGGGCGGCGACACGCTCGACGAACTGGCCGCCAATGACGACGAGCCCAGCGGCCCGGTGTCCGGGGGCGGCGGCGAGGACCTGCTCGAGATGGCGCAGGAGGCGTCGGTCATCCGACTGGTCAACGAGATCATCGTCGAGGCCGTGCACGAGCGGGCCAGCGACATCCACATCGAGCCCTACGAGCACCAGATGGCCATCCGATACCGGATCGACGGCGTGCTGCACGAGGCCTCGGTGCCGCCGCAGATGAACCGGTTCCAGGCGGCCATCATCTCGCGCATCAAGATCCTGGCCAACCTGAACATCGCCGAGCGCCGCATCCCGCAGGATGGCCGCATCAAGTTCAACGTGGGCGGCAGGCAGATCGACGTCCGCGTGTCGGTCATCCCAATGCTCTTCGGCGAGGGCGTGGTCATGCGTCTGCTCGACAAGGCCAACGTCCTCTTCACCCTGCCCCAACTGGGCATGGATCCGGAGACCTACGGACGCTTCCGCGGCCTGATCGAGCGCCCCCACGGCATCGTCCTGGTCACCGGCCCGACCGGCTCCGGCAAGACCACCACGCTCTACGCCTCGCTCAATGAGATCGTCGGCCCGACGCTCAAGGTGCTCACGGTCGAGGACCCGGTCGAATACCACCTCCAGGGGGTCAACCAGATCCCCGTCGACCACAAGGTCGGCATGACCTTCGAGGCCGGACTGCGAGCGATCCTGCGCCACGATCCCGACGTGGTGATGATCGGTGAGATCCGCGACGTCGAGACCGCCCGGGCCGCCATCCAAGCCTCGCTGACGGGCCACCTGGTGCTGTCCACGCTGCACACCAACGACTCGGCCTCCGCCGCCACCCGCCTCATCGACATGGGCGTCGAGCCCTTCCTCATCGCCAGCAGCCTCGCCGGGGCCATGGCCCAGCGCCTGGTGCGCAAGATCTGCCCCAAGTGCCGGGTGCCCTACGACCCCGACCGCTCGAAGCTCCCGCGGGATTTCTCGGTCGAGCCCGGCGAGCATCTGTTCCGGGGCGAGGGCTGCGAGAACTGCCGCAAGACCGGCTACCGCGGCCGCTCGGGCCTCTACGAGCTGCTGAGCATCGACGAGGAGATCGCCCAGATGATCGTGGCCCGCGAATCGGCCCCCAAGCTCATCCAATCGGGCCGCCGCACGGGCCTGCGCCTGCTCCGCGAGGACGGCTGGATCAAGGTCCGGCAAGGCATCACCTCGGTGGACGAGGTCCTGACCTGCACCGCCCTCTGACCCGAACATGCCCAAGTTCCGCTACACCGCGCTGGATCCCGGGGGCCGACAGGTCTCCGGCCACCTCGAGGCCGAGGGCGAGGCGGCCGCCGTGCGGATGCTGGGCGAGAAGAGCCTGTTCCCGGTCGACATCGCCTCGGCCGACGCCTCGAAATCGCGCCGGCGGCGGGTCTCGAGCCGCGACATCGGCCTGATGTATGGCCAACTGGCCGACCTCATCGGCTCGGGCGTGCCCATGCTGAGGGCCCTGGATTCGCTGATCCGCTCCACCGTCAACGCCCAGCTCAAGGCCATCCTCAAGGAGGTGCGCTCGGGCGTGGCCGACGGGAAGACCCTGACGGATGCGCTGCAGCGTTTCCCCGAGGTCTTCCCGCCGCTGCACACCTCCATGGTGCAGGCCGGCGAGCGGGCCTCGTTCCTGGAGGACGTGCTGCGCAGCCTCTCCGAGTTCCTCGAGCGCCTCGACGAACTGCGCGCCAAGGTGATGGGCGCCATGATCTACCCCGCCCTGCTCTCGGCCCTCGGAGCCACCGTCATGGCCGGGGCGTTGATCTTCTTTGTGCCCAAGTTTGAGCCGCTGCTGGCCGGCGCCCAGAAGCCCTTGCCCACCGTGCTGCTCTTCGGGGCCAGCACGGTGCTCCGGAGCTACTGGTACGTGGTGGCCGTGGCCTTGGCGGCCCTCGTGGCTGCCATCGTCTCGGCCTTGAGCAAGGAGTCCTCGCGCCGGACCCTCGAGATCTGGCAGCACCGCGTGCCCGTCGTCGGCACCGCCCTCAAGATGCTGGCGATCACCCGGTTCTGCCGCATCCTCGGCACCATGCTGGCCAACGGCGTGCCCATGCTGGGAGCGTTGAAGATCGCCAAGGACGCGACCGGCTCGCGGTTGCTGGGCGAGAAGATCGCCATCGCCGCCGAGAGCATCCGCGACGGCAAATCGCTCTCCGGCCCGCTCTCGCAAGGCGGGCTCTTCCCCGACCAGATCATGGCCATGATCACCGTGGCCGAGGAGTCCAACAAACTCGACAAGGTGCTGCTCCAGATCGCCAACACCGTCGAGCGCCGCACCAACCAGCAGGTCGACCAGTCGGTCCGCCTCATCGAGCCTGTCATCCTCTGCCTCGTTGCCGCCGGCATCGGCTTCCTCGCGCTGGGTCTCCTCTTGCCGATCTTCACCCTCGCCGGCTCCCTCGGGAAGCACTGACTCCAATGGGGTCGGTCCTCACTATTGACACAAACCGCCCTCCGACGGGCCTGCTCTCCCAGGAGCCCCCGCAATTTCCAACGGGGTCCGGCACCCCTCGGCGTCGACAAGGGATCGGATTGCAGGCACCTTCCACCCCGTCACCTTCGAACCGTAACCCTCGTCCCTGCATGTCCCAGCCCTCGCCCTGGCATCGCCCGACCGGCAACGCCCCGGTCTCGCGCCGTGAGTTCTTGTGGCGCTCAGGCGGCGGTCTGGGCGGCATCGCCCTCGCGTCGATGCTCCAACAGGAGGCGCTCCTAGCCGGTCCGGTGGCCACGACTTCGGCGGCCAAGACGCCGCCAACGCGCCCCCGGGCCAAGCGGGTGATCCAACTCTTCATGGCCGGCGCGGCCAGCCACGTGGACCTCTGGGACTACAAGCCCTTCCTCGAGAAGCACCATGGCGAGAAGTGGGATCCGGGCGAGTCGGTGGAACTCTTCCAGGACGGCCTCGGGGCGACCTTCGCCTCGCCTTGGAAATTCCGGCCCCATGGACAGTGCGGCAAGCACCTCAGCGAGGTCGTGGCCTCGCTCGGCCGCTGCGTCGACGACATCGCCTTCATCCACAACCTGGTCGGCAAAAGCGGCGTGCACTCGCAGGCGACCCTCTTGCAGGCCACCGGCTTCCTGACCCCGGGATTCCCCGGCATGGGATGCTGGACCAGCTACGGACTGGGCTCGCTCAACGAGAACCTCCCGACCTTCGTGGTGATGCCCGACCTGCGGGGCATGCCCTCCAACGGCGCCAAGAACTGGGACTCGGCCTTCCTGCCCGCCGAGCATCAGGGAACCCTCATCCGGGTGGGCTCCGACCATCCCATCGAGGCCCTCTTCCCGCCGGCCGACAGCGGATTCATCACCGCGAGTTCCGAGACCGACGGCTTGGCCACCCTCGAGCGGTTGAACCGGATCCACGCGACTTCACGCCCCGGAGACCAGCGCCTCGAGGCCCGCATCCGCACCTACGAACTGGCTGCGCGCATGCAGTTGGCCGCGCCCGAGGCACTGGACCTCTCGCGGGAACCGGCGTGGATCCAGGAGGCCTACGGCATCGACAACACCACCCGGAAGTGGCCCTCGGAGATCAACGCGCCCGAGGAGATCGACATCATGGGCCGCAAGTGCCTCACGGCCCGCCGGCTCATCGAACGGGGGGTGCGATTCGTGCAGATCTGGTCGGGCAACGACAACAGCTTCCCCCGTCGCAACTGGGATTCGCACGAGAACATCGCCCAGGACCATGGCCCGCTGGCCATGGGCATGGCCAAGCCCATCGCCGCCCTCATCGAGGACCTCAAGCAACGCGGCCTGCTCGACGACACCATCATCCTCTGGACCACCGAGTTCGGCCGCATGCCCTGCGCCCAAGGCGGCAAGGGCCGCGACCACAACCCGTTCGTCTTCACCAACTGGCTGTGCGGAGGAGGGATCCGTGGCGGCATCACCCATGGCGAAAGCGACATGTGGGGCTACAAGCCGGCCGACCGCTCCAACGTCACCGAGGTGTACGACATCCACGCCACCATCCTGCACCTGCTGGGCATCGACCACACCCGGTTGACCTTCCGCCACAACGGCGTGGATCGACGCCTCACCGACGTCCACGGCGAGGTGATCCGCCCGATCCTCGCCTGAGCCAAGATTGACCCGCGTCGAGGCGGGTCGATAGCTTCGCAGGCAACCGTCCTCGCACCTTCTTCCACATGCCTTTGCCCCTGCTTGCCGCGGTCGATCCCTGGATCGTCTCCCTGAGTGCCCTGACGGTCCTGGTGACCGTCGGCATGGGGTTCTGGGCGGCAGGCCGGGCCAAGAGCGCCTCGGACTTCTTCGTGGCCGGGCGCGGCGTCTCGGTGGGCTGGAACGCCTCGGCCATCTCGGGCGAGTACCTGTCGGCCGCCTCGTTCATGGGCGTGGCCGGCATGGTGATGTCCAGCGGCTACGATGCGTTGTGGTACCCGGTGTGCTACGCCTGCGGGTACCTGTTCCTGCTGCTCTTCATCGCGGGCCCGCTGCGGCGCTTCGGGGCCTACACGATACCCGACTTCGCCGAGGGCCGGTACGACTCGCCGCTCTTCCGCAAGATCGCCGTGGTGTTCGTGCTGTTCATCGGGTTTTTCTACACGATGCCCCAGATGAAGGGCGCAGGCACCACGCTGGCCTACGTGTTCCAAGAGGTGGATTTCCGGGGTGGAGCGCTCGAGTTCCTGGCGCCGCACGGCGCGGATGGCGGCATCCTGAAGGGCTTCCCGTATTGGGCCGGGGTCGTGGTGGTCGGTACGGTGATCACCCTGAACGTGGCCCTCGGCGGCATGAAAGGCATCACGCTGGTGCAGGCCTTCCAATACTGGGCCAAGATGTTCGCCATCTCGGTGCCGGTGTTCGTGCTGATGGCCGTGCACGGGCACTATGGCCGGCACCTCGAGGCCAATGCCTCCGGCCCGGCGGTGGCGACGGTCTCCGCCCCGGCGGGGCTTGCCGGAGGATCGGCCGATGGCTCCTCCCGGACGGATCCGGCCGGAGTCCAGCGCGCCCCGCTGCCCGCGAAGGCCCCCGCCGACCCGGCCTGGCTCAACCCCTTCGGACCGCTGACCAGCAAGGCCGCGAAGGCCGCCAAGCTGGACCAGGAAGCGTCCCGGCCCTACGCCCTGCTCTACACCTACTCGCTCATCATCGCCCTGGTCTGCGGGACGGCGGGGCTGCCGCACATCCTGGTGCGCTTCTACACCAATCCCGACGGCGTGGCGGCCAAGCGGACCACGATGTGGGTGATGATCCTGATCGGCGTCTTCTACGTGTTTCCGCCGGTGTTCGGGGCCATGGGACGCAACCTCCTGCCGGCGCTGTACGAAGGCAGCGGGGCCAAGGGCACCGACAAGATCGTGCTCGAGCTGCCGAAGGCCCTCGACACGGTCTTGGGAGGCTCCGAATCGCTGCCCTGGGGGTCCATTCTTTCGGGCATGACCTGCGCCGGGGCGTTCGCCGCCTTCATGAGCACCTTCAGCGGCCTGCTGGTCTCGATGACCGGGGCGCTGGCCCACGATGTGTACGGCCGCATCCTCCGGCCACAGTCCACGGCGCAGGAGCGGATGCGGATGTTCAAGTGGTGCGCGGTGCTGCTGGGCACGGTGTCCACGCTGCTCGGCTGCTTTGTCGAGCAGTTGCAGATCAACTTCATGGTCGGCCAGGCCTTCGCCATCGCCGCGGCGAGCTACTTCCCGCTGCTCTTCATGAGCGTGTGGTGGCGCGGCATGACCATGACGGGGGCCGCCACGGGCATGCTCACCGGCGGGATCTGCGCCCTGCTGACGGTCGCGTTGACCAACTTCTCAGACCTGAATTGGCTGCCGCTGGCCGGTTTCTGGGCGGCCCACCCGCTCTTGCGCATCCTCTGCGAGCAACCGGCCATCTGGTGCGTGCCGATGGCCATCGGGCTGATGGTGGCCGTGTCGAGGCTCACGGCGGCGACGGTGCCCGCCGACATCCGCATGAAGATGCTCGTGCTCCACGCCCCCGAGGCTCTCGGGTTGCGGCAGGAATACATCCGGGAGCACGACGGGCACTGAGCCGGGACGGCGACGGGATGCCCCGGGCGGCGGATCACGGCGGGAAGCCGAACGAGAGCTTCACCACCGAGTATTCGGGATGGATCGAGCCATCGGCACGGCGGATGACGAGCGGGGGCTCGATCCACGGATCCTCGCGCAGGCGTGCCGGCAGGTCCGTGGCCCGGTTCATCAGGAACAGCCCAAGCAGGGGTTCGTCGCCCTCGCGGAGGATCACCGGCCTCATCCGCTGGAGCGCCAGCCCGGCGGAACGTGCCGCGGTCCGGACGCGCTCCAGCTGGTCGGCCGGCCGGATGGGGAACACGCAGGCGAAGACCCCGCCCGGGGCCAGATGGCGCGCGGCCGTGGCGGCATAGTCGGCGACGGTGCCGCGGAGCTCGAAGCGGCAGGCCAGCTTCTGCGGGTGCCCGCTCTCGACGCCCGTGCCCACGGGGAAGTACGGCGGGCTGCCGAGGATCAGGTCGAACCGCTCGTCCGGTCCCAGGATCGACGGGTCCCGCAAGTCGCCCTCGCGGAGGTCGTACCGGCCGTTCAGGCCGTTCCATGCGGCGGACTTTCGGGCAAGCCGGACGCTGTCGGGCTGGGCTTCCACCGTGACGAACCGGGCCTGCGGCAGGCGCCAGGCGGCGATCATGCCCACCGTGCCGATGCCGCTGCCCAGGTCGAGGACCGTGCCGGCGGACGGGCACCCCTGCGTGCCATACCAGGCCGCCAGCACATCGTCGGACGAGAAACGGTGTCCGTCGACGGCCTGGAAGATCCGGAAATGACCACTGATGGCATCGAGGCTCTCCCCGGGCTCGGTCGCCGGGCCATGCCCGAGGGCTCCCGGAGGGACGGGGCCTGGCTTGGTCCATCCCTTGAATTGGGCCTCCACGTGGATCGACATGTGGGCGTAGCCTCACGGGTGGCCGCCTGCGGGCTCAATCCCCGAGTGGCGCCCTCGTGGATCCAAGGGGTGCCGACCCGGAAGCCCCCGATGGCGAAACCGCCGATTCCCGGGATGCCGATGCCGCCGCCCGGGTGGAGGTGGACCCACTCGGCCGTTGCCGATGCGGGGTGCGGTGACCGAGGCTCGAGCCATGGGAAGCACCGTCCTGCGTGGCGCCACCATCGACGACGTCGATCTCATCCTCGGATGGATCCGCGACCTGGCGTCCTTCGAGAACCTGGCCGACGAGGTCGAGGCCACCCGCGAGCGCATCGCGCAGACCCTCTTCGGCCCGAAGCCTGCCGCCGAGGTGCTGCTGGCACTCGACGGGGACCTCCCGGTCGGGTTCGCGGTGCATTACCCGACCTTCTCCACCTTCCTCGCGAAGCCGGGCCTGCACCTCGAGGACCTGTATGTCCGTCCGGAACATCGCGGGCGGGGACATGGCCAGGCGATGCTGCATCACCTCGCGGCCTTGGCCGTGCAGCGGGGATGCGGACGCCTGGAGTGGACCGTGCTTTACTGGAACGAGACAGCCCTAAGGTTCTACCGGCGGCTTGGCGCGGACCTGCTCCCCGATTGGAGGCTCTGCCGGCTGAGCGGATCCTCGCTCGACCGGTTGGCTCGGCCGGCCGGGATGGCGGTCCGGTGACGAACCTTCCGCCGAGCGGGCCCGCCGCCGAAACGGCCTGAGAGCCTGTCTGAGGAATCAATCCCCCCGTCATCGAAAAAGCCCCCGGAGCCGGACGAATCCGGAGGGGGCTTTCGAGGGGGCAAGCCGCTCCTGCGGCCGTGCGGGGGTGGGTGACCCTCCTGAAGCAGCGCGGCCTCAGGCCTTCCCTGCGGCAGTGCGGCCTCAGGCCTGGGCCGGCTTGGCGTCGCCCGACGGACGGGCACCGCCCCGGTACGAACGCTTCTCGGTCTTCGGCGCCTCGGCGACGGGCTCGACCGGGGGCGGAGGCAGCGGGTTGGAGCTCTTCACCACGAGCTTGATGGACGAGCGGACCTCCGGGTGGAGGCGCAGCTCGACCTCGTACTCGCCGAGGGCGTGGATGGCCTTGTCGAGGTGGATCTTGCGCTTGTCGAGGGCCACGTCCAACTGGGTCTTGAGGGCGTCGGCGATCGACCCGGAGGTCACGCTGCCGAACATCTTGCCCTCGTCGCCGGTCTTGACCGAGAGGGTGAGGGTCACCTTGCTCAGGCTCTTGCCCAACTCGGACATGGAGCTGAGTTCCTTGGCTTCGCGCTCGGCCCGGCGCTGGCGCAACGCCTCGATGCGGCGCTTGTTGCCCTGCGAGACCGGCACAGCCAGCCCGTGGGGGATGAGGTAGTTGCGGGCGTAGCCGGAGGCGATCTTGACGAGATCAGACTCGCCGCCGAGGCCGACGACATTCTGGATGAGGAGCACTTCAGTCTTGGGCATGGGAAAAAGGGGTGGGTTGGGTTGGGGTGGACTTCGTTGGGATGAGCTTTCGGAACGCTATGAGACTCAAGACGCTACCAGACGGCGGCGTCGAGGAACAGTCTTTGGTGATGTCTCTGGTGATGTCTTTGTCGAAAGGGCCGGTGATCAGTAGGTCTCCGGGGCGGAGGGGCCTCCATTCGACCGGTTCGTGTGTTTCAGGGTTGGGCTCCGGGGTTTGGGCGCCGGTCTGGGCGCCGGCAAGGGTTCGGTCGGGGCCTGGTCTCAGAAGGGCACATCGTCGTCGTCGGGCGGACCGCCCTCGGCATCCGCCGGGGCCGGGGCCGACGCGGCAGGCCGGTTGCCGGTGACACGACCGGGAACGGAGGCCGGCGGGGCCGCAGGGCCGGAACCGGCCCCTTCAGGGCGTCCGCCGATGAAGGTGAAGCTCTCGAGCACGACGCCCAAACGCGAGCGCTTCTGGCCGGTCTGCTTGTCGTCCCACTGGTCGAGCCTCAACCGTCCCTCCAGCAACAGCCCGCCGCCCTTGCGCAGGTACTGGGAGATTACCTCGGCCTGCTTGCCGAAGGCGTCGATGTCGACGTAGGTGACTTCTTCGCGGGTTTGTCCATCCTCGCCCGTCCACTTGCGGTTGACCGCCAACGCCAACTTGGCAATGGCCGTCCCCTTGGGGGTGTAACGCAACTCGGGATCGCGGGTCAGGTTGCCTGCGAGGATGACCTTGTTGAAGCTGGCCATGGTTGGGTGCGGTTGGGGTTGGGGTTGGAGCTAGGGCACGACTTGAGGGATCGACTCAGGATTATGCCGCCTTGGGATTATGCCGCCTTGGGCGCGACCGGGGCCGGAGCCTCGGTGAACAGCACGCGGACGACGTTGGAGGCGAGCTTGAAGCGGGCGCGCAATTCGGCGACCGCCTTGCCCTGGGCCTCGAAGATGATGTTGACGAAGTGCCCGGCCGACTCGCCGCTGCGGGCGTTCCGGGCGAAGGTCTTCTTGTCGAGTTTCTGAACGGTCTCGATCTTGCCTCCCACGGAGGAGATCTCCGAGGACAGCTTGTCGACGACTTCCTTGATGCCTTCTTCCTTGCCGGAAAGATTGAGGATGAACAGGCCTTCGTAGCGTTTCATGGTCAGATGGATGATTGGGTTGTTGGTGGGAAAGGGAGGGTGACTCGGTGAACCTGGGAGATCAAAAAGGGGGCTGGGCGGTCAGGGTTGGAGCGAAGGACTCGGGAGGCGAGTGGCCTCCGCGGGTCATCGACCCCTCGGTCGCCCTGTCTTCGTGATGTCGTGGTTCGTGATTGTCGTTCTTGCGGACTCTTTCGGTTGTGGTCTTGGTCGTGAAAATCGTGGTCGGGACGGAAACTGGCCGGGGCGGAGCCTCTTCCCAATAAAGGATTCGCTGCAAACCCGACGTTCTCGCGGATTATCTTTGTTTTTTTGGGGAGCCTCTTTTTTCGGAGGTTTCCCCGCGCTTCAGCGGTTGCGGTTGAACAGGCTCATGGCCTTGGCGAGGCCGTCATCGAGCCAGCATTCGATCTGCTGTTCCGCCCGATCCAGAACCTCCGCCAGCACCCCCGCCTCCTGCGGCGAAAAGTCGCCCAGCACATGGGAGGCGATGTCCCGCACCGCCTGCTCGGGCCGGGCCACGCCGATCCGCTGCCTGGGGAACTCCCGGGAACCCAGATGCTGGATCACCGACTCCAGACCATGGTGCCCACCAAAGCCGCCCGAGGGACGCATCCGGAGGGCGCCCAGGGGGAGGTCGGCGTCATCGGCCACCACCAGCACCTGACCGACCGGGATGCGATGGAACCGGCAGACCGCCGCCACCGCCTCGCCACTGAGATTCATGTAGGTGAGCGGCTTGATGCAGAGCACCTTGCGGCCCCCGTGTTCACCCGTCGCCAATTCTGCAAAGAACTTCCGCTCGTTCCGCCAACCGGAGCACCGGTTGGCGGCAAAGCGATCGACCACCATGGCCCCGGCATTGTGCCGGGTGTGCCGATATTCGTCCCCGGGGTTTCCAAGACCCACGATCAACACCGGAGGGTTCATGGGAACTCCCCGCAGGGGGACGTGCCTTCAGCTCACTTCTTCTTCGGGGCGGCCGCCGCGGCTCCCGCCGCCGGAGCCTCCTCCTTCTTCTCCTTGATCATCTCGGGCTGCTTGGCCTCGGCGCCCTCGGCCGCCGCGGCAGGGGCCGCCTCGGTCTCCGTGATCGGCGCCGCCACCGCGAACACGCGGAGATGCTTGTCGCCGAGGATCTTGACGCCCGGGGGCGCCTGGATCTGGCCGATCTGGATGGCTTGGCCCACCGCGAGGGCGGACACGTCGACCACGATCTGCTCGGGCAGGTCCTTCGGCAGGGCGCTGACACGGACCTTCTGGAGCACGTGTTCCAGGGTGCCGCCGCCGTTCTTCACGCCGTCGGCCTCGCCCGTCGCCTCGACGGGGATGCGGATGGTGATGAGCTCGTCGGCCTTGACCTCATGGAAATCCACGTGGAGCACCTCGCCGCTGAGCGGGTGGTGCTGGACGTCCTGGACCAGCGCCAGGCGGGTCTTGGCGTCGCCGGCGACCTCGAGGTCCACCAGGACGATCTCGGAATGCGCCGAGTGGACGAGGTCGGCAAAGGTCTCGGCGTCGACCTGCAGGTTCTGCGGGGCGACCGACTTGCCGTAGATGTTGGCGGGGATGCGTCCGCCGGAGCGGAGCGCCTTGGAACCCTTGCGACGCGTCTGCGTGCGGGGCTCGGCTTTCAGTGTCAGTGATTTCATGGTCTTCTCCAGTCGTATCTGCCGCGCCCCGGCATCCCGGGAACCCGACCCTTCTAACCAGCGGTCCACCCATCGACGGTCTCGCGACCGACCCCGCAGGCTAGGCCTTGAACTCGAAGAGCGACGTGACCGACGAATTCGTATAGATCCGCTTGATCGCCTCCCCGAGCAGGCCAGCCACGGAAAGGGTGGTGATGCGCACTCCCTCGATGGGCGGGCGGAGGACGGTATCGGTGGTGATGAGTTCGTCAATCTCCGATTTTCTGAGACGTTCAATGCCCAGGTCGTTGATCAGGGCATGCGAGACGCAGGCCTGGATCCGGCAGGCTCCCCGCTGCTTCAACAGGGAGGCCGCGTTGACCAGGGTGCCGGCGGTCTCGGTGAGGTCGTCCACGAGCAGGATGTTCTTGCCCTCGATCTCGCCGATCACCGAGATCGCCTCGGTCTCGGTGGGGCTCTTGCGCCGCTTGGCGACGATCGCCAATTCGGCCCCGAGGGCCTGCGAATAGGCTGCCGCCATCTTCAGGCCGCCGAGGTCGGGGCTCACCACCACCAGGTTCGGGACCTGCTGCCGGGAGATGTGCTCGAGCAGCACCGGAGCCGCATAGAGGTGGTCGACCGGGATGTCGAAGAAGCCCTGGATCTGCTGGGCATGCAGGTCCATCGTCAGGACGCGGTTGGCTCCCGCGGCGACCAGCAGGTTGGCCACCAGCTTGGCCGTGATCGGCACCCGCGGCTGATCCTTGCGGTCCTGCCGGGCGTACCCGTAGAAGGGCAGGACCGCCGTGATGCGCGAGGCGCTGGCCCGCCTGAGCGCATCGATCATGATGAACATCTCCATCAGGTGATGGTTGGCGGGCGGGCTGGTGGACTGGATGACGAAGACGTCCGTGCCCCGGACATTCTCCTCGATCTTCACGAAGGTCTCCCCGTTGGGAAACGGCTTGACGGTCGAGCGTCCGAGCGGAATGCCGATGGCGTCGCAGATCGCCCGGGCGAGACTGGGGTTGGAGTTGCCGGAGAAGACTTTCACGGGGATTGGGGACAAGCATCCGGGCGGAGCCTCCTGACGACGGCCCGCCCGTCGGCCAGAGGCTCACGGAGGCCAAGCGCCCGCCGCAAGCCGATTCTGAGGAGCCATTCCGGGCTGCGGAACTTTGGCCCCACCCTCGCCGGAGGATCCGCCCGGGTCAGGATTTCCTGCGGAGCAGATGGTCCGAGATGGCCTCGAGCGCAACGGCACGTCCGCGGAACGGCTTGAGGGCCGCCTCCGCCTTGGCGGAGAGCTGGGCGGCGATGGCCCTCGACTTCTCGAGGCCGACGATGGACGGGTAGGTGGCCTTGCCCGCCTTCACGTCCTTGCCGGCGGTCTTGCCGAGCTCTTCCGAGGTCTGCGTGACATCCAGGATGTCGTCGATCACCTGGAAGGCCAGACCGACATGGTATCCGAAATCGGTCAAGGCCGCGAGCTGGGCGGGTGTGCAGCCGGCGCTCATGCCTCCAAGGCGCACCGAACAGGCCAGCAACGCGCTGGTCTTGCGCTCATGGATGTACCTCAACTGGGCCCGGGAGATCTTCCGGCCCTCGCCCTCGAGGTCGGCCACCTGACCGGCGATGAGCTGCAGCGAGCCGGAGGCCTTGGCGATCTCCAGCACGATCTCCCTCGATCCGTATCGCTTGGACTCCGTGGCCGATGCGGCGATCTCGAAGGCCTGGGTCAACAGGGCGTCGCCGGCGAGGATCGCGATGCCCTCGCCGAAGACCTTGTGGTTCGTGGGCTTGCCCCGGCGCATGTCGTCGTTGTCCATGCCGGGCAGGTCGTCGTGGATGAGCGAGTAGGTGTGGATGCACTCGACGGCACAGGCCAGCGGCATCGCCGCCTCGATCCCGCCACCGCAGGCCTCGGCGGCGGCGAGGACCAGGGCCGGCCGCATGCGCTTGCCGCCGGCGAAGAGCGAGTACCGCATCGCCTTGTGGATCGTCGCCGGCTTGGCGGAAGCCTTCGGGAGGAGGCGGTCCAAGGCCCGGTCCACGTCACGGGTTCGCGCGGTGAGCCAGGAAGCGAGGTCGAATCGGGACATCGGGCCTTTGGTAGCGCGGGCGCGACCGGCCTTTCAAGGCGGGATTGACGCGTGACCCGGCCAACCGGACTTCCCGCCCGGAAGCCACAGCCGATTTGACGACCCTGCCGGCTACCGCGAGCATTCCCCCGCGTCCCCGATGTCCACCTCTGCCCTCCACCGTCCCGCCGCGACCCGATTCTGGGAGCTTCTCGCCACGCACGAGCCCCCGGAACTGGGGCCCGGCCCGAGGCCCGGGATCCTCGCCGTTCCGGCCATCGAACTGCGTCTGGCAGACGCCACACGACTTCTCGGCCTGCCCGAGGACGACATCGAGCTGCTCACCGCCCTGGCGCTGCTCTACCACGATCACCACGACGACGCCCACAACCGCGTTCAGGACCGCACCGACGCCGATGGATGCCTCCTGCATGCCATCCTCCACCGGCGCGAACCCGACCACTGGAACGCAGCCTACTGGTTCCGGCGCGTGTCGGGGCATCCCATCTACCGGGCCCTGACACCGGCGGCGACACGGGTCGCGCAGGGGGCCGAGGCGTCCGCGGTGCTCCGCCGCCTGACGCTGACCGGCGACATCGATCCCTTGGCGCTCGTCCAGGAATGCCGCCGGGTGGCCGAGACACCCTGCCCCCGGTCCGAGGCCTACCTGCGCCAGGTGCAACACCTGGAATTCTCCGCCCTGGTCGACCATCTGGTCGGCTGAGCCACGGCCCGGGGCCGCGGATCCTCCGATGGGACGGGTTGTGTCAATAGTGAGGACCGACCCCTTTGCCCCTTTGGGGTATGGCCAAGGGTGGGTGGGGCGGGTAGCGTCGGCAGGCCCGAATCATGATGTCCCTGAGCGATGTGCTGTCGGCGGTGCTGCCCGTGTTCTGCCTGGTGATGACGGGAGTGGGATTGCGGCGGGCACGATGGCTGACGGAGGAGGCCGACGCGACGCTGCTGAAGCTGGTGGTCAATGTGATGACCCCCTGCCTAATCGTCGACAAGGTGCTCGGCAACCAGGCGCTGCACCGGCCGGAGAACTTGATCGTTCCGCCGCTCGTGGGCTTCGGGGGGATCGCGCTGGGAATCGGGACCTGCTGGCTGGCACGCCGCCGGGTCGGCCTGCGCACCGAGCCCGAGCAGCGCACCTTCGCGCTGGCGGCGGGCCTGCAGAACTACAGCTACGTGCCCTTTCCCCTGGTGCTGGTGCTCTTCGCCGGCCACCCGGACACCCTCGGCGTGCTCTTCGTCCACAACCTCGGCGTGGACATCGCCATGTGGACCCTCGGACTGGTGTCCCTCGGGCATGCCACGGGTCCTGGCGAATGGCGGAGACTGGTCAACCCGCCGCTGGTGGCCATCCTCGCATCGCTGCTGCTCAACGCCGTCGGGGCCGACCGCTGGGTTCCCCGGCCCCTGACCATCACCATCTCGATGCTCGGGGCCTGCACCTTCCCGCTCGGGATCATGCTGGCCGGCGCCATGGTGGCCGACCTCGTGCGCCAACTGCACCCGGCCCGGGCGGCCGGTGCGGTGGCCTGGTCGGCAATCTTCCGCCTCGGGATCGTTCCGGCGCTGCTGCTGGGCATCGCCCGGGTGCTCCCCTGCTCCGTCGAGCTGAAGCGGGTGCTCGTGGTGCAGGCGGCCATGCCGGCCGGGGTGTTCCCGATCGTGCTGGCCCGCCTCTACGGCGGCGATCCGGCGACGGCCGTCCGCATCGTGGCCGGGACCACGCTCTTGAGCCTCGTCACCATCCCCCTGTGGATCCGATGGGGTCTGGCCTGGTTCAGCCTGGCTCCCTGAGCCCCGGCCGGCGACACCGCCCGCGCTTGCGGATTGCGGTCCCCGGCGCGGCGCACCAGCCTCCCGGTCAGATCGATGTACGGATTCTCCGAACTCCCCAATGGCCTGCGCGTGGTCACGGCCGCGATGCCGCACCTGGCCAGCGTGTCGGTGGGCATCTGGGTGGACACCGGGGGTCGGCATGAGGGAGCCGGAGAAAACGGGGCCGCCCACTTCATCGAGCACATGCTCTTCAAGGGGACCCGGCGGCGCACGGCCGCCCGGATCTCGCAGGACATCGAGGGCATCGGCGGCTACCTCAACGCCTTCACCGACGAGGAGCACACCTGCTTCTACAGCCGCGCGGTGGCCTCGCGCCTGCCGGAGCTGCTCGACGTGCTGCTCGACATGTTCTTGGACTCCCGGTTCCAGAAGGACGAGATCGACCGCGAGCGCGCCGTGATCCTCGAGGAGCAGGCGATGTACCGCGACCAGCCGGCCGAACTCGTCCACGACCTGCTGAACCAGGTGCAGTTCCCGAGGCATCCGCTCGGGCGGCCGGTCATCGGCACGGCGCGTTCAATCCGGGGCCTGGGCCGCCGGGAACTCGTGGGCTTCCTCGACCGGCGATACGTCGCCGGGTCCACCATCATCGCCGCCGCCGGCAACCTCACCCACGAGGCCGTCCTCGCGGAGTTGGGCCGGTGGATGCCCAGGTTCCGTCCCGGCGCCCCGGCGGTGCGGCCCGCCGCCCCGGCCGAGCCCTCGGCCCCGCGCTGGCTGGTGCACTCCCGAAAAACCGAGCAGACCCAGGTGGCGCTGGGATTCCGGACCACCCACCGGCGCGATGAGCGGCGCTTCGCCCTGCGCCTGCTCAATGTCGTGCTGGGCGAGAACATGAGCTCACGGCTTTTCCAGGGAATCCGGGAGCGGCACGGGCTGGCCTACAGCATCCAGAGCACCGGGACGGCCTGGAGCGATTGCGGCGACCTGGTGATCTCGGCGGGCCTGGAGGATGCCACCCTGGAACGGGCCCTCGGGCTGATGCTCCGCGAGGTGCGGCGGCTGGTGGACCGGGCCCCGGGGAGAGCCGAACTCGAGCGGGCCCGCGACTACGCCATCGGGCAGGCCGACCTGTCCCTCGAGGGCTCCGAGCCGACGATGATGTGGCTGGGCGAGCAGATCCTCGGGGACGGACGCCTGGTGCCCCCGGAGGAGACCCGTCGCCGGTTGGCCGCGGTCGGCCCCTCCGAGGTGCGTGCCGTCGCCCGGGATTTCCTCCGGGCATCGCGGCTGTCGCTGGCGCTGGTCAGCCCCCGCTCCTCGGATCGCGGGCTGGCCCGGATCCTGGAGTCCTGGGATGCGGGCTGAAACACCGGTCCCCCGGGACATCCCGCCCAAGTCCGTCCTGACATTCCGGCGCTACCGTCCGCCGGCGGCGGCGCCCAGGCTCACCCCCTGGCCCATGGCGCGCTCGAGACGGGCCTTGGCCACCGTGTAGTCGCGCAAGCCCTGGCTGTGCTGGGTGCGGGCCAGCCTGAGGGCGGTCTGCGCCGAGAGCACCTCCAGCTGGGTGCTGCTGCCGGCCTCGGCCCTCGCGCCCACCAGGCGGACGGCCTCCTCGGCCTGCTCGATCACCCGGGTCTGCGAGACCAGCACCTCCTTGGATTCGATGAACTGCGAGAAGGCCGTGCGGACCTCGAGCTCGATGCGGCGGCGGACGTCCTCGGTCTCGAGCCGGGCCCGCTCCTCCCGGGCCCGGGCCACGCCGACCTTCGCCCGGGTCTGCCCGAAGTCGAAGAGCAGCCAGTTGGCCTGCACCCCCACCGTCCACCCGTCGAGGGTTCGGTCGAGGTCTCGGATGAAGTTGCGGTTCTGCACCCCGTAGCCGGCCGTCCCGGCGACCGAGGGCATCAGGTCGGACCTTGCCTGGAGCACCTCCTCATGGCGGAGCCTCGTCGCGGCCTCGGCGGCCCGGATCTCGGGGCGGCGCACCCACGCCGCGTTCAGCGCCGCGCCCACGGTGACCTCGAAGGGCTCGGCCCGGAGCGTGTCGGCGGTGCGCAGCGGCACGTCGACCCCGGAGTCGGCCGGCACGTCGCAACCCAGCAGCATGGCGAGGGTGTTCCGGGCGATGCGCTCCTGGTTGCGGGCCCGGATCAGCGGCGGCAGCGCATTGGCCAGCTCCACCTCGGCGCGCAGCACGTTGAAGCGAGGCACGGTGCCGGCCTCGAGGCTGCGTCGGGCCGTCTGCAGCTCCTCCTCGAGCAGCTTCCTCGAGGCCTCCTGGACACCGATCTGCTCCACCGCCAGCAGCACGTCGCTGTAGGCTACGCGCACCTGGAGCAGGGTGTCGGCGACCAGCGCCTGGTAGGACGCCAGCGCCGCCTCGCGGGTGAGACCGGAGGAACGGGCCAGCGACCGGTACTTGCCCCCGGCTAAGAGCGGCTGGGTGACCACGAGGTTCGCGTTCCAGCTCTGGTTGTTGAAGAAGGGCGTCGCGGGCTGGGCCGGGCCGAACTGGACCCGCTCGATCCGACCCTCGTCGAGCTGCTGGTAGTTGCCGGTGGAGGCGAGCCGCGGCAACCGGGCCGTCCGCTGCTGGATCGACACGCCGTGCGATTCCTCGAGGTCCTGCCGGCCCTTGGCGAGGGTCACGTTGTGCGCCAGCGCATGCTCGAGGGCCTGCTCGAGGGTGATCGGCGCGGCCGGCATCGGCACGGCGGGCGGTCTGGCCCCGGCCGCGAGGGCCCGGAGGCTGAGGATCAGGACAAGGAGGACGGGCGATCTCATGGCGGTTCAACGGGCGGCGGGCGTGGAGATGGCGGCGCTCCTGGCAGCCTCGGGACGCTGGATGAACACGTCGACCTGCTGGCCGACGTAGACGGGGAAGCCCGGCCGGTCGAAGGCATAGACCACCTGCAGGACCCGGGTGTCGACCCGCTCCAGGGAGTCGCCGGTGAGGCTGCGCTTGGGCACGACGTAGGGCTCGATGCGGACGAACTGCAGCGGCACCCGCAGGTCGGAATGGCCCTTGAGCGAGGCCACCGCCGGCTGGTCGGGCCGCATGAGCACGGCGTCCTGCTCGTCGACCTCGGCCCGCACCTGGAAGCGGTCGACGTCGCCCAGCAGCATGAGCGGCTCGGCCGACTTCAGCGCGGCGAACTCGCCCTCGCGCAGGTTGACCTGGAGCAGTCGGCCGTCCCTCGGCGACCGCACCGTCAGCAGCTCGAGGTCCGTGCCGGCCTGCCGGACGGCCTCCTCGGCCACCGCGATGGCGGCGGCGGTGGCGGCCGCCCGGGCACGGGCCGTCGCCAGCGAGAACTCCCGGCGCTTGACCTCGTCCTCGGTCGCGACGCGGTCGCGGCCCAGCTGGGCGAAGCGCCGCACCTGGTCGGCGAGGTCGGCGATCTGGGCCTCGTCCACGCCGGACTGCGCCCGCAACGAGGCCACCTGCGCCTCCAGGAGGCGGATGCGCGCACGGACCTCGCGGTCGTCCAGCTGGAAGAGCGGATCCCCGGCCTTCACCGCATCGCCCACCTTGACCAGGACCCGGGTCACGAGGCCCTCGCGCGGCGCGGCCACCTTGACGTTCTCTCGGGAGGCCTCGATGAGGCCGGTCGACGCCACGGTCCGGGCGTAGGGCGATCGCGGCGGCGGGGACACCGGCCCGGGATTCGCGGGCTGGGTACCCTGCCCCTTCACGAGGAAGAGCACCGCGCCGACGCCACAGAGGGCGAGCCAGAAGGACATGCGTTGGAAGAGGATCATGGTCGGACGGGACGGGGGTTCATGAACGTTGGGCCGCCTGGATGAAGGCGCCGAGGGCGTGGCCGGAGTGGACCGCCGTCACCCGGCCATCCTCCATCTCGCTGATCCGGTCGGCGTATCCGTAGATCCGCGGATCGTGGGTGACGATGAGCACGCAGCGACCCGGTGCCCGGGCGGCCCCGCTGAGCAGGTCCATGATCTGGTGGCCGGTGACCGAGTCGAGGGCGCTGGTGGGCTCGTCGCAGATCACCAGGCGAGGCTCGTGGACCAGCGCCCGGGCGATGGCGACCCGCTGCTGCTGACCCCCCGACAACTGGGTGGGGCGCTGGCGCTCGCGTCCGCCGAGCCCGACCTGCCCGAGGCGCTCGGACGCGCGGGCCTCGGCCTCCCGGCGCGGGGCCCCCTGCAGCAGCATCGGCACGCTGACGTTCTCCAGAAGGGTGAGGGTCGGGATGAGGTTGAACTGCTGGAAGATGAAGCCGATATGCCGGCACCGGAATCGGGTCACCTCGGCCGATGACAGCGCGGTGAGCATCGACCCGAGGACCTCCACCTGGCCGGCGTCGCACCCGAGGGTCCCGGCCAGCACGCTCAGCAGCGTCGTCTTGCCGCATCCGGAGGGGCCGACGATCAGGTGCAGTTCGCCCTCTAGGGCCTCGAAATCGGCCCCCTTCAGCGCCAGCGTCCGGGCGTCGCCGGAGCCGAAGGCCTTGACGACTCCGCGGGCGGAGATGGCCCGCTCGGACAGGTTCCGGGAGTTCGGTTCGTGGGATACCATCGGGGAAGGGTCGGCAGACGTTGGTCGGACGCGGTGGGCGTCACCCACGGAAGACGATGGCCGGCTCCAGGCGCGCAACCCGCCGGATGCCAAAGAGCGCGGCCAGCGCGCAGATGAGCACCACCCCGCCCATCGCCTGGAACAGGAAGGGCACCTCCAGCTTGAAGGGGGGCTGCCCCCCCTTGGCGACGGTCAGCCCGAAGAGGGCCGTCAGGCCGATGCCGATGCCGAAGCCGATCAGGCCCACCGTCAGCGACTGCACCAGCAGCATGCCGGCCAGCAGGCCGTTGCCGGCCCCCATGGCCTTGAGCGCCCCGAGGTTGCGAAGGTTCTCGAGCACGAAGGAGTAGAAGGTCTGTCCGCTGATCGCCACGCCCACCACGAAGCCGAGAATGATCGTGGTCAGGAAGGAGATCGGGATGCCCGTGTTGGTCCAGACCCACTTCAGGGTGGCCTTCTCGAACTGGGGCACGGTGAAGGCCCGGAGACCCGTGGCGGCCGAGATCCTCCGGGCCACCTCCGCCGTGTCCAGGCCGGGCTTGGGCTCGGCCAGGATCATCGAGAGCATCTTGCGCTGCCGTGGCGCGTACTGCAGCGCCTGGTCGTAGCTGGCGAAGACGTAGGGATAGCCGAAGAAATGCCGCTCGGTCTGGCAGATGCCCACGACCCGCGCCTCGCGGTCGTTGATCTCGAAGGTGTCGCCGACCCGCAGCGGTCGGCCCATCCCGGCGCCAAGGCGGTTGGTCTCGGCGGCCAGGGTGTCGATGACCACGCTGTTGGGCAGGCGCAACTGCTCGATGTCGCCCTCGAGCATGCGTGCGGGCCGCCCATAGAGGGTGCCCGAGTGCAGGCCGATCATCTGGATCATCTTGTCGGCGCCGTCGGGGGTCCGCGCCTTGAGCACGCCCTGGAAGAGGGGCACGGCGAAATCCACGCCGTCGACCGACCGCACCCGGTTCACGTCTGTGTCGCGCATGGCCTTGGTCTCGTTGACCTGGTCGACCCGGGATTCGACCACCCAGATCGATGCCCGCATGTTCCGCATGTGGCTGGTCGTCCACGACAGCAGGCCCTGAAAGACGAAGTACTGCTGGGTCATCAGCAGCGACGAGAAGGCCAGGCCGCCGACCAGCATCCAGTACTTGGGTCGGTCGCCGAGCAGCATCTTGAGCGCGATGAGGAACATGCAGTCCATCCGGGCACCGCGGTCCCGGCGCCCGGATGACCATCGACCGGGAGGGTCGGAACCGTCAAACGACCTTTGAGGGGCGACTTCCCCGGGGGCGATCCGTCCGCAAGGTTTTCGAGGACGGGCGGTTGCCCGGCAGGGTCTCCGACCCTAAGTTAACGGGTGTCCATGATCGGAGACCTGTTTCACAAAGCCTACGTGGTGCTCGCGGTGCTGCTCTTCTTCGGCGCGTCGGTCTTCGTCCACGAATACGGCCACTTCTGGATGGCCCGCCTGCGCCGCATGGTGGTGCTGGGCTTCTCCATCGGCTTCGGCCCGAAGATCCTCGGCTGGAAGGATCGCCAGGGGGTCGAGTGGGCCCTGCGTTGGATTCCCGCCGGCGGCTTCGTGAAGCTGCCGCAGATGCTCACCTCCGAGGCGATCGAGGGGGCCGCCGATCCGGCCATCGCCCCGGCCTCACCCTGGTCCCGGATCTGGGTGGCGCTCGCCGGCCCCGTCATGAACCTGCTCTTCGCCCTGCTCATCGCCACCCTGATCTGGGCCGTGGGGCTTCCGGTGCCGGTCAACCCGCCGGTGATCGGATACGTCGAGCCGGGCTCGGCGGAAGAGCGCCTGGGCATCCGCGAGGGCGACCGGATCGTCCGGGTCGACGGCCGGACCGTGAAGAACTGGCAGGAGGTTCAGCGGTTCACGGTCCTGGCCCGTTCCACCAACATCCCGGTGGAAATCGCCCGGGGCGAGTCGGTGGCCACCCACGTCCTGACCGCCACCGTCAACCCGACCTTCGGCCTCAAGCTGCTGAACCTGGACCCGCGCGACCACCCCGCGGTGATGGCGCTCACACCCGGCGGGTCGGCCGAGGAAGCCGGGCTGCAGGTGGGCGACGAGTTCATCGCCTTCGGGGGCGTGCCCATCCTGGGACAGGGCCAACTGGTCGACCTCATCCAGCAGCGCACCGGCAAGCCCTCCGAGGTCGAGGTGCGGCGCGGCGATCAGCGCCTGAAGCTTACCGTCACGCCGAAGACCGACACCGCCACGGGCAAGGGGCGCATCGGCGTGAGCATCGCCTCGAGCCGGGTCATCACCTATCAGGTCCAGCGGCCGGGTCCGACGCCGTGGGAGCAGATCTCCGGCGTGGTGGTCCAGATGGGGGAACTCATCGGAGCGCTGGTGCACTCCAAGGAGACCGGCATCGGGGCCAAGGACATGAGCGGCCCGGTCGGGATCTTCGGCAAGCTGGCGGCCGACGTGAACGCCGACATCCGGCTGGCCCTGAGCTTCCTGGTGCTGCTCAACGTCAATCTCGCGATCATCAACCTGATGCCCATCCCGGTGCTCGACGGCGGGCACATCACGCTGGCGCTCTTCGAACTGGTCACCCGTCGCCGGGTGGCCCCCCGTTTCCAGGAGATCGCCACCTCGGCCTTCGCCCTGGTCCTCCTGAGCTTCATGGCCTACGTGTCGTTCTTCGACCTCGTGAAGCGTGGCCCGCTCTTCCGGGCGATGTTCCGCCAGGAGACGGTCATCGAGTCGGGCCCCGCCCCCACCCGCCCCTGAGCGTGGCCACCTCCCCGGGCCGCCACCTCCCCGGGCCGCCACCACCCCGGGCCGCCACCACCCCATGGATGGCCGGCCGACGCCCGGGGCGCGCCCCCTCGCCACCCTCCGACGGCCTCCCCGACGTTGACGCCGCCCGCCGACATCCCGTTTATTGCCCCCACGGACCGAGCCATGAAGTACTGCCCCTCCCCCTGGAACCCCCGACGCAGACCCGCCCGCGAAGTCGTCGTCGGCGACCCGGCCTGCGGCGGCGTGGTCATCGGCGGCGACCACCCCGTGGTGAAGCAATCGATGCTCACCTGCGACACGATGGACACCGCCGAGTGCGTGCGGCAGACCCTCGAGCTGGTGGCCGTCGGCTGCCAGATCGTCCGCATCACCGCACCCACGGTGAAGGACGCGGCAAACCTCGAGCACATCGCCCGGGAGCTTCGGACGCGCGGGTGCCATGTGCCGCTGGTGGCCGACATCCACTTCAAGCCGGAGGCGGCGATGGAGGCCGTGAAGTGGGTGGAGAAGGTCCGCATCAACCCGGGCAACTACGCCGACAGCAAGAAGTTCGCGGTCAAGGAATACACCGACACGGCCTACGCCGAGGAACTGGCCCGGATCGAATCGCGCTTCACGCCGCTGGTGCTGGAGGCCAGGAGACTGGGGCGGGCGCTGCGCATCGGCACCAACCACGGCTCGCTCAGCGACCGGATCATGAACCGCTACGGCGACACGCCGCTCGGCATGGTCGAGAGCGCGCTCGAATTCGCCCGCATCTGCCGTCGGCACGACTTCCACCACTTCGTCTTCTCGATGAAGTCCTCCAACCCCAAGGTGATGATCGAGTGCTACCGGCTGCTGGCCGCGCGCCTCGACCAGGAGGGTCCCGACTGGAACTACCCGCTCCACCTGGGCGTGACCGAGGCCGGCGAGGGCGAGGACGGCCGCATCAAGTCGGCCATCGGCATCGGCTCGCTCTTGTGCGACGGCCTGGGCGACACCATCCGGGTCTCGCTCACCGAGGACAGCCCCCGGGAGATCGCCGTCTGCAACGAGCTGCTGGCGAACCTGCCGCGGTGGACCTCCGCCGGCACCCCGGCCGACCCCGCCCGCCCCGCCCTGCCCGAGCGGTCACTGGCCTGGGATCCCTTCACCTTCCGGCGCCGCGAATCGGTGCCGTCGCCGCTCGGCGACCTGCCCGCCGGGGGTGACCACCTCGTGCGCGTGGTCGTGGAGCGCAAGACCTTCGACGCGGTGGCACCGCGCATCGCGGCCAAGGCCGACGTCCGGCCCGAGGCGGTCCATGAGGACCTGAACCTGCTGGAGGTGGATCCCGCCTCGGACTTCCCGCATCCCCCGTGCGAGACCCAGTGGGTCACCGTGCGCGACGACGTGGCCCTGCCCACGATCACGGCCTTCCGGTTGCTGGCCGTCCGACTGGCGTCGCTCGGGAGCCGCAACCCCATCCTGCTCAAGGACCGCCTCGCCGAACCGGGGGAGGCCCTGACGCCGGAGGCCGCGCTGCTGCAGGCGTCGGTCACCCTGGGGTCGCTGCTGGCCGACGGCATCGGCGACGCGATCCTCGTGCGTTCCGAGCCCGGGCCGGGCCAGGGCCTGCGCCTGGCGTTCAACCTCCTGCAGGCGGCCGGGTGCCGATCGTTCAAGACCGACTACGTGGCCTGCCCGAGCTGCGGCCGCACCCTCTTCAACCTCCAGACCGTCACCGCCCGGATCAAGGCGCGTACCGACCATCTCAAGGGCGTTAGGATCGCCATCATGGGCTGCATCGTGAACGGCCCGGGCGAGATGGCCGACGCCGATTTCGGCTACGTCGGCGGGGCGCCCAACAAGATCAACCTCTACGTCGGCAAGAAGCCGGTCCGCTTCAACATCCCCGAGGACGAGGCCGTCGATCGCCTCGTGGACCTCATCCGCGAGCACGGCAAGTGGCGGGATCCCGAGGCCTCCTGAAGGTCTGGACGGGTGTGCGGGCGGGTGTGCGGGGCCAAGGGAACGTCAGCCCGGCCTCGGGCCAAAAGCGCCAAAACGGGGCGGAGCAGTTCCATTCCCTCTCGGGCAGGAACGCGGAAGCGGGATCGACCGAACCCTGCGGCCCGGCAGGCCGACCATGACGATCGCCCCGCCGGGACCGACCGTCAGGTCCAGAACTGGTACAACGCCAGGTACACCAGCACGCCGGTCACCGAGACGTACATCCAGATGGGCCACGTCCAACGGGCGATCTTCCGGTGACGCTCGAAATCCCCGGCCGCGCCGCGGCGCAGGGTGATCAAGGCCAACACGGGCACGGCCGCCGCGAGGGTGATGTGGGAAATGAGCATGCCATAGTACCAGGGCCTCAGGCCGGCCGGCCCCCTGAAGGGCGTGTGCACGGAGCCCAGCAGGTACTTGTGCACCAGGTAGAGCAGCAGGAAGACGCAGGAGGTGACGAACGCCGCCACCATGCACTTGCGGTGGGTCTCCCGGCGGCCGGCCTTGATGTGCACCAGCCCGGCGACCAGCAGCACGGCGGCCAGTCCGTTGAGGCAGGCGTTGATGAGCGGCAGGAGGTTGAGGGAGGAATTCATAGGATGCCCTTCAGGCGCTTGACCGACCGAAGGACCTGATCCTCGGCGTCGAAGTCTTCGCCATGGACGATGAAGCGCAAGCGACCCTGGGCATCGAGGATGCCGAAGTCGGCCGAATGGATGAACAGGTCCTCCAGTTTCGCGGCCGGATCCCCCGATTCGACCACCGCGAACTTGAGATCGGACACCGCCACCCGGTAGACCTCGGCCTTGCGGCCCGTGAGGAACCACCAGGTCTGCGGCGACGCCTGGTATTCGAGGCCGTAGCGGGCCAGCACCTCGGGGGAATCATGCTCCGGGTCGGCGGTCAGGGTGAGCAAGCGGACACCGGAGGGGATCCTGGCCTGGATCCGCTGCATCTGGGCCGACAGACGCCGGCACTGCGTCGGGCAGCGCGAGAAGATCACGTTGACCACGCTCACGCGGCCCCGCAGCGAGGCCAGGTCGACCCGGTTTCCGACCTGGTTGGTCAGGGCGAAGTCCTGCAGCCGGGCCAGCACCGGCGGGGCCTTTCCGGACGCCAGGTAGGCGACCGACACGGCGAGCAGGCCGGCGACGAGCAGCGTCCACAGCCCGCGCTGGATCAGGGATTGCATCGAAAAAAAGACCGCCGGGCTGGGGATCGGAATCCCCGGACCGGCGGCCGGATCGGTCGACTTCCGGCGAGGTCAATCGAAGCTGGTCACCGGACCGGCCTTCGACTTCTCGGCATACCACGCGTCGAATTCCGCCTGGGACACGACCTTGAACACGCCCCTCATCTTGGCATGCCCGCTGCCACAAAGCTGGGCGCAGGTGATGGTGAAGTCCCCGGTCTTGGTGGGGGTGAAGTGGACCGGGATCGAGAGGCCGGGAATGGCGTCCTGGGTGACGCGCATCGAGGCCGCCTTGAAGCAGTGGATGACGTCCATGCTGGAGATCTTGGCGATGACCGGCCGGTTGACCGGCAACAGGAAGGCCTCGGTCATCACCGAGACGTCGTCCTTGGTGTCGGCGTCCTCGGCATCGAGCCCGAACGGGTTGCCACGATTGGCAAACTTGGTGTCCTGCTTGCCCCACTTGCCGTCGAGGCCTGGGAAATGGGCAGCCCAAGCAAACTGCTGGGCCATGACCTGGATCTCGATGGGCTTCTCGGCGGCTCCCGGCGGGTTGTCGACCGCCTTGGCCCAGAGGGGCACGGCCAGTCCGATGAGCAGCACCGCCTCGACGATGGCGACGCCGATCTCAAGGTAGGTCGAGGCGTGGCTGCGGACGCCGACGTGGTCGGCCTTGGGATTGGTGCCCTTGTTGAAGCGGAGCATGGTGAACACGAAGTAGGCCATCCAGCCCACGAACAGCGCCCCCATGAGCAGGTGGACGTAGAGGAGCAGTTCGTCGACGCTCTTGCCGTGGGCGGATGCCGGCTCGGACATTCCCAGGTATTTCAGGAGTGAGGTCATTGGATTCTGAGGAAATGAAAGGGTTTTCGTTGCTGGATCGGGAAGGGCCCGTCACTGGGCGGTGTCACCGGTCCCCGGGTCGGGGTCCAGGCGCCGGGAGCGGCGCGCGATGAAGACGAAGAAACTGCCGAACAGCACCCAGGCGGCCACCACGAAGGCCAGCATCACATAGATGCCCGCATTCATCCCCTGGGCCATCGACTCGTCGGTCTTTCCAAAGCAGGCGGTGCAGGCGCTGACGGAAGTAACCGAGGTACCGAGGGCCGCCAAGGCGAAGGACAGACGAAGGGCGGCCGTCCGGACCGAAACCGGACCGCGGAGGGACACAGCCCGACCGGGAACGGTTGAGACCGAAGCGGCGGGCGAGACCGGGGACGCGGTGTTCGGGAATGCCGGGCGTTGGCTCATAGGAAGCTGATGTGACGGAGCTTGCGGAGCACGAATCGTCCGTAGGCGATCAGGCCCACGACCGAGGCGGCCGAGCATAGGCTCCAGACCAGGTAGTCCGTTGCCTGGGTCTCGCGGTAGGCCAGGTAGGCCCAACCACAGAGGAAGGCCATCAGGACCACCGACGCACCGACGAATACGATATGCAGCGCCTTAAGGGACATAGAGCGTCTTGAAGTCAGAGTTCCGGGGCAGATCTCCGCTGCCCCACAGGGTCAAGCCCATGAGGGAGATGAAGAAGATCGCCGCGAGGATCAGTACGCCAAACACCAGTTTCTTCTCGGAAAGCAGGTGCATGAAGTACCCGGCGACGAGGAACGCCTTGATGGTGGCGATGAACAGGGCGACCGCCACCGTCAGGGCCATGCTGCTGAAGTCCACGTAGTACATGGCAACCGTCAGCACGGTGCCAAGGAGCAGGGCCCCGAAGATGATGAGATAGGTCCGGACGTGCGCGGCCACGTCGTGGTCGTGGTCGTCGACGGCGTGTTCGGCGGGGCTGTGGGCGCTGGAGTGGCTCATGGGAAGGGAGGGCTTGGGCTTCAGAGGAGGTACACGACCGGGAACAGGAAGATCCAGACCAGGTCGACGAAGTGCCAGAAGAGGCCTCCGACCTCGATGCGGTTGATGAACTGCTCGGGGTTGGACTTCCACATCTTGGCACCGGGGAAGGCGAAGTAGGCCAGGACCAGCGCCCCGACGAGGACGTGCAGACCGTGCAGGGCGGTGATCAGGAAGTAGACGGCGAAGAACGGATGCGTCGCCGGGGTGTACGATCCCATCGACTCGATGTCAGAGACCGCCACCTCCTGTGCGGGGTGGGCGTCCGAGCCATGGCCCTCGTGCTTCTTGACGTGGCCGTTGATGTCACGGGGCGGATCGACCTCGACCTTGATCTTCTCGATCTTCTTCTCGGTCAACTTGGCCACGCTCCACTGGTCGTCGAAATTCCAGAAGCGCGGGTGCCTGCCATCGACCTCGATGTGGCCGGTCAGGGACTTGCCGTCCTTCAGGCGCACCACGTAGTGACTGAACTTGTCGTTGTACTCGAACGACTTGATCCCGAGGAAGGCCAGCGCGCAGACCACGGTCATGACCATGTACACGCGGAAACGGGCGAAATTGTTCATCTTCAGCGACGCCCACGCGAGGACCACCGTCACCGACGAGGTGATGAGCACCGCGGTGTTGAAGGTGCCGATGGGGATGTTGAGCAGGCCCCGCGGCCAGGCCAGGGCCAAGTCGGGCCAGAAGCCGGCAGGGGCGGTCACGCGCAGCAGGATGTAGGCGGAGAACAACGCCCCGAAGAGCATGATTTCCGAGGCCAGGAAGAGCCAGATGCCCACCTTGGCATTGTAAAGCCCCGTGTCGGGACGGGCTTTGTACGTGTAGGGGATTTCCATGCGGAGCGGTTCGGGAGTTGAGTCGCGTTGCCGAGTTGGTCGGGAGCTTCTTGGACTGGGGCTCCTTGAACTAGGGTTTCTCCGACTGCGGGCTGAAGTCGGACTTCGCACCCGGGACACTGTACTCGTAGGGGCCGCGGTAGGCCACGGGTTCACCGACGAAGTTGCCGTGCGGCGGAGGCGTCGGGGTCGCCCAATCGAGCGTCGTGGCCTGCCAGGGGTTGTCGGAGGCCACCCGCTTGCCGCTGAAGATGCTGCTGAAGAAGTTGATGATGAAGGGGATCTGGGAGATGCCCAGACCGATGGCAGACCACAAAATCATGTTGTTGAGCTTGAGCACACCCGGGTCGCCGCCCATGGCGACGTCGCCGCCAAAGTAGGTCGTGCCGCCATCGGACATGCGGCGGGACATGCCCTTGAAACCCTGGATGAACATCGGTGCGAACACGCAGTTCATGAAGAAGATCGAACCGGCCCAGTGAAGCTTGCCCAGCAGCTCGTTCATGTGGCGGCCGGTGATCTTCGGGAACCAGAAGTAGACGCCGGCAAACACCGCGAACATCGTGCCGGGAGCCACGACGTAATGGAAGTGGCCGATCACGTAATAGGAGTCGTGCAGGAAGATGTCGGAGGCGTTGAAGCCCAGCGGGAGGCCGGTCAGACCCCCGATGCCGAACATCGGAAGGAACGACAGGGCGAAGAGCGAGGCCGAGTTGAAGCGGATCGACCCGCCCCAGAGCGAGATGAAGAGGGCCGTGAGGATGATGACCGAGGGGATCGAGATCATCATGGTGGTGGTCTGGAAGAAGGTGGCGACCTTGGTGCCCATGCCCGTCAGGTACATGTGGTGGGCCCAGACGATGAAGGACAGGAATCCGATGCTCATGACCGAGTACACCATGCTGCGGTAGCCCCAGAGCGGCTTGCGGATGTTGTTCGAGATCACCTCGGCCACGATGCCGATGGCCGGCAGGATGAGCACGTACACCTCGGGGTGGCCCAGGAACCAGAACAGATGCTGCCAGAGCAGCGGGCTGCCGCCCCCGGAGACACCGAGCTCCTTGCCGTCGACCACCAGGCCCTGCGGCAGGAAGAACGAGCTGCCGAAGAGGTTGTCCATCAGCTGCATCAGGCCGGCGGCCTCCAGCGGCGGGAAGGCCAGGAGCAGCAGGAAGCCGGTGACGAACTGCGCCCAGACGAAGAACGGCATGCGCATCCAGCTCATGCCGCGGCACCGGAGCTGGATGATCGTGGCGATGAAGTTGACCGAGCCAAGGAGCGATGAGGTGATGAGCAGCACCATGCCGATCAGCCAGTAGGTCTGGCCGTCGAAGCGGTTGACCAGGTCCGTCACGGAGGCCAGCGGTGAATAGGAGGTCCAACCGGACCGGGCCGCACCGCCCGGGGTGAAGAAGCTGGCGAACATCACCACGCCGCCGAGGAAGTAGCAGTGGAAGCTGGCCATGTTCAGGCGGGGGAAGACCATGTCGGGCGCACCGATCTGCAGCGGCGTGACGTAGTTGCCGAAGGCGCCGAAGAGCACCGGCACGATCGCCAGGAACACCATGATGGTGCCGTGCATCGCGCCGAAGGAATTGTAGAGGTCACCACCCATGACCCCGCCCGCGGCCATGTCTTTGCCCAGGATCTTTTCCAGCAACGGACCGACCAAGGGAATCGCGGTCCCCGGTTTGGCCAATTGGTAGCGCATGGCCAGGATCAGGAAGAAGCCGAACAGCAGGAACAAGAGCGCCGACACCCCGTACTGGATGCCGATCATCTTGTGGTCGGTGCTGAAGATATACTTGCCGAAGAAACCCGGCTCATGGTGCGCGTGACCGTGGGCGGAGTCCGTCGCGCTCGTGTGGGCGTGGGAGGCTGTGGTTTGCATAGGATGGAACGTCAGGCAATGTCTCCCGGAAGACGAAGCCTGCAAGTGGATACAAACGCCCCGGGGCGTGGTACAGAAAATGTTGCGGTTTTCCGAAGGAATGAGCTTCTCGAAGGCAGGTCCTTAGCGCGGTCCATGACCAGCGCCGCCAGCAGCACCGGGAGGTAGAAGATGGAGGCGAAGAACAGTCTGCGAGCCGAATTGGAGTCCAGCAGCAGGGCGAAACGGAGGGCCTGGACCAGGAAGAGCCCCCCGAACACCAGGGCGATGGCCAGGTAGATGCGGCCGCTGATCCCCTGCAGGAACGGAACCACGCTCACGGCCAACAGGGCGATGGAGTTCCGGATCGCCGAGGACGCCGACCGGCGGCCGTCCGGATCCCGACCCGAGAGCATTCGGAAACCGGCTTGGGCGTACTCGTCCCGGTACAGCCAGGCGACGGCCATGAAATGGGGCAACTGCCAGAAGAACAGGATGGCGAAGAGGGCCCAACCCCCGACCCCGAGGTCCCCGGTGGCGGCCGTCCACCCCATGAGGGGCGGGATGGACCCCGGGACGGCGCCCACCCAGGTGTTCAACTCGGTCGTTCGCTTCAGCGGGGTGTAGGCGAAGATGTAGATCGCCAACGTCACCGCGCCAAGGAAGGCCGTCAGCAGGTTGACGGAGAAGGCCAGCCACGCCAGGCCCACCAGGGAGACCCCCACCCCGAAGGCCAGGACGGTGAGCGGGCTCAGGAGGCCGGCTGGGATGGGGCGGGAGGCGGTGCGGCGCATCAAGGCGTCGAGATCGCGCTCCCACCACTGGTTGAGGGCCGACGCCCCGGCGGCCAACAGGGAGGTGCCGAGGATCGCATGCAGGCAGGTCCTCCCATCTGAGGCCTCGGAGGATCCCAGCGAGTAGCCCATCCACGTCGTGAGCACCACCATCAGGGTCAGGCGGGCCTTCACCAGGTCGCTGGCCACCTTCCCCCAGACCCGGAGAGGGTTGCCGAAGATGGGCAGGACGATGGGTGCGGTGGTTTCCATGGAAGGCGAGGCCGCCGGGCTACTGGACCGGCAGGGTCTGGGGCAGCGAGGGAACCGGAACGAAGGGTTCGACGCGCCGGGACGCGATCTGGTGGGCTAGGACGGCCCAACAGGACCAGCAGCCGACCACTAGGGTCAGCGATCCCACGGCCACGTGGGCGGTGGCGACATCGGCGGCGCGGTCGGTGAGCACGGTGAAGATGCCAAGGCCGAACTGCGCGCCGACGAGGATGATCCACGCCGAGCCCAGCCTGCGCAGGGGGTGCCCCCCCGGGTGGTGCCGGGAGGCCCGGAAGGCCATGACGATGGTGCCGAAGGCCAAGATCGCCTGCAGGCGATGGACCATGTGCATGTGCACCTGCAGGGCCGTGATGACATCGACCCCTTCGCGCCGGCTCGAATATCGCACCAGCGACTCCGGGTCGGTCCTCGGCCACCACTGCCCATAGGCCAGGGGCAGGTCGGGAATGGCCAGACCCGCGTGCTGATGGCGCATCCAGAGGCCCACCAGCAGTTGGCCGAAGACCAGAGCGGTGCCGAGGAAGACCCAACGGGCCCCGGGCACCTCGCACCGGATGCGTCCCCAAAGGGACAGCCACGGGGAGAGGGACAAGGCCAGGCAGGCGACCAACGCGAGGAACATCTGGCCGAGGCAGCCGTGGATCATGCCGAACACCACACCCCCGGTAGTGCCTCCGATGGCCCAGGAATCGAGGACGACCCGCAGGCCCCCGAGGCTTCCCTGAACCTGCACCAGCACGAGGGCCGCCCACGCCAACCGCACCGGAAGGGCCGGAGCGGGCCCGTTGCGCACCGGAATCGCGGCGGCCGCCAAAACCACGCCGCCGATGCCGAGAAGGAAATGCGCCTCGCCCCGCCAGAGGGGGTTGACCCCCATCAGGGCCAATCCGCCAAGCACCTCCGTGAGGCCGATCCACGCCAAGGGACGCCTAGAGGCGTGGCCCGCAGTCCAACGGGTCAGTAACACCACCAGCAGCCCCACCCCCGATGCCCAGACCCGGTGGGTATGCTCATGGAACACGCCTCCGGTCATCCACATGGAGATCGGCAGCGCGAACATGCTGTAGCCGAAGCTGGTAGGCCAGTCCGGCACGGCCATGCCGACGCCCTTGCTGGTCACCAGCCCGCCGATGCACACCAACCCTAGTGTCGCCACGGCCACAAGGACCGAGTAGCGGAAGAGCCAGGGCGAGATGCCGGAGGATGGGGTGGAGCGCTCCATAAAAAACGGCCGCTGCGCATCACGCCGCAGCTTGTGCCGGAAAGGACCCGGACGGCCTACTTGACCGCCAGCTCCAGGCTCAAGGTGGCCTTGCCGCCCTTGACCTCAACCTCTCCGGTCACCGCGCCGGCCTTGATGTGGTTGGCCTCGACGGTGTACTTGCCGTCCGGGAGGTCGCCGGAGATGGTGAACTTGCCATCCTTGTCGGACACCGCGAAGAACGGATGGTCGAACACATGGACGTAACCGGCCATCCAGGGGTGCACGTTGCAGATGAGCTTCAACGCCAGCTCCGCCTTGTCGAACACCCGCGGATTGACCTGCCCCTGGGTGGTTTGGGCGAAGTTGAACCCCTTGTTCACCTTGGCCTGGCAGTTCACGTTGTGCATGAACGGGTCGGAATTCTTGATGTCGATGGTCTGACCCACCATGGCGACGGAGACCAGCGGCTCGTACACGCAGCCGACCTGGTCGATCAGGGGCTTGGCGGCCGGTGCGCTGTAGGTCTTGCCCGCCGGGAGGCCAGCCTTGATGTAGACCGCCACGTTGGCCAGGCCCTTGTCGGCCCCGACCACGTAGGTGCGGGTCATCACCGGCTTCGTGTGCAGGGCCCCGCAGAACTTGTCACCCTTGATCGGGGTGATTTCCTTGGCCGGGGGGGCCTCGCCGTTGAGCTGGATCTTGCCAGATATCTCGGCGGCCAGGGCGCTGGAGGCGGCAAGGGCTGCCACCGAGGCAGCGAACTTCAGGGAGTGGTTCATATCAATGTTCTTTTTCGGATTCCAAGTCAGACCATCAAGTCAGACCCAGACTGCTTCGGCACGCTAATCGGGGGCATCGCGGGGTCAAGCGAGTTCGTGAAATTTTTCACAAGCTATCATTTCCGACGATTCTGGCCGTAAGTTATTCAGAAGCGGCCCATGCGGACATCGGCAAGGCCCCGGAACCCGCTCCCCAGAATCCTCCGGGCGTTTCCATTCGGTGGAGGCCCCATCACAACCCTTGGATGAACCCCTTGAGCGGCAAGAGATCCGGGTCCTCGAGGGCCATCCGTCGGATCATGGTGCGCCCGCCGACCCGGACGGCCTCGTCCAGCCACCTCCTGGCGGCATCCAATTCGCCCAATTGGCAGGCATAGCAGGCCAGGTTGTAGGGGATGACACTCTCTTCGGGGAACTTCAGGACGACGGCGCGCAGGGTCTCGAACGCCTCCTCGGTCCGGCGAAGCTCGTGGAGGCTGTAGCTCTGGTGGATCCAGCCCGAGGCGCGCTCCGGGGCCGCCTCGACCAATTGGCGGGAGGCCCTGAGGGCCTTCTTCCAGGCGCCCCGGGCCGAATGGAGCCTCCACGCCACCTCCAGCGCCTCCGGGTGGGCGCTGCCGGCCGGGCTCAGCCGGTCCATCTCCCGCCCGGCCTCCCCCGCATCCCCGAGGCCCAGCCATCCCTCGGCGGCGGCGAGGTGATGCCGGTCGGGGAATCCCAAGTCTTCCATGGACCCGATGGTTTTGCGGAACCGGGGGGCCGGAGGTAAAGACGAAAATCCGGGTTCGATCCGCCCGTCTCCCGGTCAACCGCAGGCACCGGTTGCATTTTGGGACGGATCACCCAGCCTCTGCCGCTCGAGATGACTAACTTCGTTCGAACCGACGGGAGACGCTGCGACGAGATCCGCCCGATCCGCTTCCAGAACCACATCGCCCCCCATGCCGCCGGCTCGACCCTGGTCGAGTGGGGCAACACGCGGGTCATCTGCGCGGCCACCGTCGAGGAGAGCGTGCCCCGCTGGATGAAGGAGCAGAAGGTCCCCGGCGGCTGGCTGACGGCGGAGTATTCGATGCTCCCCTACTCGACCCTCGACCGGAAGGCCCGGGACATCACCAAGCTCAAGCTCGACGGACGCTCCCAGGAGATCCAGCGCCTGATCGGCCGTTCCTTGCGGGCGGTCGTGGACCTCGAGCGGTTGGGCCCGCGCACTCTGTGCATCGACTGCGACGTGCTTCAGGCCGACGGCGGCACCCGCACGGCCTCGATCACCGGTGCGTTCGTGGCGGTGAGCCTGGCCATCGCGAAGCTCCAGGCCTCGGGGGCCCTGGCCGGGAGCCCCGTCACGGGCGCGGTGGCCGCGGTCAGCATGGGGGTCTTCGGGGGCGTGCCGCTGCTCGACCTGAACTACCTCGAGGACAAGGACGCCTCGGTCGACATGAACCTGGTGATGAACGACCGCGGCCAGTTCATCGAACTCCAAGCCGCGGGCGAGGAGGCGACCTTTTCCGACACCGAACTGGCGGCCCTGCTGGCCCTCGGGCGCAAGGGCATCGAGCGCTTGATCGAGGCGCAGCGGCAGGCCCTGGGCACCACGCCATGACCCGGCTCTTCCTGTGCCGGCACGCGGAGGTCGAAGACCTCTACCACCGCAGGTTCGGCGGCACGATCGACATGGCCCTCTCGGCCCGGGGCCACACCCAGGCCCAGGCCCTGGCCCGGTGGCTGTCCCGCCACCGCTTCGACGCCGTCTACGCCAGCCCGATGCAGCGGGTCCAGCTCACCCTCGAGCCGTTCCGCACGCAATTCGAGGGCACCCCGGTGATCCTCGACGGCTTGCGCGAGGTGGACTTCGGCGCCTGGACCGGCTGCGGCTGGGACGAGGTCGAGACCCGCTTCGGCATGAGCGCCTTCGACTGGCTGCAGCACCTTGAGACCGACGCGATCCCCGAGGGCGAGACGCTCGGGCGATTCCACGAACGGGTGGCGCAGGCGCTGGAACGCATCCTCCGCTCGTCGGCCGGCCAACGGGTGGCGTTGTACGCCCACGGTGGCGTCATCCGCATGGCCCTGGCCATCCTGCTGGACCTGCCGCTGCGAAAATTCGAGCACTTCGAGGTCGACTACGCCTCGGCCACCTGGCTCGACATCGGCGAGATCAAGGCCGGACGCCCCCGCACCGAGATCCAACTCCTCAACTTCACCCCCTGGCGCGACGCATGAGCAAGGTCCTCCGGTCCATCTCCATCACCACTTCCCTGTCGGCGGAAGACGCGGTCGGCGTCCTCCTGGAACTCGAGCAGGGCCAGACCCCATCGTCGTACGCCGACGCGGTGGCCCGCCTGTCCACGGTGAGCGTGTATGGCGAGGTCGAGACCCGCGATGTGGCTGGCATCAAGCGCCGCCTGCGCGAGGGGCTCCAGGCCTTGGCGGCAGACGGCATCGACATCGGACCCGGTCGGATCCAGGTCAAGAAGGTGCTTGCCCGGGACTGGTCCGAATCGTGGAAGCGGCACTTCAAGCCGCTGGACCTGGGGCCACGCCTGCTGGTCAAACCCACCTGGAGCCGCCGCAACCCCAGGAAGGGACAGGCCCTGGTGATCCTCGATCCGGGGCTGAGTTTCGGCACCGGACAACATGCCACGACGCGCTTCTGCCTCGAGCAACTCGTGGCCCTGCGCGATCCGGAGAACGCGTCGCAATCCATGCTCGATGTCGGCACCGGCTCCGGCATCCTGGCCATCGCGGCCGTGAAGCTGGGCTACCAACCGGTCGCCGCGTTCGACTTCGATCCCGATTGCGTGCGGGTCTCCAATGAGAACGCCGGCCTCAATGGCGTCGCCAAGGTGTTGACCGTGACCCAGGACGACATCACCCGGGTCCCCAGGAAGTCCAGGCAACGCTACTCGGTGGTCTGCGCCAACCTGATCTGCGACCTGCTCATCGCCGAGCGCGATCGCCTAATGGCCCGCGTGGCCCCCGGGGGCTCGCTGGTGTTGGCCGGCATCCTGGAGACGCAGTTCGGCCTCGTTCGAAATGCGGTCGAGACGGCCGGCTGGAAACTGGTCGCGGCCACCACCGACCAGGAGTGGCGCTCAGGCACCTTCGTGGAGAGGGCTTCCGCCCATCAGGGGACCAAGAAGGGCCGCTGAGGCGTTCCGACCCGCAACCTCGCCCCGACCACGTCGGAGCGCAGTGCCGTGGCAGGTCAAGCGACGCCGGGTCGATTCTCGACGAGACGACGAGAAGGGCCGCGAGTTCGGAATTGAGCGTTTCCCCCGGAGAGTCGATCGTCGGCGTCTTTGAACACCATGAGCGCCGAATCCCAACTTGCAGCCCTTTCCCTCGTCCTGCCCCCTGCCCCGAAGCCCGTGGCGGTCTACAAGCCGCTGGTGATCTTCGGCAATGCCGCCTACGTCTCGGGCCACGGCCCGGTCCGCACCGATGGCTCCCTGATCACGGGTGTCGTGGGCAAAGACCTCGACCTGGAGGCCGGCAAGGTCGCGGCCCGCCAGGTGGGTCTGGCCATCCTGGCGACGCTGCGCTCCCAACTGGGATCGCTCGACAAGGTCAAGCGCGTGGTGAAGACCCTGGGCATGGTGAACACGGCCGCCGATTTCTACGACCACCCGAAGGTCATCAACGGTTGCAGCGAACTCTTCGCCGAGATCTGGGGGCCGGAGAACGGCATCGGCGCCCGCAGCGCGGTCGGCATGGGCCCCCTGCCCGGCAACATCGCGGTCGAAATCGAGGTGATCTTCGAGCTCTATTGAGTCGGATTTCCTTGGGTCGAAACCTCGACCGTCCAAGGCCACGCAGCCCCCAACCGTCCATGACCTCGACGCCCTGGTACCGACTCGAGAACGAGGCCGAGATCCCGTCGCCCGCCCTTGTCCTGCACCGGGACCGCATCGAGGCCAACCTGCGGCAAATGGTGGCCATCGCCGGCGATGCCGCGCGGTTGTGGCCCCACGTCAAGACCCACAAGCTGCCCGAGCTCATCGCCTGGCAGGTGGCCCTGGGCATCGTGCGCTTCAAGTGCGCCACTATCGCCGAGGCCGAGATGGTGGCCGGGGTCGAGGGCGTCAAGAGGATCCTGCTGGCGGTCCAGCCGGTGGGTCCGCAACTCGATCGCCTCGTCCGCCTGGCGGCCCGGTTCCCGAAGATCCGATGGTCGACGGTCGTGGACGACCCCGGTATCGTGGAGTCTTTGCGAACGGCCGTCGCCGCCCCTCCGCTCGCCGAACCCCTGGGCCTCTGGATCGACCTCGATGTCGGCCAGCACCGGACCGGCCTCGCGGCGGACCGGGTGCACGGGCCATTGCTGGCGGCCATCCGGAGCGCCGAATCCGCCCTGCGCCTCGAGGGTCTCCACGCCTACGACGGGCATCTCGGGATCACCGACCTGGCCGAGCGGACGCGCCTCTGCGACGCGGGCTTCGCGCCCGTGGCCAACCTGCGGAGCCGCCTCGAGTCCGAGTTCGGCCGCAGGGTGGGGGTGATCGCCGGCGGATCCCCCACCTTCGCCCTGCACGCGGCGCGTCCCGACGTCTCGCTCAGTCCCGGCACCACGGTGCTGTGGGATGCGGGCTATGCGCACAAGCTGCCCGACCTGCCCTTCCAACCGGCGGCCGTGCTGATGGCGCGGGTGCTGAGCCGCCCGGCCCCCGGCCAGCTCTGCCTCGACCTCGGACACAAGGCCGTGGCCTCGGAGATGCCCCAGCCCCGGGCCATCTTCCTCGACCTGCCCGATGCGGTGGCGGTCGGCCACAGCGAGGAACACCTCGTCGTGGAGTCGCCCGCCGCCGGCCGTTTCCGCGTCGGAGACTCGGTGCATGCACTGCCCTGGCACGTCTGCCCCACGGTCGCCCTGCATCAGGAGGTGTGGCTGGCCGAGGCCGGCCGCGCCACCGGTCCGTGGACCGTGCAGGCCCGGTCGCGCCGTCTCTCGATCTAGGCCCAGCATCCCGGACCGGTTCCAAAACCTCCTTTTCAAGCGCTCCCAGCCCCACGAACCCCACCATGCTCGTCGTCCATGTCTTCGTCCGCGTGACGCCCGGATCGATCCCCGAGTTCATCGCCGCCACCCGGGCCAACGCCGAGGCCTCCCTCCGGGAGCCGGGCGTGGCACGCTTCGACGTCGTGCAGCAGCAGGACGATCCCTGCCGCTTCGTCCTGGTCGAGGCCTACCGGACCGAATCGGCCCCGGCCGAGCACAAGGCCACCGCCCACTACGCCGCCTGGCGTGACACCGTGGCCCCGATGATGGCCGAAGCGCGCCAGAGCGTGCGCTACACCTCGATCCACCTGCCGGACTGATGCGCCCTCCGACCAGCGCCTCCCTCTCGACGGGCTTCGAGTTCGCGACACCGGAACGGGTCGTCTTCGGGATCGGGGTGGCCGGCCGCATCGGCGGGCTGGCCGCGCCCTTCGGCCGGTCGGTGCTCCTGGTGACGGGGCGCGAACCGGGCCGGGCCGAACCGGTCCGGCTCGCGCTCGAGCAGTCCGGGGTGGCCGCGATCGGCTTCCGGGTGGTCGGCGAGCCGTCGGTCACCGAAGCCGGGACCGGCGCACGGCAGGCCTGCGAGGCCGGGGTCGACGCGGTGGTCGCCTGCGGCGGTGGGGCGGTCCTCGACGCCGGCAAGGCCATCGCCGCCCTGGCCACGCATCCGGGCGATCCGTTCCGCTTCCTCGAGATCGTCGGCCAGAGGTTGCCCCTCGAGCGCGATCCCCTGCCCTTCCTGGCACTGCCCACGACGGCGGGCACGGGCTCCGAGGCCACCCGCAACGCCGTGCTCACCTCGGTGGACCACGCGCTCAAGGTCAGCCTGCGAAGCCCCCGGATGGTCGCCCGGGCCGCCGTCATCGACCCGGCACTGGCCGTCGGGCTGCCCCCCGAACTCACGGCCTGCACCGGCCTGGATGCGCTGACGCAACTGGTCGAGCCCTGGGTGGGATGCCGGGCCAACGGATTGACCGATGCCTGCGCGCGCGAGGGCATCCCCCGGGTGGCCCGATCGCTGGGACGGGCCATCGCCCGCGGCGACGACCTGGGAGCGCGGACCGACCTTGCCTTCGGGGCCTACCTGAGCGGACTGGCCCTGGCCCACTCCGGCCTCGGGGCCGTGCACGGGCTGGCCGGACCCATCGGTGGGCGCTTCCGCGAGGCCCCCCATGGCGCGGTGTGCGCCGCCCTGCTCGCGCCGGTCTGGCGGGTCAACGTCGAGGCGTTGCGCCGATCCGCCGCGGACCACCCCGCCCTCGGGCGCTACCGGCAGGCCGCCGCATGGCTGACGGGGCATCCCGGGGCCTCGATCGAGGAGGGCCTGCGGTGGATCCGGGAGTCCGTGACCGGCTGGAACGTCCCGCGGCTCTCGCGCCACGGCCTGACCGCCCGGGATTTCCCGGCCCTGGCCACCGCCGCACAGGCTTCCAGCAGCATGAAGGGCAACCCCATCCGGCTGCCGGACGAGGCCCTGGTCGAGGCCCTCGCGGAAGCCCTCTGAGCCCGAGGGGCCCGGTGCCGAAGATCCCGGGAACGCCGGGCCCCGGAGTCCAGCCCCCCCGGCCTCAGGCCGCCGCAGGCGTGCCGGCCAGGCGGTCCAACGCCTCGGAAACACGGGCCACGAGAGGTCGCACCGTCTCGCGCCCGAAGTCGAACCGGCAGCCCGCGTGCGCGAACAACTCCGGCAGGGGCCGGCTGCCGCCGAGGGCAAGGCCCGACTGGTAGTCGGCCAGGGCCTTGGCGGGATCGCGCTGCGCGTTGACCCAGACCTGCAGGGCCCCGAGCTGGGCGATGCCGTACTCCACGTAGTAGAAGGGGTAGAGGAAGATATGCAGCTGCTTGTGCCAGAGGTTGGCCCGGGCGTCCTCACAGCCCGACCAGTCGATGTCGCCGCCGAAGCGGTCCATCAAGGCCAACCACGCCGCCCGGCGCTCGGCACGCGAATGGCCGGGATGGCTGTAGAGCCAGTGCTGGAAGGCGTCCACCGTGGCGATCCACGGGAAGACGCCGATGACCCCCTCGAGGTGCACGGTGCGGGCACGCACGACGTCACCGGGCGGGTAGAACACGTCGAGATGCTCGGCCCCGAGCAGCTCCATGGCCATCGAGGCGACCTCGCAGAACTCGATGGGCGCCTCGCGGTACAGCGGCAGGTCCTCGTCGCGGCAGGCCAGCGCATGGAAGGCGTGGCCCGCCTCGTGGAGGATGGTCTCCAGGTCGCGCTGGAGGCCCACCGAGTTCATGAAGATGAAGGGCAGGCGCGCCTCGCTGAGGGTGTACTGGTAGCCGCCCGGGGCCTTGCCCTTGCGGTTGTCGAGGTCGAGCAGGCGCTTCTCGCGCATGTCGCGGAAACCGGCCGCCAGCCGGGGATCCATGCGGTCGAACACGGTCTGCACGCCCGTCTCCATCCCGGACGAATCGGCGAAGGGCCGCAGCGGCGGACGGTTGAGCGGATCGACCTGGGTGTCCCAGGGGCGAAGGCGATCCACGACGAGCTTCCGCCGGCGCTGGTCCTGCAGCCGCCGGAAGACCGGCATCACCTCCGTCTCGATGGCCTCATGGAACCGCAGGCAGTCGGCGGGCCCGTAGTCGAAGCGGCCGCGCATGCGGTAGGCGTAGGCCACGTAGTCGGGGAAGCCGGCATTGCGGGCGATCCGGTCGCGGATCCGGATCAACTCGTCGAGGAACCCGTCGAAGCGGTCGGCCTCGCGCACGCGGCGGGCGGCGACCAGGCGCCAGGCCTCCTCCCGCAACGCCCGGTCGGGCTCCTCCTGGTAGCGCCCCATGGCCACGAGGGTCCTCTCCTCGCCCCGGAACGGGACGGTCAGGCTGCCGCTGAGCTTGTTGTACTCGTTGCCGACCTTGGCCTCCTCGGTCTCGAGGGGAATGTTCTCCGGGCGGTACAACTCGACCTGGAGGGCCGTGGCCCGGTCGAAGACCTCATACCGGGCCTTGGGCAAGCGCGACCTCAGCGGGTGCTTCAGGAACCGCTCGGCCAGGGAGAATTGGCGGGGCTTGAGGGCCGGATCGATCACCTCGACGAACTGCAGGTAGGCCTTCTCGGCCTCGGCGTCGTCGGTGTGGCAGGTCTTGGCGATGTAGCGGCGGGCGCGTTCCTCGTCGAGGGCGGAGGAGAGTTCGCCGGCATCGATCAACCACCGCTCGAGCAACTCCACCGTGTCGCACCCGGAGGCCCGGGCATCCAACCGGTCGAAGAGCGGCGCTACGGCCTCCCAGTCGCCCAACGGGAGGCCCTCGGGAACGAAACGCCGGGCGCGGTGGGGGGGCAGGTTTCCGAAGGGCAGCAGACTCATGGGGGGCAGACCATGGAAACCATCGGCCCGGACCGCAAGTCCCTCCGAAAGCCGATTTTCCGCGTGCGCCTTGGCACGGGACTTTCTAGCCTTTGGCCATGCTTATCTGGGTCGTCGCGGTCGTCTTGGTCGGCGGGTTTGGCCTGTTGGGCCACCAGGCCGGGGCCATTCGTTGGGGCATCGGGTTCATCGGAGCCATCCTCGGACTGGCGCTCACAGGCGTGCTGGCTGGACCCGTCGGGGCCGGCTTGGCGATGATGGGGGTCAAGGACGTCGTCGACCTGGCAGTCCTTCCCGGCGTCATCGTCTTCAGCCTGCTCACCCTGGTCTTCTTGGGGCTCGGCGTGGCGGCGCACCGGCCGGTGGACCTGCATTTCAAGTACCGCTCCGACGAGCCCACCCGGGCCGCCTTTGAGCGCACCAACCACGCCCTCGGGCTCTTCGTGGGCCTCATCGCCGGCATCTGCGTGTTCTTCAGCGTGGGCAACTACGTGTACCGGCAGGGCTACCTGATCACGCAGGTGACCAGCGACACCGGCGAGGCCACCGCCATCCGCCACATCGCCCAACTCCGGACCGAGATGGAATCCACCGGATGGTCGCGGACCTTCGCCGCGATGGACAACCAGCCGCCCAAGTACTACGAGGTTTCGGACATCCTCGGCATCCTCCACGCGAATCCGCTCGTCCAGGGCCGCGCGGAGAACTATCCCCCCTTCCTCGCGCTGGGCGCTCAGGCCGAGTTCACCGAGATCGGCTCCGATGCCGAGTTCCTGAAGCTGATCCAGGGCAAGCCCGCCCTCGCGGCCGTGATCAACCACCCGAAGGCCCAGGCCGTGATCGACAGCCCCACCCTGAGGGAGACCTTCTCCAAGGTCGACCTGAAGGACTTCCGCAAGTACCTCGAGACGGGCGTGTCGCCCCGGTACGAGGACGAGAAAATCCTCGGTCGCTGGCGCATGGACCCGGGCACGGTCTTCACCCAGCTCAAGCGGGACCGCCTGAACCTGGGCCCGGCCGACATGCGGGCAGTCCGCGCGGCGCTGGGGCCGGTGCTCTCCGGGGCGACGCTGGTGGCCTACACCGACGGGCGTTTCTCGATCAAGATCACCCCGCCCGCGGCGCCTGCCCCGGCACCCACCGAGGGAGCCGAGGCCGGTGGCGGTGGTGGTGCCTACGGGGGTGCTGGCGGCGGTGGTGGTGCCATGTCGGCCCAGAACGCGATGATGGCGCGCTACGGCATGCGCCCCCCGACCGCAACGCCAACCCCCCAGTCCGCCCCGCCGGTGGCGCCCAAGGCCGCCAAGTTGCCGCCGGGCTTGGAGTTCATCCAGAACCTCAAGTCCTTCGACGGCACCTGGACCAGAGCCGATGGACGCTACCTGTTGGGTGTGGACGCCCAGGGCATGAAGGCGTCGCTCGATGCCAGCGTGAACGAGACGGGCCGGCTGACCTGGACCATCGGGAGCGGTGAGCGGAAGTTCACCGTGTTCTTCGTCCGTACGAGCTAAACGCCGGCTCCGAGGCCGGTTTATCAATTCCGACCGGGGTCGGGTCGATTCCAACCCGCGTCGGGAAATGTCCGTGCCGACAAGCGACGGAGGGGAGGCAGATTTCCCATTCAGGCCCCATGGTCGTCGCTAAATCCGGTCCCTGAATCTGGTCCCTGAATCCGGTCCTTGAATTCGGTCCTGGAATCCCGGGGCGGGATTCCGAGCCGCAGTCACGCCATGCAGTCCGGGTCCACGACGTGTCTCCGCAGTCCAGACCCGCTGTCCCGACCCGCCGTTTCACCATGGGAACGGCGTCCTGCGTGGCTCCCTACGAGTCAGTTTGCCGGTCCGGTGAAGCGCACCCGATAGGCCTCCGACCCGGAACTGCCGGGCAGGCGGAACAGCCCCTCGGGAAGCGGATTGGTCGAGGCAAACTCCGGGATTGCCCGGGAGGCCTTGGCCTGGGCGGACCAGGGAGCCACCGAGGGGACCACCGCAGGCCCCGCCGTCTTCCACAGGCCCAACCCGGCCACCTCGGGCCCCAGGGAGACCGCCGGAGGGGCCTGCATCTCGACCCGCGACACCGTGGATGGCCCCGTGCCCCCGGAGGCAGCCGCAGCGGCGGCGACGGACGCAGGAGCCAGGGATTCTTCGCCGGTCGACCCACCGATCCAAAACCATCCGGCCACGGCGACCCCGAGCACGCCGACCACCGAGCCTGCGTTGACCAGCGAAAGCCACGGGGCCGCTCCGCCGAGGTTCCGATGGCCGAAGAGCCATCGACGCCACGGCGAACGGGACCGTTCGGCCTCGACGGCCCGGATCCGGTCGAACACGCCGTCTTGGAATCGGTTGAAATAACCCGGAGGCGGCGTCTCCAGCCGCTTCAGGCGCAGCAACTGGCGGAGTCTCTCGTTGGATTCTTGCTCGTTCATGGCCTTTCGTTCGTTGGAAATCGCAGAGGGGGGAGTCTTCCGGGCGGCCTCATTTCATCCAGTCGGACAGCCAACCCTGGAGCTGCTGGTGGGCATAAAAGAGCCTGGAGCGCACCGTCCCAGGGTTGATCCCGAGGATCTTGGCGATCTCGTCGTGGGGCAACCCCTGGATGTCGTGCAGCGTGACCACGGTGCGATGGTCCTCGGACAGCTTGAGCATGGCCTCGTTCAGCCGCCGTTGCAGCTCGGCGAGGCTGGCGTCCCGCCTGGGCGTCTTGTCGGACACCAGGGCCACCAGGTCCGGATCGGACTCCGGCTGCAGGTCCAGGTCGTCCAGGCTCAGGTACGGGGTCCGGTTGCGCCGCAGCTTGAGGTGATTCAGGCAGGTGTTGACGGCGATCCGGTAGATCCACGTATAGAAGCCGGAGTCTCCCTTGAAATTCCTCAAGGCCTGCCAGGCCTTCACGAAGGTCTCCTGCGCGAGGTCGTTGGCATCCTCGTGGTGGGAGGTCATGTGGTAGCACAACCCGTAGATGCGCTCCCGGAACTGGGCCACCAACCGGTCGTAGGCGGCCAGGTCGCCCGCCTGGGCGAGCCGCACCCAATGGGACACCTCCGACACCGCGTCGGCACCCGACGACAGGCGCGATGACAGGGTTCGGGCCGACACCGTCGACTCGACGATCGGATCCATCAATGCGGCGACGCTCACGGCTCAGGAGCCGGCAAGCAAGTCGGTTTGTCGCGCCAGAAAACGGTTCAGCGCCGACAAGGCCTTGACCTGCGGGCCCGGCTTCAACTGGGACAGCGCACGGTCGGCGTCGTTCAAAAATCCTGCGATCACCTCGCGGGAACGTTCGAGGGCCCGATGGCGCTCGAGCAGGTCCCGCACGTGGGGGAAAAACTCCGAGGTCCAGTCCTCAAGCCAGCCGATGAGCCGCTGGCGTTCGTCGGGCGTGGCGTGGTCGAGGCCCACGATGAGCGGCAGGGTCACCTTGCCGCTGGCTAGGTCGGTGCCGAGGGACTTGCCGGCCGAGGACTCGGCTCCGTAGAGGTCGAGACAGTCGTCATAGATCTGATAGGCCGTGCCCAGCGACATCCCGTACCGGCGCAGGGCCGCCACCTCGGCCGGGGTGCCGCCCGAGAGGCGGGCGCCAAGGTCGCAGGCCAGGGCGAAGAGTTCGCCCGTCTTCATCTCGATGACCTTGAAGTAGTCGGGCCGGTCCACCGACCAGCGCCGCCGACGGTGGCTCTGCAGGATCTCGCCGGCACACACCCGGCCGCTGGCCGAGGCCACCAGTCGGGACACCTCGGCGCTGGGAAGGTCGGCCGACAGCTTGAGGGCGTGGGCGAAGAGGCAGTCCCCCAGGAGCACGGCCACCTGGTTGCCCCACTTGGCGGCGAGGGTGGCCCGACGACGACGCATGCTGGCCTCGTCCATGATGTCGTCGTGCACCAGCGTGGCGAGATGGATCATCTCGATGATGACGGCCACGGCGACCGAATCGTCGTTCAACGGGCCCACCGCACCGCCCGAAAGCGCCACGAGCGTGGGCCTCAACTGCTTGCCCTGGTTCTCGAGCGCGTACCGCGCATACTCGGCGATCTCCGAGTCGAACTCGTCGACCTGCGCCTCGAGCATCGCCGACACCCTCGCGAGGAATTCGCGCGCGGGCGCGATCACCGGCTCCCAGTCGGCAACGGGGAGCGCCTCTGGGATCCCGGGCTGCGTCTCAATTACGACCGGCATCTTGGGCGACACTATGGGTCCATCACGACAGGGGTCAAACCCGGGCCATGCACCGATCGGGTGACGGCCCGCGAAACCCGCGGGCGCGGGCGCCCCGGGACGGAGGCCGCCGTGGCACGGAGACCGGCCCCGGGGATTTTTGGGATTGCCCCGACCCGGACAAAGGCGTTCAACAGCGGGGATGTCCGCCTACGACCAGTTCGTCTCCGTGGCCCGCGACCAGTTCGACCGCGTCGCCCAGACCCAGCGCCCCGCCATCACGACCGCCGGCGACTGGCTCGCCGATTCGCTCGCCGGCAACGGCTTCCTCTACGCCTTCGGCACCGGGCATTCGCACATGGTGGCCGAGGAGATCTTCTACCGCGCCGGCCACCTCGCCCGGGCCGTGCCCATCCTCGAGGAGACCCTGATGATGCACCTCAATGCGATCGAGGCCACCTACCTCGAGCGGGAACAGGGACGGGCCAAGGCGATCCTCGACCAGTATCCGGTCGCCGCCGGCGACCTGCTGGTGGTGGCCTCCAACGGCGGTCGCAACGCGGTGCCGATCGAGATGGTGCTGGAGGGCAAGGCCCGTGGACTGAAGACCGTGGCCATCACCAACCTGGACCAGACGCGCCGCTGGCCCTCGCGCCATCCCTCGGGCAAGCGCCTGGCCGACGTGGCCGACCTGGTGATCGACAACTGCGGCGTCGATGGCGACGCGGCCATGGGCATCGAGGGATTCCCGCACCGCATCGGGCCGCCCTCGACCATCACCGGCATCCTCATCATCAACCTCATCGTGGTGCATGCCATCGAGCAGCTGGTGCGCCGCGGGGTGGAACCCGAGATCTACATCAGCAGCAACACCCAGGGCGACGACCACAACGACCGTCTGTTGAAGAAGTACAAGGGCCACATCCGTCATCTTTGAGAGCACGGGCCCACCGTTCGGGCCCGCCCCCCAGGAACGCCCCATGAACCCGATCCGACCCCTCGCTCTCGCCCTCGCCTCCGCGCTGGCCCTCGGCCTGCACGCCGCCTCCGACGCCGACTGGCCGCAGTGGCGCGGCCCCCACCAGGACGGCTCGACCCGCATGGCCGGGCTGCCCGCCACCCTCGGGCCCTCGACGCTGCGCTGGAGCACCCCCCTGCCCGGCAAGGCCGGATCGACCCCGGTGGTGACCGGAGACCGCATCTTCCTCACCTCGCCCGACGAGCAGAGGAACCTGGTGCTGTTCTGCCTCGACCGGAAGTCGGGCAAGGTCCTCTGGAGTCGCGTGGCCGGGGTCGGCGACAAGGAGGTCGGCCGCAACAACACCTGCGCACCCTCGCCCGTGACCGACGGCAAGCGGGTCTGGGCGCTCTTCGGCACCGGCGACCTCGCGGCCTTCGACCTGGACGGCAAGCCGCTCTGGTCGCGCAACCTTGGCAAGGACTTCGGCAGTTTAGGCCTGATGTGGATCTACGGGGCCAGCCCGCTGCTGCTCGACGGGCGGCTCTACCTGCCGGTGCTCCAGCGCAAGGAGGTGCCTCCCGACTACCCCCGCTTCGACGGCAAGCCTGGGCGGGATTCGTTCCTGCTGTGCATCGACGCGAAGAGCGGCAAGGACGTCTGGAAGGCCCTGCGGACGACCGATTCGACCAAGGAGAGCAGCGAGTCCTACGCCACGCCGGTGACCTTCCAGGGGCCCAACGGGACCGAGCTCATCATCGTGGGCGGCGACCACGTCAGCGGCCACCGCCTGAAGGACGGCTCCGAGATCTGGCGCGCCCGGCTCTATGAGAAGCGCGACGACTGGTACCGCATCGTCACCTCGCCGGTGATCGCCGGAGGGTACATCCTCGCCTCGGGTCCCAAGGGGCAGCCCGTGGTGGCCTTCAAGCCCGGGGCCAAGGGCGACGCGACCACGACCCACCGTGCCTGGGACTTCCGCGAGGCCCCCACCGACTGGAGCACGCCCTGCGTGCTCGATGGCCGTCTCTACGTGCTCGACGGCCAGAAGCGCATCCTCACCAAGCTGGATCCCGCCGACGGCCGGTCGATCTGGTCGGGCAAGATCCCGGGCAGCGGCCCGATCTGGGGATCGCTCTCGGGGGCCGGCGGCAGGCTGTACGTGCACGACGAGGCAGGCACGGTCTTCGCGCTCTCCGCCGGGGATGCCTTCGAGGTGCTCTCAAGCCACGCCTTCCCGGGCGAGGCCCCGTGCAAGGGCAGCGTGGCGCTCGCCCACGGCCGCCTCTTCGTGCGGACCGCCAAGGCCCTGCATTGCTTCGGGCAACCGTGAGACCACCCCTGCCCTTGCCGGCATCCGGCCCCGGGGTCGCCCCGGTGATCCGCGTGCTGTTCAGCCCGGACGAATACGAGGCCGTCGACCGCGCGATGTTGGGCGACGTCACCTGCGTGGTGTTCGACGTCCTGCGGGCCACCTCGACCATGCTCGAGGCCCTGGCCCAGGGCGCCACGGGCATCCGCACCGCCCGCGAGATCCCCGGGGCGCTGGCCCTGAAGCGGCAGCATCCGCAGGACCTGCTGGCGGGGGAACGCGACGGCCTGCGCATCCGGGCCGACCGCACCGGCGGGGTGGACTTCGACCTCGGCAACTCCCCCCGGGAGTTCACGCACGGGCGCGTGGCCGGCCGCGGGATCATCATGACCACCACCAACGGCACCCGGGCCCTCGACGCCTGTGCCGGGGCCCGGGCCGTGCACATCGCCTCCTTCGGCAACCTCTCGGCCCTCGCCGCCCATCTGGCCTGCCGCACCGGGGTCGACGCCCCGGGACCGCTCTGGCTGGTCTGCGCAGGCACCCTCGAGAACGCCTCCTTCGAGGACACCCTCGGGGCCGGCGCACTGGTGGACCGACTGATGACCCGGCCGGGAGGGACCGGGTCCTGGTCCCTCGACGACTCGGCCCAGATCGCCCGGGAGGTCTACCGGGCCCATCGGCACCGCCTCGTCGAGGCCGCCGCCCTCGCCCGCAATGGACGACGCCTGCTCTCGCAACCGGAACTGGCCGGCGACGTGCCGGTATGCCTTGAGGAGGACCGCAACCCCCGTGTGGTGCGACGGGATCGCGACGGCGTGCTTCGGATCGTGGGTTGAAGGGCCAACCCCTGCCGGCGAAAGGGGCCCCGGAAGGTGGGGCGTCGGAGCCGCCCATTGCCCGACCGCCCCCCGGAGCCTGCAGGCTCTCAGAATGCCGGGGGCGTCTGAGGCGTCAGCTTGTTGCGCGACACCTCGACCTTCACGAAGTGCAGGAGGACCGGCGCGAGGATCATCCCGGGAATCCCCATGAGCTTCTCGCCGATCACCAACCCCAGCAGCGTGAGCCACATGGGGTTGCGGATGCGGTCGCCGATGATCTTGGAGTTGAGGAAGTACTCGCCCTTGTGCAGCACCACCAGGAACACCAGGGCCGCCAGCGCCATGTTGGGGCTGATGGTCAGGCCGATGCCCACGATGAGCGTGTTGCTGAGCAGGTTGCCCAGGATGGGCAGCATGCCGAAGAGGAAGGTCAGCCCGATGACCACGGTGACGAAGGGGTAGCCATTCCAGATCAGGAACGCGGAGGTGAAGGTGGTGTTGATGACCGAGATGAGCATCTGGGCCCCCATCACCTTCGAGAAGCTGTCGTAGAGTCCCCGGAAGCGCTCGGCGATCTCCCGCCCCACGGCCGTGTACAGGTTGTCGTCGCCGGCGTCGGGTTCGGCCCCGAAATCGAGCTTGAGGCTCAGGAAGAGGCTGATGGCCACCACCAGCCCGATGATCAGGGACACCGTCTCGACGGCCACGATGCGGGCGTACTGGCCGAGGTTCGCCAGCTTTGACCGCACCATCTCGAGGGCCGTCACCTTGAGGCTGGCCAGGTCGGTGAAGGGCAGCTCGACGCCGACCTTCTGGGCGTATTCCACCGCCGCCGGGATGGTCTTCTCGGCGATCTGGGGCAGCACGACATAGGCATGCTTGAAGAAGCTGTAGAACCCCACCCCCAAGCCCCCGAGCAGCAGCAGGAACAGGGTGAGCCCGATCCATCGGCTGCGGTTGAGCGACAGCAGGTTGAGGGCGAAGTAGGCGAAGAGGGCCGTGATGAGCGGCGTGGCCAGACGCAGGACGCCCACCAGCACCAGCAGCACGGCCATGAACGCGTAGGAGATGCGGATCGGTTTGCCCATCGGCAGGGAGGCTAACCGAAGGCCCGTAAAAAGCGATCCCGACGAGAAGGGTTGAGGGACACAACGCGGTGACATCCCGCTTCTGCGGTACGGCGACGGGCTGCCTCAAAGGCGGCATCGCGGACGAGGGCGCGGGTGTCGTTCAGTTCCGTCGAACCGTCATGAGCCCCATTCGGCAAAACCCAGACGAGGTTCCCCTCGGGCTCAAACCCACCGTTCCAGGTAGGCGACGTCCAGCCAGCGGTCGAACTTGAAGCCCACCCGCTTGAAGAGCCCGACCTGCTCGAACCCGAATCGGGCATGGAGCCTCAGGCTCGCCGTGTTCTCGGCGTCGATCGCCGCCAGGATCGCCCGCAGGCCGATCTCCGCCGCGGCCGGGATCAACGGCTCCAGCAGGCGGGCCCCGAGCCCCTGCCCCCGGGATCCCTCCGCCACATAAACCGAATTCTCGGCCGTGAACCGGAAGCCCATCCGGTCGTGGTAGCGGTTCAAGGCGCTCCATCCGACGATCCGCCCGTCGGGAGCCTCCGCCACGAAGATGGCGTGGCCCGTGCGCTGATGGTCCTCGAACCAGGCCACGCGGTGCTCCAGCGGGCGCGGCTCGTAGTCGTAGGTCGCCGTGGTCTTGAGCACCGCATCGTTGTAGATGTCCAGGATGCCCGGGCAGTCGCCCCGGACGGCGCGTCGGATGTGGATTTCAGTCATGGTCTTGAATTCAAAGGTCAAAGGGGTCGGTCCTCACTATTGACACAAATCCACCCGCGGGGACGCCACGGGCGATGCGGGACGCACGGGGACACAGCCTGGAAGATCCACGCCACGACCTTCCTGGGTGGCAGGGCGTCTGCCGGAGGTCTCAATGGCCCCGGGGAGTCGATCGAGGCTCCTCACCGCTGCGAGAGCAGGTAGGCCAGCAGGTGGTGGAAGTCGCCGGCACTCAGCGTCTCGCCGAAGCTGTCGGGCATCAGGGACACCTCGCTCTCCTGGCGCTCGGTCACGGCGGATTTCCTCACCGTGAACTCCTTGCCGGCCGGATCGACCAGCACCAGCAGGTCGCCCTCCTCGCGGCGGAAGAGCCCGGCCAGTTCCTCGCCATCCCGGGTCGTCAGGCGGGTCTGCCGGAAGCCGTGGTCGACATTGCGGTTCGGGTCGAGGATGTCTTCGCACATGCGCTCGACACCCCGGTTGCCGATGCCGGTGAGCTGCGGGCCGACCAGGCCACCGGCGCCACCGACCTGGTGGCAGGCCCGGCAGTTCTGCTCGAACACGCGGGATCCGGCCACCGGATCGGCCTTGGCGGCATCGAAGCCGGAGCGCCGGGCGGCCAAGAGCTTCTCGCGCGCCTCGTCGGCCGGGGCCAGGCCCCGGGTCAGGCGGTCGAGCCGCTCGGACCACCGGTCAGGATCGGCCCGCTGCAGGCGGCCCCGGGCCCCGGCCTGTTGGAGGATCCGGGGCGAGGCCGCGCCCTGCTCCACCGCCTGCAGGAAGGTCTCGGCACCGTCGCGGGTGGCCGTCAGGGCGGTGGCCCATTGCGTCTGAACCCGATACGGCACGGTCCTGAAGGCCGCGGCGACCGCAGCCCGGCCGGCGACGGTGTTGGCCTCGGCGAGCATCACCCCGAGGCGCTCGCGCAGGGCGATCGGTTGCGCGGGCTCGGCGAGCAACCGCCGCTGGAGAACCTCGGCCCTCGGGGCATCCAACGCCATCAGGGCCTTGGCGGCGGCGGAGCGCAGTTCCGGATCACCGGGACGCTCCACGATCGAGGCCACCTCCGGCGCCCGTTCCCGAAGTCCCAGCCGGGCCGCCAGTTCGACGGCCGCCGTCAGCCGTGCGGCACCTCCGGACGGCGAGGTGGCGGGCAGGGCCGGAGCGCCCTCGAGGCCACCGAGCGCCAGCCAGGCATAGGCGTCCCCGGTGTCCGCATCGACGATCTCCAGCACCGCGCGCCGCCCGGCGTGCGCCCGGGTGTCCCAGGCCACCGGCACCAGCACATCGCTGCGCGGGGGACGCGCCTCGAAGAGCACCCCGCCCGAGGCCACATCGCGCAACCGGACGCGGTTGACCTGCTTGGCGGGCCGGTCCGGATACCCGTCGTGGCCGCAGAGCCAGAAGGCGATCCACCCACCGAGGTCGAACTCCGGCGAGCACAGGATGCCGGTCTTCTGTTCCCCGCGGGGCAGGCTCGAGAGCACCCGCATCGCCGTGCCGTCGGACCGGCGGCGCTCCTGGAAATCCCACGGGCTGTCCGTCGGCGTCTCGAGCGGCGTGTGGACCCAGGCCGTGCCGTTGCCGCCGGCCAGCAACCGTCCCGCCAGGTCACCGCCCCAGGCCCGCAGGGCCGGCGTCGGGGCAGCCCCGCGCTGTTGGAGTCCCTGGTCCAGCGAGCGGAACAGGGAAAACTGGAAGTCGGGCTGGTCGGCGAACCGGCGGCGGACGAACCCGGCCAACCGGTCCCATTCGGACTCCGGGGCATATCGGGCCGCATGCCGCAGGGCCTCGCCCAAGGTGGGGTTCGAGGACTCCCCAAGGGAGTCCAGTCGCGCGATGAGATACGCCGCCGCCCCCGGCGTGGGGATGGACGGCATGACCTCGGCGAAGGCCCGGTGGTCGGCCCCCGATCCCTCGGGCGTCGCGGCGGCCCGGGCGAGCACGGCCGGCACCTTCAACTGGTCCCGCAGCGACTTGCGCAGCACGTACTGCAGGTGGGTGTCGGCGGCCGGCACGCGACCCAGCGCGTCGAGGATCGGACGGAGGTTGTCCGCGTCCGGCCACTGGCCGAGGGCCTCGGCGGCGCATCGGGCCTCGAGGCCGTCGGTGGAGGCCACCTGCCGGCGCACCTGCGCCAGCGTGGCCGAGGCCACGGTCCTCCGGGCGGCCAGCGGGACGCCCTCGCCGGACAACGCACCGCGTTCGGCGACCACACGGAGGGCATGCACGCGCACCAGCGGATCGTTCGGGTCGGCGAGGTCGGCGAGGAAGTCGCGGTCGGTCAGCCCGGGCCCGAGGTCTTCGAGGCGATGTCGCAGCCACAGGGCGGAGACGCGGGTGGCCGAAGCCCGGTCGGATGGATCGGCGACCGCCGACGTGGCGACCCCACCCGATGCGGGCCGGACCCGACCCGCCGATGCGGCCTGACGGCGCGCCGACACCGAGGCCTTCCGGACGGCCGGCAAGGCACGGGCGCCGAACCGGTCCTGGATCTCGGACATCGCCAGCAACCGGCGGCTCAGGCTGGGCGAACCCAGTTCACCGACGAGCCCGTCGAGACCGGGGGGCAGCGCCGGCGGCCTCAGGCGGGGCTTGCCGTCCGGCCCCTTCGCCACCACGCGCCACAGACGCCCGCGTTCGCGGTCACGGCCGGGATGGGTCAGCGGCACCTCGTAGTGGCCGATGATGCGGTTGTAGAAGTCGGCGATGTAGAGCGCGCCGTCGGGACCGAGGGTGGCGTCCACCGGCCGGAACCACGGATCGCTGGTGGTGAGGAAATCCGGCTGCTCGGCGGCCTTGGGCGTGGAGCCCTCGAAGGTGATCCGGTCGCGGTTCAATCGGCTGGTCATCACGTTGCCGATGAAGAGCGTGTCCAAGTACTCGGCCGGCCAGAGGTCGTCGTTGACGTAGACCGCTCCGTCGATGGCCGTGCTGCCGTGGGCGTGCTCGAGCATCACCGGCGCGAAGCCGAGTCCGTCGTGGGGCTTGCCGAAGCTCGGATACCAGCCCCCGGCGAGCAGTTGGTAGAGCGGCGCGCTGTGGCAGTCGCTGGAGTACAGGTTGCCGCGCAGGTCCCAGGCCAGACCGAAGGGGTTCACCTGTCCATGCGTGTGGTGCTCGATGTGCGAGCCGTCCAACCGGATGCGGTAGGTGTTGCCGGAGTTCAGATCCACATGGCTGCCGTCGCGGGCCGTGACGTGCGAGTCGTTGTTGAAGCCGTGGGTCGCGTAGAGCCAGCCATCGAAACCCCGGCGGAAGGAGGCCTGGTTGCCATGGGTGTCGCGGGTGTGGTCGAAGGGCCCGTACAACGGAGTCCGTTTGTCGGCCGTGCCATCGCCGTCGGTGTCCTCCAGGAGCCAGATGTGCGGGATGCTCCACACGATCGCCTTCCAGTGCTTGTCGTCGGTGCGGAAGGGGTACACGCCGATGGGGATGTTCAGGCCACCGGCGAACTGGGTGACCTTGCGGGCCCGGCCATCCGGGCCGAAGTCCTCGAAGATCATCACCCGATCCCGACCCACCCGGTTGGTGGGCGCGGCCCAGGGGTACTCGATGCTGGTGGTGACCCAGAGCCGCCCCGTCGCGTCGAAGGCGAGGTTCATGGGCTTGTGGATGTCGGGCTCGTTGGCCACCAGCTGGATCTCGAACCCGGGAGGCAGGCGGAAGCTCCCGGCCTGCGCGGCCGGACTCACGGGCTCGGTCTTGCGCACGCCCAAGGCGAGGTCCGGATCGTCGGCACCGAGCGCCTGAATCGCCCCCGAACCCAGGGCGATGGCGGCGATCAGGGCAGGACAAGGGTTGTGACTCAGGGTCTTCATGACGGCATGCTCCGGACGGGTTTCTCAGGACAGCTTGGCCAAGGATAGCCCATCGGCGCAACCGGGGCGAATGGGCCCTGAAGTGCCCCACCCCCAAGCACCACGACCGCAGCTCCGGGCTTCAGTCCGAGACCACCGTCACCCTCGAGCGATCGCCATCATGGAGGCTGATCCGGCGATCGAAGGTCACCACCCGCCCATCGGACTGGCGTGCCACCTCGACGAGCCAAGCGTCGTTGACCTGCTGATGCCCCACGGCTCGTGCATAGATGGCGGCTCGGGTGGCGGGTGCGGAATCCCAGAAGGCATGGCGCGGATGGCGCACCCACCGGTCCAGCAACCCGGCCGCCTCAGGAGGCGAAACGGCCGAAGGCGTGTAGGCGGGATTGGAGGACAGCCGGACGAAACCCAGCTGGGTGAACGAACAGGTGGCCCATCCGTGACGGGCCTCGCGCGCGAACCACCGGTGCGCGAGGGCGTGGTGCTGGTGATTGGGCCATGCCAGGGCCAGCAGCACGTTGATGTCGAGCAGGGCCGGTTTCATGGCGCCTCGTCGGAGAGGAGGTCCCGCGCGCGGTTGCTGGGGATGATGGGGTCCCCGGAGGCCACCTGAAACACCGGCAAGCTGGAACGGGCCGGTGCGGTCTCGACGGAGGCCTTCAATCCCCGGCGCATCAGGAGCGAAACCACCTCGCCCAGGCGCTTGCCGGAGGCCTGCGCCATCGACTGGGCGGCTTCGTAGACGTCGTTTTCCAGGGTCAGGGTCGTTCTCATGGACACTTGAGGCTTGATACGCTGATGCATCTGTGTTGTGATGTCAATCAAGGGGGCGGATGATGGTCAATCTCCCAGCGCGGTTCATCGGGACGCCGGTGGTTCCGTCCAGCGACCACCTGCCTTCTTTTTATTTCGGGGAGGTTTTCCTAGCCTCGGCTCGATGGCCGCCGAAGCGACACTGACCCCGATGATGGCGCAATACCGCCGGATCCGGGGCGAACTCCCGAAGGACGCCCTGCTGCTCTTCCGGCTGGGGGACTTCTACGAGATGTTCTTCGAGGACGCCGTCGATGCGTCCCAACTGCTCCAACTGACCCTCACGCAGCGTAACGGCATGCCCATGTGCGGCCTGCCCTACCACGCCGCCACCAACTACATCGGCCGGCTGCTCAAGGCCGGGCGCAAGGTGGCCATCTGCGACCAGACCGAGGAGGCCCGACCCGGCAAGCTGGTGCAGCGCGAGGTGACCTCGATCCTGTCGCCCGGAACCCACTTCGACGACCGCCTGCTCCTGGCCGAGCGCAACAACTTCCTCGCCTCGGTCACCCTTGCAGGGGACACCTGCGGCCTGGCCTGCGTGGACCTCACCACCGGCGACTTCCGGCTCACCGAGTTGCAGGGTTCCCGCGCCCTCCTGGCCGAACTGGAGCGCCTGCGCCCGGCCGAGCTGATCCTGCCCGCCGCCTGCAAGGCGCTCTCGGGCCTGCTGGCCGATTCCCCCATCCGGCTCTCACCCCACGACGACTGGGTCTTCCAGCCCGAGACGGCCGTCTTCACGCTGCGCGAGCATTTCCAGGTGGCCTCGCTCGACGGCTTCGGCCTGCGCGGCCGTTCCGCCGCCATCGGGGCCGCCGGGGCGGTGCTGCACTACCTCGGCACCCACCTGCGGCGGAACGTGTCGCACCTGACCCGGCTGGGGTTCTACGAGGTGGCCGACTACCTCATCCTGGACGCCATCTCGCTGCGCAACCTGGAGATCCTGGAACCGCTCCACGCCGACGCCCCGAGGAACACCACGCTGTTCGGGGCCCTGCACCTCACCGTCACGCCCATGGGGGCGCGCCGCCTGCGCGACTGGCTCACGCAGCCGCTGGCCGCCCTGGATCCGATCCGGCGGCGCCAGGACGCCGTGCAGGCCTGGCTCGACCGCCCGACCACCCTGGCCGCCTTCCGGGCCCGGGTGACCGAGGTACGCGACCTCGAGCGCACGCTGAGCCGACTGAGCCTGGGCAGCGGCAACGCCCGCGACCTGCTGGCGCTGCGGCTGGCGCTCGAGCAGTTGCCCCAGGTCCAGGCCGCCGTCGCCGAGGCGGCCGGCCCGGCGCCCGCCCCCCCGCAGGGCCGTCTGTTGCCGGAGGCTGCCATCGACGGGTCCGGCTCGCCCTCGGAGCTGCAGGCCCTCGGCCGCCGCCTGGAGTCCCTGCCCGACCTCGTGGAGCTCCTGTCGCGGGCGGTGGCCGACGAGCCGCCGCTGGCGGTGCGCGAGGGCGGCATGATCCGCGACGGCTTCAGCGCCGAGCTGGACGAGCTCCGGGCCGCGTCGCGGGGCGGCAAGGACTGGCTGGCCAAGCTTCAGCAGGACGAGATCGCCCGGACGGGCATCCCGTCGCTCAAGGTTGGGTTCAACTCGGTCTTCGGCTACTACATCGAGGTCACCAAGGCCCACCTGGCGAAGGTGCCCGGCGACTACGTGCGCAAGCAGACCATCGCCAACGGCGAACGCTTCATCACACAGGACCTCAAGGCCATGGAGTCGAGGATCCTCGGCTCCGAGGAGCGGGCCACGAAATTGGAGTACGACCTGTTCCTGCGCCTGCGCGAACAGGTGCTCGACCACCTCAAGTCCATCCAGGAGACGGCCTCGGCGCTGGGGCAGCTGGACGTGCTCGCGGCCTTCGCCGAGTCGGCCCGGGTGCGCGGATGGGTGCGACCGGAAATCGGGGACGAGGGCCGGATCGACATCCGCGACGGACGCCATCCGGTGCTGGAACTGCGCCTGACCGACCAGCGCTTCGTGCCCAACGACACCGCCCTCGACCTGGAACACGAGCAGATCGCGCTCATCACCGGGCCCAACATGGCCGGCAAGAGCACCTACATCCGGCAGGTGGCCCTGTTGGCCGTGCTGGCGCACACCGGCTCCTGCGTGCCGGCGACCTCGGCGCGGATCGATCTCTGCGACCGCGTCTTCACCCGCATCGGCGCCAGCGACGACCTCGCCCGCGGCCAGAGCACCTTCATGGTCGAGATGAGCGAGACGGCCAACATCCTCAACAACGCCACCCGGCGCAGCCTGGTGATCCTCGACGAGATCGGCCGGGGGACCAGCACCTTCGACGGCTTGAGCCTCGCCTGGAGCATCGTCGAGCACCTGCACCACCAGGTCGGGGCCAAGACGCTCTTCGCCACCCACTACCACGAGCTGACGGAGCTGGCCGCCCCCCGGAACGACACTTCGGCCGAGGGCACGGCCCCCGGACAGGCCCCGGCCCCGCCGGCATCGGCGGGCCGACTGGCGCGGGTGCGCAACCACAACGTGGCCGTTCGCGAGTGGAACGACCGGATCCTCTTCCTGCACAAGATCCAGCCGGGGCCGGCCGACAAGAGCTACGGCATCCAGGTCGCCCGTCTGGCCGGTGTGCCGCAGCCGGTCATCGACCGCGCCAAGGGCATCCTGCGGGTGCTGGAGGAGGCCGAGTTGAACCTGCAGCGCGTGGTCGAGCCCGATGGCGGCACCACCGCGACGGACTCGGGCGACCGCACGGTGTCCGCGGGCCGCGGACCGGGCCGTCGGACCCGCCGCCTCGAACGCGAGGCCCTGCAGGAGCTGCTGCCGCCGCCCCCGCAGCTCGACCTCTTCTCCTGAGCGGGGGGAGGGCTTCGCCGAAACGGGCTGCCCCTCCCGGCGCGCCCAGCGCCTCAGAACTTGAACTGGACGCCGGCGACCGCGCCGAACACCGACCCGAGCTGCACGCTGGCCCCGCGGCCTTGGGCCGAGAAATTCAGGTCGCTGTTGCTCTGGATGTCGCCGCCGCCGAACACGGACCACCGGGGCGTGATCGCGAAGTCCACCAGCGCCCGGGCGTAGAACCCCTGCCGCCAGTCCTCGCGCGTCGCCCGGACCGCCAGGCTCTCGGTGGCCGCCGCGAACTCCGCCGGATTGCCCGCGAACGTGGTCGACTCGGTGAACTGCAGATCGGCCTGGGCGTACACCGCGCAGTAGCCGGCCCCCAGCCCGAGGGTCAGCCGATCGGTGAGCGGCAGCTCGACCCACGGGCCGAACTTCACCGTGTGCAGGTCGCTGGAGATGGCGGCGTCGAGCGCGTTCACCCCGGCGACCTGGACCGACGAGCTGCGCAGGGGCGCGAAATCGATGACCGGGGCGGCCGGGCCGCCCGGGACCGGGCCGAAGACGCCGCCCTGGTAACCCGGCGAGGGGGGCACGATGCCCCCGACCGAGTACACCGAG
>Ga0194133_10000146_pt1 | contig 146848 bp, 150 predicted proteins | sample TA2KigOf40mmetaG_FD_155448 | JGI IMG/M metagenome (GOLD analysis project Ga0194133, IMG submission 155448) | Freshwater microbial communities from Lake Tanganyika, Tanzania - TA2015055 Kigoma Offshore 40m | ecosystem: Environmental > Aquatic > Freshwater > Lake | place: Tanzania: Lake...
CCCTTTCGGGATCTTTTTGCGGTTCTATTTTTTGTTGTTGTAGGAACTTTAATTCAGCCATCACAGCTATCTGACGCATGGCCTTTTGCACTTTTAATACTAGTCATGATGGTTTTACTCAAAAGCTTACCTACGATTTTAATTGCCAAATTAGGCAAGATGAATGCAACACCATTTCACCTTGGTGTTGGAATTAGTCAAATTGGTGAATTTTCATTCGTTTTAGGTAGTGTGGCCTATTCGCAAAATGCAATAACCCTTACCCAATACACCGGCCTTCTACTTGCAGTTGTTATCTCAATAACTGGATCTACCATCCTGGTGAGAAGGCAAAGAGTTCAAAAACAATAATTTATAGAAGAGTCGCCCTATAAGCCGGATTCTGTCTTGCTATTTCTAGCGAGATCACCATCCATCTAGATCTGTAATTACTTACAGATTCAAGCAACCTACCCACCAGCTTGAACGAGCAGTTCTCAAGCGCTGGCCTACGTGGTCTTGCTCCAAGTGGGGTTTGCATAGCTACTGATATTGCTATCAGTACTGGTGGTCTCTTACACCACCGTTTCACCCTTACCAATATTGCTATTGGCGGTTTACTTTCTGTTGCACTATTCCCGCGGATCGCTCCGGGAGGATGTTATCCACCACTTTGCTCTTTGGAGTCCGGACTTTCCTCGGTGCTTAAAAGTTAATTAGGCTCTTAAGTAACGCAGTGATCCGGGCAACTCTTCGAGGCGAATTCTACTTTAGTTTTAGAGCTTGGCGTTAATCAGTTCTAACGGCCTGGAAGTAACGCTAGAAAGGGTTTTCTCTCTTGAATAACCCATCTCCTCCAAGATTTCTAATGAACGAGAGAGTTTCCCGATTCCACCAGCAAGAGTGCCGTCAGTTCGTTCAGCTCTACCATCGCGAATCTCGATCTCCATGTCGCCGAGACGATGCTTGCCAGAACCGAGTCCTGCGGCAGCAACAGAGTCAGTCGTGATGATTAGACGATGCAAAGCTTTGTCGCATGCTTTCTTGACTAGTTCGCGTAAGACATGTACATCGTCAATAATCATCTGGAACTGGATATCTTCTCTTTCGAGTACTAAATCAACCAAACCGCCATCTTTTCGCATTCCGTTATATAGGTGCGTGACAGTTTTGGCGCCGGCGTTAAACGCCGCTTCCGCCTCCGGCCGCTCTGCTGTGGTATGCCCGAGTGATACAACGACACCGTTCTTCGTTAGCTCTTTAATAGCATCAATGGCGCCAGGAAGCTCGGGGGCGAGTGTGATCATTTTTAAATTGGGGATTGTCAACATCTCATTGATTAGTGTTTTGTCGGGATTACGTAAGAGTTCTGGAGTATGAACACCGCGGCGCTCATGAGAGAGACAGGGACCTTCAAAATGTAGACCGAGAATCTTCGCCTCATCTTCATTTTGATTGGACATGGCTTCGTTAATTAATCGTGCGGCTCTTTTTAGTTGATTCAAATCGCTTGTGATAAGAGAAGCGAGGTAGCCCGCAACGCCTTCCTGCTTTAAAGCGCGACTGGCTTTTCGAATGTCTTCATGAGAGTTAGCATTAAGAAAATCAACGCCGGAATGGCCATTAACTTGGATATCAATCAGTTTGGCTGTTGTCATTTCTTTATCCAAATCTTTCCAAAGGCAGGAGCGGAGAAAGCATCCCAAATAACAACGCTCTGCACTGAGGACCCCCAAATTGTCTGTGTCTTGCCAAAGTGTGTCGGTAGATGCCAGAAAAATCTAGCAGCATCTAAATCTAACTCTTTCCAAAGATTTGCTCGAGCTTTTGAATCTAGAGTTTTGCGAGCTTTTTCGACTTTAGCGGCAAAATTCTTGTACTTCTCATCTGTCTCATTCTGCGTGAGATTGAACTCCCCCTTTGCTAGAAAAATCTCTGGAATTACCGCTGAGGCTCTCGGCCAATCTGCAAACCAACCAGCCGACGAAAGATCGCTCTGCTTGCTTGGTTGGCGAACAGTTGAGATGTAATCAGAAGTAATTTCATTCCATATGACAGGTATTCCTATCTTGGCAAGCGCTTCATTGACCAGCGCTGAAGTCGCTCCAAAATCGTCTGACTTTCTAACATCGACTCTTAACCCCGTGCTAGTTAATTTATTCACAACAAAAGGACACGCACTTCTCGCAAGATCTAAAGAGGCTCGGGCTGTTTCGTAATTACCTTCGGGGATGAACTCTGGACTTCCGGGGCCAACTTGCTTTGTGGGAGCAAAATCAAGGTGTAGTAGCGGACTTATTGATCCAGTTGCATAGGTGCCAACAAATTTCTCGCCACCTTGGATATCCGTCAAGGCTTTGGTTGGCCAAGCTAGATAAATGGCTTTACGTGCTTCTACACACGGAATCGCTCTTGTATTGAAGGCAAAATATCTCACGTAATTGTTCGTTGCAATAATATTTCGAGCACGCAACTTCTTTGTGGCCTGGAACTTCTCTCGATTGGCGCGAAGCGGTTCAACGAGGCTAATTGCGTTAGGGATTGAATCATCAAGTATCGCTTGATCAATGGCTTCACGACTCATATTAAATTTAACAATTACCTCTTTGGGCATTGGAATCCGATTTGGATCAGTTTTCGCGCTCCAATACTTATTCTTTGTAAGACGAAGCTGGATATCGCTATTTTCAGCAATTTTGTAAGGGCCGGTTGATTCAGGCTTAAGATCATAGAGATCTCGAGTGTCTTTCTCGGGCTGTATCGGTGACACATAGCCAAAGGTGGCCATGTAATTGAAATCAGGTTCTGGTCTACTTAACTTAAAAGTAATAGTTTTCTTATCCTTGGCACAAGTAACGGCTTTATCAAAAGCTGTAAGACCCTCTAGGGAATTTGTATAGGGCCCTGAGTAAATCGACTTGCCTTTAGCATCCATTGGTATATCGAGAAGTGAAATCAAGTGCATGGGTCCATCTGTTATTACATCTTGGGCGAAGACGCGTGAGACTGAGTACTTAATATGTTCACACCTAATTTCTTTACCATCCTCAAACTTAATTCCATTCTTTAATTTAAAGCTCCAGGCAGTTGCATCCTTCGATACTTGACCTAAATTAGTTGCGAGATCAGGTACCAACTCTGTCCCTTTAGCGCCAGCTACTTGTCGATAGGTCAAAAGGGTTCTAAATAAGAATGATGAGGCAAAAGCGCGATCACGCGATAGGTAGATGCGAGCAGGATCGAGGTGGGCAAAGTGTGGTGTAGAGAGTAGCAAATTTAAAGTGCCGCCAGGAGTTGGCTTAAGAACCGCTGGTTTACTGCTCTTACTCTTACTTGCCTTCGGTTTTTCCGCCCAAGCAAACTGAACCGGCTGAGAGGAGAGAAAAAGTGTTAATCCGCAAGCAACCGCAAAACTTCGCAACGCTCTAGATCTCAAGACTTCTCCTTGCCAACCTGTTGACCTATCGTAGATGTCCACGCTCATTAACTGAGCGAATCGCCATCAAACCATCCGACGGCCAGATTGAAATAGAAGAAATACTTGCTGGAGATACATCAAGATTAAAAATAACATTTGGCTCGGCTTTGAGAGCGGCCGCAAGCGCCGCCTTTATCATGCCGTTATGTGTAACTACACAGACTTTCTTATGTGGAAATTCAGCAGAAATATCTTGTAACCCTTGAAGAGCGCGCGCCATTGCTGAGTCGTAAGACTCACCTCCCGGAGGAGCGAATGATGAAGTAGAGACCCACATGGCGTACTCATCAGGATAATCAGCCTTTACCTCATCAATTGAAAGTCCATCCCACATCCCAAAGTCACATTCTTGCCACATTTCATCTAAAGTAATATCGAGGTCCGTTAACTTAGAGATTGCTTCAGCCGTCTGCTTGGTTCTTAGAAGCGGGGATGAAACAAGAACATCAGGTTTGATACGAGCGATTTCTTTTGCGACCAACTCTGCCTCTTTCAATCCAGGCGGAATTAGCTCGGGATTAAGTGGGCCAGAGCCTGAAAATTTGCGCTGCGGCGTCAGAATAGTTTGTCCATGGCGAACCAGATGAATCATTGTTGGAATTTCGCTCGACAACAATCTTTCGGTCAAATAATTTCTTCTTAGTGGGCCGCTATGCTCAGCAATAATTCCGTCTAAGGCCTCATTTACTAACCGATCTGCATGAACATTCACATCTCTCGGAATCCATTCATATCGAACTAGGTTTGTCGGGTGGGCATTTTTCGCCTCAATCGCTAAGCGCTTCATCTCCGAATTTTTAATTTTCCAATTTCCACTCATCTGTTCCACAATTAATTTTGAATCCATCTTCACATGAACATGGGCGGTTGCATCAAGTTCATTTACTGCTCGCAATCCTGCGATTAAGCCATTGTATTCCGCTACATTGTTGGTTGTTTCACCAATCTTCTCCGATAATTCGATTAACACTTTTGACTCTTCCAGAACCACTGCACCATAAGCAGCCGGCCCCGGATTGCCTCGGGAACCGCCATCTGCGAAAAGAGTGAGACTTCGAGCCATTACTTAACTCTAATCAATATCCGTCGACATTCCTCGCAACGAAATACTTCATCATCAGAAAGAGACTTAATTTTTTCCATTTCCGCAGCATTTAATTTTAGATGGCAGCCACCGCAGCTATCTCCGACTAGTTGCGCTGCACCTAATCCATCAGATGAGCCTCTGATCTTTTCGTATAGAGTAAGTAATTCCTTTTCGATTTGCGGAGTAAGTGCCTCGCGGGCAGTGAGACTGCTCTGCTTGGCCGATTCCAAATTTCTTACTTCAATTTCTAGTTCGGATTGAACTTTGGTTAGTTCTACTTCAAGAGAAGTAAGTTGCTTCCGTAGATCTGTAATTCGCTTACTCGCATCATCAATTCGTACCATAATTTCAAGTTCAACTTCTTCTAACTCTGATCTTCTTTTTGCAAGAGTTCCTAGTTCGTGTTGAATTTGCTCAAGCTCTTTCGGCGTTCCAGTTCCCGAAGCAAGTCTCTTCTCATCCTTTTCGATTCTTGAAACAACTTGCTCGACATCAATCTCAGATCTAGATAGTTCGTGTTGAATATCGCTTTTCTCCGTTTCTGCCGCAATCAGAAGATTCTTTATATCAATTAAGCTTCGATTCAAACTCTCTAAGTTTGAATTTAGCGAAAACTTTTTGATTTTATGTGCAATTTTTAATAGATCGATGTCGATCTGTTGTAGAGCCAGCAATCGCTCTTGGTCTAAATGCGACGCTTTCATGTCGTAATCCTAGTGGCGTTTTACTTGATTAAATCCTGCAGAAGACTTTTTACTCTCGCTTCGATTTGATCTCGAATTCTTCTCACATCTTCAATGCTCTTACCTGCAGGGTCATCCAAAACCCAATCTTCGTATCGCTTTCCAGGAAAGAATGGACATGCATCTCCGCACCCCATTGTTATGACTACATCGCTGGCTTGTACTGATTCGGTTGTGAGAACATTTGGAGAACGCCCAGAAATATCGATTCCCTTTTCTCTCATTGCCTGAACTGCTATTGGATTAATTGAATCCTTCGGCGCGCTACCAGCCGAGTAAACATTTAATTTCTGGCCGCCTAAATGTTCTAGGAAGCCAGCCGCCATTTGAGATCTACCGGCATTATGAAAACATACAAAAAGCACACTTGGTTTACTCATCGCTGAATCGCACGCTCCTTAGACAGATAATTGTTTATAGCGAACGCGACCAAGCCACCCAATGCCTGGACGGGAATGAATAAGAGAAGTGAGTTGGGGCTAATTCCAGCGAGTGACTCCGTGAACATACGACCAAGAGATACTGCAGGATTCGCAAATGAGGTTGAAGAGGTGAAAAAATATGCAGAAGCAATCCAGAGGGAAACTAGAGTTGCGCGTTGTTGCGTCTCGATTCTTTTCCAACTCGCTACTGCAATAAGCACTAAGCCAGCACTGGCGACTAATTCGGCAGCTAGAAGATTGGTACTGTTTCGCTCGATAGCCGAAATTGATAGTAATGGTCGGTCAAATAAACTTTGAGCAATCAATGAACCAGAGATAGCCCCTATAAGTTGGGCAAACACATAAAAAATAAATTCCTGAGGCCTTAATTTTCGATTTAAAAGAATCACCATAGAAACGACCGGATTGAAGTGAGCGCCGCTTATCTCTGCAAAAAGGTTAATGGCAATGTAGAGGGCTGCGACTGTGCTGATCATGTTGACTAGAAGCCATAGGGCGCCGTCTTTAGTCCAAATAGAGGCCATATGAGCAGAACCAATAACAGACGTTGTGATTAGCGCTGTTCCAAAAAACTCTGCGAAAAGTTTTTTCATACAAGTAATATACACTTCAAGGCTCAGCAGCATCGTTACCTAAAATGTATTTTAGGTTAACTTGAAGTTTTATTTATGAAGGTGAAATCAAAAAGCTTTTCATAACCTATGTTTTGATAGAGCTTAACTGCGCCTAAATTAGAACTTGTCACTCCAAGGCAAACTTGTTTAATTCCAAGCGTTGCAAGCTCTTTCGATACCACTTTCATTAAGTGCTTACCCAAGCCTTTATTGCGGCGAGCGCTATCTGTGACCACGGATGCGACAACATGCTCACCAGATTGCCACTTACAGATTGCAGCCACTCCTTCTAGCTCGCCAGAGTCACTTCGAATGCTGCTCCAACGAACAATCTCCGGATTACCTGGAGATACCGATAGATCGCGGCCGTGCTCCTTTAAAAAATCCGCAATCTCTTCATCTTTTGGTTCTTCAGTTAACTCAAGGCGCGGCTCGCTTGGCACATGGAGTGAATAGGCTTCCCATTCATTCTTTTCGTACTTTGTAAGTTCCTTTAACCAGCTTGAGCTTCGTTCAAAACTAATTTTCGACCACTCCAGCCTTAACGGAGCTCGCTTTCCGAGAGCAAAAACAAATTTTCCATTATCTTCTCGACAGATTGAAACACCCGATTCATCAATCAATAATTCAACAAACTTTTCTTTCGGTATCCAAAAGCGAATCAGCGTTGATGATTTCCAATCGTTCTTCAAAAAATCGAGCGCTGCAGAGTAATCTGTAATTGAGCGAGTGCTCATGCATACCAAGAGAAAACGGCTACTGCGATTACTGCAACTACTATCAACCAGCGAAAGAATTCATCCTCGGCTCTTCGATGGTTTCGACTCTTGGCATCCGGATTGAGATAGGCGCTACCCATTTTTTGATACGCCCTAAACCCGGCAAGGATCGTGAAAGCGATCACGCTGTAAAGGAATGTCTTTAAATCCATCGTTGGCTCCTGACTCCCCAAGTATGCCAAGCCCTGGAAGAATCTGCGCCATGGCCCGTATTTACCACGAAATTTTGGAAAAGGTAGACTTAGTAAATGTTTGAGAAATCGGCTTACCAAAAAAGCGTCCCGATTGAAGAAGAATGGTCTGAAGAAACTGTCGTTGTCCAGGCGGGGCGACCAGAGCGGGTTCCTACGGCGCCGATGAATACGCCAATTACTTTAAGCAGTACTTACATCCATCCTGCGCTAATTGGATATGCCAGAGATGGCAATGAGGTTTGGGCAGCCCTTGAAATCGCCCTTGGCGAATTAGACGGTGGATACGCAATTTCATTTGCCTCAGGGCTAGCGGCGGCTAGCGCAATAGCAGAGTTAATTCCTGCCAGTGGAACATTGGTTCTTCCCCGTGCCTCTTACTACGGCGTTAAAAATATCTTTGATATTTTAAGTAAACGCGGACAAGTAAAACTTCGCTTTGTGGATGGTGGCAATACTGAAGAAGTTATTGCAAATATCCCAGGCGCTGACATGGTTTGGATGGAGTCAATAGCCAACCCCACATTGGTGGTTGCTGATATTCCAGCTATTGCTGCTGCAGCAAAAGCCAATGGCACAATCTCAGTAGCTGATGCAACCTTTGCCACTCCAATGCGGCAACACCCAATTGCGCTTGGTGCCGACATCGTCCTTCACTCTGCGACTAAGGCCATCGGTGGACATCTAGATTTATTGCTAGGAATCGTAGTTTGTAAAAGTAAAGAACACGCTGCCGTCATCGATTCCTATCGCCATGATCGCGGTGCAACCCCAGGATCTCTAGAAGCCTATTTAGCGCTCCGCGGACTCAGAACACTCTCAATACGAATAGATAAATCCGAAGAGAGCGCGCTGGAGCTGTCCAAGCGATTAAAAGCTCATCCAAAAGTTAAAGCAGTTTATTACCCGGGCCTTGAAGGTGATTCACAATATGCAATTGCTCAAAAGGTTCTTCCTAAAGGCGCCGGCTCTATGGTTTCTTTTGAAATCGATGCTTCCCCAACAAAAGTAGATGAGATGCTCGGTAATTTAAAACTTATTGCTCATACAACAAGCCTTGGCGGAGTTGCTAGCTCTATCGAGCGTCGAACTCGTTGGCCAGCTGAGGAAGCGGCTGGAGTGCCTATGACGCTCTGTCGATTCTCAGTTGGAATTGAAAATGTTGAGGATATCTGGCGCGATCTCAAATCTGTATTAGGGTAAAAAGGTCCAAATCTCTACGGCGAGACTTCCATTAATTTATATTGATGAGAAGTCGAGTAAAGAGAATTCTTCTATTTCGCAATTTTTCTACGGTATGAAATTTGAATCTATCTCCCAGGGGCGAATTGGTGAGTTATCCAGAATCCCGGTTTGTAAATCTTTATCCCAGCCGGCAATAATGACAACGCCCACCGCAATGAAAACCCAACCTAAACTCCGTCGGAAGATTCCTTCAGATTTAATAGCCCAGCCCGCCGATTTAATTAATCGCTGACCAGTAAGGGCCACTGCCAAGAGAGTTCCATAAAGCCCGAGCGAGTAGGCGAACAGAAGTGCTAAGCCTTCGGCAAAGGAAGCTGGCTGCACGGTGACAATTACATATGCATACAGAGGACTACATGATGAGAAGACTGGTCCAAGAGCCGCGCCCGTAAGGATTGCTCCAGCTTTTCCTTCTCGCTATCGAGCCTTACTCAATAGAGGCGTGCTCCTACTTTGTAATGAAAGATGCACTTGACGGATATAAGCGACGTTTCACACACCCTGCCCGGTTGAATTATCTTGCAAGGCAGAGCACCCCAGCGTTTACACGAGCCGCCTCATTAGAATCTTGCCATGGACACAAGTCAAGGTGATGCCAAGTGGATGTCGCAATTCATGGCATCGAGACGAACCACTAGAGACTTTTTACCAATACCTGTCCCCCATGAAATTTTGATGCAAATCCTTACGGACTCTTTGACTGCTCCAAGTTGGTCGAACACTAGACCATTTAAAGTAGCAATAGCAACGGGCAAAGTGAGAGATCAGATCAGCAATGAATTCCTATCACGCTGGTCGATCTTGTCAGCAATTATGCGCAAGGGAGTAAAAAACAAGTTACGGCTTCTTTACTCTCGCTACGGCTTGCCTACTAGCAACAGAACAATTGTAAAGCCCTACGTAGCAGAGCTTAGGCCAAGAGCAGAGAGGGTTGGCAAAGAGCTCTATGAATTGTGTGGTATCAAACGTGGCGATCGTGCAGCCCGAGATAGGCAATGGGGGAAAAACTATGCATTTTTTGGGGCACCAGTTGAGTTATTCGTTTATATCCATAAAAGTCTTCATATTTATGCTGCTTCTGATGCTGGCTTGATGATGCAAAACTTAATGTTATCGGCGCATGCTCATGGTTTAGGAACCTGTGCACAAGGAGCTGTGAATATTTGGGATGACGTAATTCGCAAAGAATTTTACATACCAAAGAAATACCGACTCCTATGCGGCCTCGCAATCGGATATCAAAGTAATGATCCAGTTAATTCCTTTAGCGCTCATAGGCTTGATGTTCATGAAATAATTGTTCTGCCAAAAAATAAGACAGACGTTGAGTGAATCTGCGTTATCAAGCTTTATGACAAGTTCGTCTTCGTGGGTGCTGGGGGCCTCTGGTTGTAGGTGAGATTGAATTCGCGCGCGAAATAAAAATCATTCTGGTATCGAAGAAGAATTGAGCATTGGAGGAGACAGTGTGTGATTCTTTTAACCCTTCAGTGCTCCTGACATAAGTCCACGAAGGAAATAACGGCCAAGGATTATGTAGACCAGAACTGTCGGAAGTGAGGCAATGAGTGCGCCAGCCATCTGCACGTTCCACTGGACTATCTGGCTTCCCGCGATGTTGTTGAGCGCTACGGTTACTGGCCAAGAAGATGGACCAGTGAGGACGACTGCGAAGAGGAAGTCATTCCAAATCGAAGTGAATTCCCAGATAATGGCAACGATGAAGGCCGGGATAGATATCGGAAGAACCACTCGAAAATAAGTGCCAAGCATCCCCGCTCCGTCGACTTTGGCCGCCTCTATCAACTCAGACGGAACAGATGCATAGTAGTTACGGAATATGAGGGTCATGATTGGAAGCCCATAAATAACGTGAACCAGAATCAATCCGGGGATACCGCCGTAGATTCCAAGCTCGCGCATGGTGGTAACGAGCGGAATCAAGATTGATTGATAGGGAATGAACATCCCGAAGAGGATTACCGGAAATACGATATCTGCGCCCGGAAACTTCCATTTAGCCAAGACGAAACCATTCATGCTGCCTAGGAATGATGCGATCACGGCAGCAGGGATGACAAGTTGAAAGCTATTGATGACCGAAGGACCGAGTTTCTCCCAAGCAAGGGAGTAATTGACAAAGTCAAAAGACTTCGGCGACGACCACATCGTATCGAGTGAGATATCACCAAGTGGCTTAAGTGAGGTCACTATAACCACATAGACTGGAAGCAAGAAGAAGATGAGGAAAAAGATCAGTGCTGGATATAGAAGGAGGCGAGACTTTTTCATGACTTTCGCTCCTGACGCATGGTGAAAATCAGGTAAGGAAGGATGACTATCGCGACGCTAAAAAGAATGTATGTCGCAAGAGTCGCGCCTTTGCCGAAGTTGTATGCATCAAAAGATGTCTGCCACATATATATTGCTGGGACATCAAGGGCGAGTTGTTTTCCTGCAATAGCAATAATCAAGTCAAAGACTTTGAGTGAGATATGGCCAAGTATCACGATTGCAGATAGTGCAATAGGGCGCAGTTGTGGCAAGATCACATAGCGATAGATGCGCCATTCCGATGCACCATCCACTCGAGCAGCTTCACGAGTCTCTTCAGGGATGCTTCGGATTCCTGCTAAGAAAAGCGCCATTGTGTAGCCAGCCATCTGCCAAACCGCAGGCAGGGCGATTCCGGCCATCCCCCAGTTGGGAGTCAGGTGCCATTGATTGACCAAGGGATCAAGACCAACCTTTGTGAAGAGCAGATTAATTCCACTTATTCGATCATCAGTCGCAGGATTCATCAACCAGCGCCAGACAACACCCGTGACGATAAATGAAATCGCCATAGGTAGGAGATAAACGCTTCTGAAGAGTCCTTCGAATTTCAGTTTCTGATCCAGCAAGATTGCCAAAAGCAAACCTAAGAGTAGGCATGCAACCATGAAGACCACGGTGAAGATAAGAGAGTTCTTGATATCAATCTTGAATCGTTCATCGACGAGTAAGTCTCGGTAGTTCTGCAATCCGATGAAGTTGAAGTCAGGTGAGAGCGCTTTCCAATCGGTGAGAGAGATTCGAAAATTCCAACCGATGAAGCCATAGACAAAGACGGCGAGTGCGATAAGAGATGGTGCGGTCAAGAGCAAGCCTGGCATCCAGTCCTTGGCTCGCTTCATGGGATTCCTTACTAGTAAAAGAACTGGGAGCGACCCAAAGGCCGCTCCCAGTTGTTCAGTTACTACTTACCTGAGTTTGTTGCGGCAGTAGCGAGCGCTGCTTGGAACTTCGCTACATCTTTATTCTGTAGGAGGAGGCCAAGTGCAGTGTCAATTTCTGCCTTCCATGCATTAGATGCAGTCACACCGTGAGTCAGTGATCCTGCAATCTTATTGCTACCCCAGTCATCCATCGCGGACTGGAGGTATGGAGGATAGATAGCCTTCTCGGCATCGCTACGTGCAGGGATTGAACCCTTCTTCACGTTGAACGCATCCTGTCCTGCTGCAGATCCAGCGACCTTGAGCCATGCAATCGATGCATCACGATTCTTCGCACCTATTGGAAGTGTAAATGAATCTGAGAGGAACTGGAAAGTTCCCGCTGTGCCTGGAGCTGGTGCCCAGGTGTAACCCTCTTGTTCAACAAGTGAGTTATCTACGCGGAAATAACCTTCTGCCCAGTCACCCATGATGTTGAAAGCTGCCTTGCCGTCAATGACGAGCTTGGAGGCATCCTGCCAACTAAGGCTTGCTGCATCAGAGTTTGTGTAAGTAAGGACCTTCTTGAAGGTGTCAAGTGCGCCCTTAACTTCTGCAGAGTTCCAACCAGTTGATCCATCCCAGAGGCCGTTGTAGGCGTCAGTACCAAGAACGCCAAGAAGAACGGTCTCGAATAGATGTAGTTGTGTCCACTGCTCACCAAGTGCGAGTGGAGTAACTCCTTTTGCCTTCAACTTATCTGCTGCGGCAAAGAAATCAGCCCATGAACCTGGCATCGAGATGCCATTGTCAGCGAGGACCTTTGGATTCCCCCACATGACGTTCGCACGGTGGATGTTTACTGGAACGGAGTAAATCTTTCCGTCGACAGTGATGAGCGGAAGAAGTGTTGCTGGCATGACATCACGCCATCCCTCCTCGTCATAGAGGAAGGAGAGATCCTCAAGTTGACCTGCGGTGATGTAATCCATCAACTCCGCGCCAGCGTGACCCTGGAATGAATCTGGTGCTTCGCCTGCTTGTAGACGAGTAGCTAGGACAGCGCGAGCGTTTGTACCTGCACCACCTGCAACAGCAGCGTTGACGAATTCAACCTCTGGATATTCCTGCTTGAACACTTCAACGAGTGCGTTGAGGCCTGCTTCTTCACCTCCACCGGTCCACCAAGAAAACACTTCTACTTGACCGCTTGCGTTGCCGCCCTCATCTGAGCTGCAGCCCGTTGCAGTCAAAGCAATTGAAGCCGCGATGGCGATTGCGCCAAATAGCCTCGACGTTCTTAACTTCATATTTGCCCTTTCGAATTATTTAAATGGGGGCTGCTGCCCCCCCGTGTTACTTTGAATCGGATCAAATCTATCTCTTGATCCAAGATTATGGAAACCTTCAGTCTTGTTATTTGAGAGGGCTTAGATAGCGATTCGGTAAAAAGTCCGAGCCGTGAAAGAGGCCCACTTCAGTACCCTTAGCTAAGTGTCATAACCATCTAACCAGCAATCGGATCCGCAGGCTTCCGGCCCGGCAGAGCTCATGGCCGAGGCGACCGCTCAAGTCGTATCCAGCGAAGTCTCAGGCGGGCGACTTTCCGGAGATGTATCAATATTGCAAGGTTAAAGACTTAGCGTCCAAAGCGAATTGAAATGTCTGAAAAGAGTGAATCTGGTGGGCGCTGAGGGTTTTGAACCCCCGGCCTACTCGGTGTAAACGAGCCGCTCTACCACTGAGCTAAGCGCCCTAAGTGCTAAAGTCTATAACGATGCGAGTGCGCTCTTGTAATCAGCAAGATTTCGCGCTTCCGCTGGGCTATTTACCACGCTCCAACGGACGATTCCGGCTTTATCAATGATGAATGTTCCACGAAGTGCAAGTCCGCGTTCTTCGTTGAAGACGCCGTACTTTTTCGCGATTTTGCCATGTGGCCAGAAATCAGAGAGAAGTGGGAATTGATAACCCTCTTTTTCGGCAAAAACTTTGAGTGAGTAAGCAGCATCGCATGAGATTGCTAATAATTGAACTTTGTCGTTCTGGAAAAGGGAAATGTCATCGCGAAGTGCGCAAAGTTCCCCGGTACATGTGCCAGTGAAGGCGAATGGGTAAAAAACGACCACGACAATTTTGTTCCCACGGAAAGATGAGAGCTTTACTTTTTCGCCATTTTGATTAGTTAGTTCGAAATCTGGCGCTTCTTGACCAATAGTTATTTTCATTTCTTTCCGCTCTTCCTTGCGACTAATCGGGTCGCAGTCCAATCTTTCGAAACTTGCATGGTTGAGGTGAGGCTTAGCCCTGCTGTTGGCGCTGCATCTTGAATATCACTTGGCTCAACATGACCGTCGCGACCGACTTTTGGAGTGAGCAACCAAACTTGTCCGCCATCTGTGAGATAAGTAAGGCAGTCGACGAGTTCATCAACAAGATCTCCGTCGTCTTCGCGCCACCAGGTAATGACTGCATCAACGACTTCTTTAGAATTCTCATCAAGGAGTTCATTGCCAGTAGTTTCTGCAATCTCTTTACTTAACTGCGAATCGGAATCATCAGCGAAACCCCGCTGAAGAACTAAAAATCCAGATTGGATTCCCAACCGGGCTGCTACGCCCAACCCCGCCGGGGTGCTCAATGACCTCTCCTTTCGAAAGCGAGTGAGATAAGTCCACACTTTGAGAGGAAGTTACGCAACTTAGCCTCGACTTTCGATTTCGCCCTATCGCCATTACGCGGAAGAATAGGGATGTGAGCCTTGAGCAATCGCACTCAATCCAAGATCTCCATCTTTCCCAGCTGGTTGATACCAACCCGGAGGAGACCCAGGAATGGCTCGCCTCTCTAGACGCGCTTCTCAAAAACGCCGGCACGGTAAGAGCTAGATATTTGATGCTCTCACTCCTTCGCGAAGCACATGATAAAAATATTGGTCTACCAAATCTTCGTGTAACCGATTACATGAACACTATTCCACCGGAAGAAGAACCAGCTTTTCCCGGTGATGAATTTCTCGAGCGCCGTATTCGCGCATATGTTCGCTGGAATGCCGCAATCATGGTCCATCGTGCGCAACGTCCGGGTGTGGGAGTTGGCGGACATATTTCGACTTTTGCATCCTCGGCTGCGCTATATGAAGTTGGCTTTAACCATTTTTTCAAAGGTAAAGAACATCCTGGTGGCGGAGACCAAATATTTTTCCAAGGTCACGCTTCTCCTGGAATGTATGCGCGTGCTTATCTTGAGGGGAGATTTAATGAACACCAACTAGATGGATTTAGACAGGAACTCTCTCACCCTGGCGGTGGGCTCTCTTCATACCCACATCCAAGATTGATGCCGGAATTCTGGGAGTTTCCAACTGTCTCAATGGGCCTTGGTCCAATCAATGCTATTTATCAAGCGCGCTTTAATCGATATCTACAGAATCGTGGAATTAAGGACACCTCTCAACAACACGTCTGGGCATTCCTTGGCGACGGCGAGATGGATGAGCCAGAGAGCGTCTCTGCATTAACTCTCGCGGCGCGAGAAAATTTAGATAATTTAACTTTTGTAATTAACTGCAACCTACAACGCCTTGATGGTCCGGTACGCGGAAATGGAAAGATTATTCAAGAGCTAGAGGCTCTCTTCACCGGAGCCGGTTGGAATGTATTGAAAGTTATCTGGGGTCGCGAATGGGATCCGCTATTTGCCAAAGATAATGAAGGTGCACTAGTTGATTTGATGAATCGAACCCCGGATGGAGATTTCCAGACTTTCAAAGCCGAGAATGGAAAGTATGTTCGAGATAATTTCTTCGGCCGTGATCCTCGCACCGCAGCAATGGTTGCTAGTTGGAGCGATGATGATATTTGGAATTTGAAGCGCGGCGGCCATGATTACCAGAAGCTATATGCCGCTTATAAATCAGCTACTGAATTTAAAGGTCAGCCAACCGTGATTCTCGCAAAAACAATTAAGGGTTGGACATTGGGTTCACATTTTGAAGGACGTAACGCAACCCATCAGATGAAGAAGTTGAAGAAAGATGACTTGATTGCGTTACGCGATCGCCTTTATCTGGAGATTCCTGACGATAAATTAGATGAGAAATTACCGCCGTATTTCCATCCCGGCGTGGAGTCTCCTGAATTCAAGTACATGATGGAGCGCAGAAATTCGCTTGGCGGTTCAATTCCAAAGCGACGCAGCAAATCCCGCGCACTTCCACAACCAGATGATTCGCATTATGAGGTAGTAAAAAGAGGTTCTGGTCATCAGGAAGTCGCAACTACTATGGCATTTGTACGTTTACTTAAAGATCTTGCGAAAGACCAAGGTCTCGGAAATCGAATCGTTCCTATCATTCCGGATGAAGCGCGCACTTTTGGTATGGATTCTCTCTTCCCAACAATGAAAATTTATTCACCTCATGGCCAGAAGTACACGGCGGTTGATCGAGAGTTGATGTTAAGTTACAAAGAATCGACAACTGGAGTGATTCTTCATGAAGGTATAAACGAAGCTGGTTCAACTGCTTCATTTACTGCCGTTGGAACTTCATACTCAACCCACGATGAACCGATGATTCCGGTTTATATCTTCTATTCCATGTTTGGCTTCCAACGTACCGGTGACGCTTTCTGGGCTGCTGCTGATCAGATGGCTCGCGGTTTTGTTTTAGGCGCAACCGCGGGGCGAACAACTCTAAATGGCGAAGGTTTACAGCATGAAGACGGCCATTCTCATTTACTTGCCTCTACCAATCCCGCAGTAGTTGCCTACGATCCGGCATTTGCCTTCGAAATCGGCCATATCGTTAAAGATGGTCTTCGTAGAATGTATGGTGAAGATAGCGAGAATATTTTCTATTACTTAACGGTTTACAACGAGCCATATCTTCAGCCAGAAGAGCCGGCAAACCTTGATGTTGATGGGTTATTGCGCGGAATTTATCTTTATTCACAATCAGCAAAACCAGGCAGAAAAAAGCGCCGTGCAAATATCTTGGCCTCTGGCGTCGCAGTAAATGCTGCGCTTAAAGCACAGAAATTGCTCGCTGATGATTGGGGTATACAAGCGAATGTTTGGAGCGTAACTTCTTGGAACGAATTGCGCCGAAATGGACTTGAAGTAGATCGTCATAATCTTCTAAATCCTCAAGATAAGCGCCGCGCCTACTTAACCGAGAAATTGGATGGATTTAGTGGGAGCGTTCTTGCGGTAAGCGATTTTATGAGAGCGGTTCAAGACCAGATTTCTCCTTGGGTGGAAGAGGGATTCGCATCCCTTGGTACAGATGGCTTTGGTTTATCAGATACACGTGGCGCACTTCGTAGACATTTCAAAGTTGACGCAGAGTCAATTGTCGTTGGAGTTTTAGCGCAACTAGCTAAGGAAGGAAAGCTCTCCGAAAAGAAGGTTGAGAAGGCTATAAGTAAATATCGCTTAGCCGACGTAACTGCGGCAGATCCGGGTAACACTGAAGGCACTGGATGATTGGTCGCTTTCCCATCCTCGATATCTCGCCAAGCGGTGAATTTGCGCAAAATGATGAATGACAAGAGGGCAAATCACTTGATTGGCATCTTGTGCAATATGCAGAGCACCATCAAATCCAAAGTTTGATTAAGGATTTGAATAAGATTTATCGAGTTAATCGAACACTTTGGGAGAAAGACACTTCTCCCTCGGGTTTTAAGTGGTAATTGACGATGATAGATCCGGGAACATCATCGCCTTTACTAGATTTAGCGATGCTGGCGAGACATTGATTTCAGTTATTAATTTTTCACCAGTTGCTCAAGAGCAGTTTTGCCTTTCACTTCCGAGTGGAAGAAATTGGCATGAAATACTCAATACCGATGCCACAAAATTCGGCGGTTCGGGAGTGGTCAACGATATTGTGGTTGCAGAAGCAAAACCGCTTCGTAATGAGTTGCACTCGGCACTTCTCAGGGTGCCCCCACTAGGAACGCTTTGGTTGGCTCGCAGCGACAACAAAAAAGGCAACTAAAATCAACATTAGCGAAGGCATTAACATCGCGATTGGAAGAGAAGTTGCTCCTGCAATAACAGCAAATATGGTTCGAGCAAAGAACGAGAGAATTTGATTAACCGCTCCTAATTCAGCAACTGTCACGCCGCCCGGCTTTCCAGATCTAGCTGATGCATACCCAAAGAAAAGCGGTCCGGCGAATGAGATTCCAAAGCCTGCTAGTAGCGTTCCAATACAGAAAATTGTGTAACCTAAATAGAGATTAACATCTTTAAGGTAGAGCCCAAGAAACAAGCCAACTAAAAAGATGGTTCCACCCGAAACTACAAATGGTTGCACAATCTCAGCATCGCTGCGACCTCCCCGCCACCGGTTATAACCAAATCGCCCGATAATCATCGCCGACATAAATAGGAAGTACGGAATCACGGCGATAGATTTCGATACCCCAAACTCTTGTCTCGCCAGAATCGTGGCCCAATCACCCATCACAAATTCCAACATAAGAGCGCAGAGAAATCCGATACTGACTACCCAATCAATGGAAAATGATTTCATCATCTTGCCAAAGGTGACAATTTCATCTTCTTCGGTGACCTCATTTCCAGAGAGCAAGATAGGTCGCAAACGATAAATCGTGCGGATTTTTAGAAAAAGAACTATCGCAATCAGCGGGAGAATGTGCCAATTCAATGAGACTCTCGATGAAATAAGTAACGCGATGAAGGCAGTTGTGACAGCTCCGGCTGACCAGAGACCATGAAGCATTGGAATTACATGCTCGCCACTCTCAGATTGGCGATGTAACGCCTGGGCGTTGATTGCGATGTGATACGAGGCCCAAGCAAATCCTGAGATCACATTCACAATTAGAAATAGCCAGGGGCTCTTCGACTCCACCAAAATCGCAATTGTGAGATAAGTAAAAGAGGCGCTGGCTAAGAGCACCTTAAAGACTCCAAATTTGTGTACTGTGTATCCCATAGTTAAATGAGCTAAGAGCGCTCCTATAGATCCTGTGCCAAGTAAAATTCCAAAGAACGTAGTGGAGACATCTAGGTTCGCCTTTATATCTGGAAGGCGAGGGGCCAAACTCATTACCCCAATGCCAAAAAGATAAAAGAGCGCAGCAAGATCACGTTTCTCACCAGCTTCGATAGGTTTAACCATCAAAAGAGCGCGCTAGCCAGCACTTGCCGAGCCTTTATTAGATCTGGGTCGCTTTGATCTACGAGTTGAAAAAGTAAGAGCAGATGATCCTTGGCGCGGTTTCTATCTTCGCCCTTAAACCTGGATACAGCGCGCAATAAACGCTCAAAGCCTTCTTTCCGTCTACCCGATGCAAATTCGACATCGGCTGCCATTAGCTGATGTTGTAACAAACTTGGGTTTGCATCTCCATCACGCAAAGTTCGCTCAAAATCTAGAGATGAGATTCGTAGCGCCAACTCGCATTGAGCTAAACCTAATTTAGCCATCTGTTCATTGGGGCTTCGCTGTAGCCAATTCTTGAAGGCCATCGCCGCTCCGAAGTAATCGCCTTTCTCCATGGCGGAGAGCGCGGCAATCTCTTCTGGTTCCATCCTTGGTTCCGGAATTTCCGGAACATTTACCAGCAATCCACGCTCGCTTGCAATTTTGAAAACTTGAGCCAGCAGAATTCTTATTTGATCTTCGCGTGCTGGTATTTCTGGAAGCGGGAGAACTTGTTCAGCAATAAATGCGAAGGCTGCAGGTAGTGATTGGATTCTCAAGGCCTGAACTAACTGCGGCTCCGTCTCAATATTTACGCCGCCAAATTTCCATGATTCGCCATCATCTTTACTCAATTTAGCGAGTAAATCTTTTAATTCAAGAGTTTGCGGCGCGCGATCGGTGTAGGCAACAAGAAGTACTGGTTTGGTCTTAGATATCTGCACAAAGTCTGTGAGAAAGTTTTCTGCGGTTGCTTCGTGAACTGTTGCTGCCGAAGTTGCTTTAGTTTTTCCTAGAGAGCTAAGATCAAAAGCCCTACCAAAGTTTGCAGGAAGCGATGAACTCATATCTTGCCTCCCATCGCGCCTGAATCTAGTCGGTTTGGCAGAATCTCACGAATGTAATCCGCAGTTGCAAAATCAAGGCCAGGATCATGTCCGTTGCGTTCTCCGAGATACCAACGATGTTCAAGCACTTCGTGGAAGAACTGAGCGTCCTCGATGCGGCCGGCCAAGTTGGCGGGGACTGAATTAACCACTTTATAAAAAACCTCTTTTAGCCAACGTTGAGCAGCTTCACTGCGATCGGGCGTCTTTGCAATCTCGCGAGAGTGAAAGCGATCAAAGGAAGCCAAAATTCGTTTAGCCTGCAACTCTTCTACTTCCAGGCCCATCAATTCTTTCAAGCGAAGTGAGTGGTAATTAGGTGCTACCAATTTTGGAGTAAACTTCAAAGTTCCGTTATCACCTTGTACCTGCAGATCTACCTCCTCGACAGCAAAACCAAGATCTTGAAGAGAACGCATCGCGCGCTCCACTGCATGACGATCATTTGCTGGGAGTACTTGAGGCTCGCTCAGTGCGCTCCAAATTCTGCGATATCGCTTGATTACAGACTCACTCGCGCGAATTGGTTCCATACCTGGAAACAAGACACCAGAGAGTCGAAGATCTTCCAATTCAGCAGCTACATTGAAACGCGCGATATCTAGATCGTGTTCGCGCTGTCCATGACTTAATTTCTTTTGGAACTCTCCAGTTTCGGCATCGACTAAATTAGCAACAAAGGCCTCGGTATCCCTGCGAAACAGAGCATTTGAAAGAGAGCAATCGCCCCACCAAAATCCAAGTAAATGGAGTCTTACCAGTAAATATGCAAGAGCGTTTGCCATATTAAAAACTTCATGTGCGGTCACGCTTCCACTCAATAAAACGCGATAAGGCAATGAAAACGGCAGAAATCGAGTAGCTATTGCACATGGAAGTTCTTCTCCAGAGATACTTCTTCGGCCATCCACAATCGCAACCTGGGCGACTGAGGGAGCACCTCTCTGTCCCAGTTCGCGAAGCGCTTCATATTCTCGCTTTGCAAATTCAGGCACCGTCTCTTTAACGGCATAGATTTCGCTCTCGTGCATCTCGTCAGCGCGAACTAGTCGCACTATGTGTCGAGAAATTCCGCGCTGCGATGCCAGCGAAGGGTCCTCTGGCCACTCCTCCAAAGGAAGATGCCAAGGGAGTCGTGCAAGCTTTGCAATTTCATCACCTAAACCCGTAATTCGTAATTGGGCGCTCGCGTTCGACATAGGCGCAATTCTTTCAGGCTCTAGACTTATATCATGGCGCAAATTAAAAGAGTCTTCCGCAAATCAAGTGATAAATCTCCCCAAACCAAGAAATCTGATATTGATTTTGGTGAATCTGGGTCTTCGATAAATACTTCTCACCCCTTTTATTTTGGATTTTTGGCAGCAACTGGCGCCCTAGTTGCCATCGCAATTCTTCAGGCTCTCCAATCGGCGAGCCAAGTATTTATCCTCCTAATTTTTTCCCTTTTCTTAGCGATGGGTCTGAATCCAGCGGTCTCTTTTCTACAATCTAGAACTAGAAAACGTGGTCTTTCGGTCAGCTTAGTTGTCGTGGGAGTTCTGCTAGTTGTTACTACCGCGGCTCTCGTTGTAATTCCCCCAGTTTTCAATCAAATTAATGATTTCGTTGCCGGCGCGCCGCAATTAATTGATTCGCTTCGCAATAACCAAACTATTTCGAAGCTAGATCAACATTATGGACTCATTAAATCACTTCAAGATAAATTCCAAACTTGGTTTGCAGATGGCAAGATTCTTACCGGTGCGTTTGGCGGCGTATTAGGAGTAGGAAAAACTGTTCTCTCCGGTGCATTTGCAACATTAACAGTCTTAGTTCTCACGCTGTATTTTCTTTATTCACTCCCCTCGGTTACCAAGGTCTTCTATCGTTTAACACCAAGGTCTCGTCGGGAGCGTGTTTCAAAAATCGGTGATGCAATCATCGCGCGAATCGGTTCCTTTGTTGGCAGCCAGATCCTGATTGCATTCTTTGCCTCAATCTTTGTCTTCGTTCTCGGTCTAGCACTTTCCTTGCCATATGTCGCGGCGCTTGGCACCTTAATTCTCTTTGTTGCTCTTATTCCACTCGTAGGTCATTTCATCGGAAGCGCGATTGTTACCCTGGTTGCTCTTACTCAATCGCCAACAAAGGCCTTGCTTGCCCTAATTCTTTACACAGCTTATGTTCAAATTGAAAATTACATCATTACTCCGCGCATAATGCGCCGCACTCTTGCTATCCCCGGCCTCGTGACCATCGTGGCTGCGCTACTTGGTACCTCTTTGCTCGGATTAGTTGGCGGTGTTCTAGCGGTGCCAATTGCTGCGGCCGTTCTATTGTTAATGGATGAAGTGGTATTCAAGAAGACTGATAATTCGTAGAACCATTCTTCTGGAAAGTGGCAAGCAACTTCACTAGCGCCAATCCGAGCTAATTTCGGTTCTAGAGTTCGACATTTCTCTTGGGCTTTCCAGCACCTTGTATTGAAAACACATCCTTTTGGTGGATTCGTACTTGAGGGAATCTCACCCTGGAGCAAAATCTGCTTTCGAGTTCGCTCCTTCTCTGGATCGGGAATCGGAATAGCAGAGAGAAGGGCGCGTGTATTGGGAAACGGGTCGCCGGCAGGACTGGGCTCGGCCGAATCAACTCAGACACGGTTTAGAGCTTAGTCTTATCCAATGGCAGTTAAGTCAACGACCTTCGAATCTTATAATCCCGCGACTGGCGAGATTGTCGGCACATTTCCAATTCAGGGAAGAGCGGAGGTTGAAGAGGCGGTCTCCCTTGCGCAACGAGCTTTTGAAAATTGGTGCCAACTTGGTTTTCGTGGTCGTCATATAGTGCTGCGAGATTTTGCTTCAATATTGACGAAAGAGATAGATCTAGCTGCAAACTTAATCCATAACGAAACTGGAAAACCTTTCAGCGATGCCAAACTTGAAGTGGCTCTAGCTATTGAACATATCGGTTGGTCAAGTAAGAACGCTGCTAGAGTTCTTGGAAAGCAGAATCGACCATCTGGGCTACTTATGTTCAATATGGCCTCACAGGTCCAGCGGGTTCCTTATGGAGTTGTTGGAGTTATCGGTCCTTGGAACTATCCCATCTTTACTCCAATTGGTTCGATTGCTTATGCGCTCGCCGCAGGCAATACCGTGGTTTTTAAACCTAGTGAATACACACCAGCTATCGCAAAATTCATCGAAGAGCTCTGGAATCGAATTGCGCCATTTAGTGGAATTTTCCAAGTAGTTAGCGGAACCGGAGATACTGGTGTTGCGCTAACGCAATCTCGAGTTGGAAAGATTTCTTTTACCGGCTCAACTAGAACTGCTAAAAAAGTTGCAGCTGCTTGCGCAGAGAATATGACTCCGGTAATTCTTGAGTGCGGTGGCAAAGACGCGGTTCTAATTGATCAAGATGCCAATATTAAAAAAGCTGCAGAACTAACGCTCTGGCATGCCATGTCTAATGCAGGTCAATCTTGCATCGGAGCCGAACGGGTTTATGTACATCGAGCCGTATCAGCAAAATTCAAAGAGGAGATTGTCCGGCAAGCGAGAGAACTTAAACCTGGCTTTGCTGGCGATGCGAATTATGGACCAGCCACTATGCCCTCTCAACTTAAAGTGATACAGCGCCACCTTGATGACGCCGCTGAGCGCGGTGGAAAATTCTTAATCGGTGATACTAATTCCATAAAAGAAGGCTATGTAGACCCAGTAATCATTGAAGATGTCCCTGAGGATTCAAGCGCAGTCACAGAAGAAACTTTCGGACCGATTCTGATAATTAATACGGTAAATAACATGGATGAAGCAGTCGACCTGGCAAATGCCACAGGTTATGGACTCGGCGCTGCCGTCTGGTCAAAGAAGAATGGAAAAAGGATTGCGTCACTACTTAAGTGTGGCATGGTTTCCATTAATTCCGCATTCTCATTTGCTGCTGTTGGATCACTGCCGTTTGGAGGTGTACAAGATAGTGGTTATGGGCGAATTCATGGTGCGGAAGGACTCCTTGAATTTACTTATCCACGCACGGTAATTCGACCTAAGTTTAGGATTCCTTTCGAATTTACTTCGTTTCAGAGGAGCAAATTTGCAGATCAAATCTTGGTTAGATTAGTGCGAATACTTCATAAACGCCGAATCAGAAAAAAATAATTTAATATCTGGGAGCGTTGCGCGTTCTTTCAATGTTTGGTTTTCGCTTATCTCTCTTATTCCAACAAGGTGTATGCCAGTGTCGACGTGACTCAACATCGCCCTCTATCCATGCCACAGTATGTGGCGTAGCAGTTCGAATTAATTGATCGCATCCTGGACAGCGATACGGCTTAGTAGAACTCGAACCGGTAATACGCCGTACTCGGTAGATACCCTCTTCGTGCTCCTCGATTGTCTCGTGCGATGTAGCGATATCCCGCTCGGGCCTTACTGAATTTTTACGACCTTTCGCAGGTTTTCTTCGTGGGCTCACAGGGAGATTCTCACCCATTTCAGGCAAGATGGATCCATGATTCGCCGCCTAATTGCACTATCGCTAGTCTTTTTCGTTTTGGCCGTGCCCTCGGTTAAAGCGGCAACAAAGAAACGAGTTCCCAATCCACCGCCAAGAGAGACCTGGCCTCCCGAAGGTTTCCGTGAGAAAGATGGTGTCTTTGCAAAGGTTCCAAAGTGGCGCGAAGTTGTTGGTCAACTTTCCTCAAAGAAGTTTCCGCAACGAGATGTTGCTGCCTGTAAAGAGTTTGCTTGTGGCGCCGTATTGGTAGCAGCTGAGACTGGGTGTGAGTGGTGGGAAGTCAACTCATCAGTTCGAAAATTAGATCCAATTACTCAAAATAGAGATCGGGTTGGAACCCTAGTAACAATTTCTACGGGAACCAAAGAACGTCAATTAGCAACTCTTATTTTAGTTAGCGGTGAACCTCTTGATAGCAGTATTTCAATAGGTGGCATTAAAGTTATTTGCCATCGCGAACCAGGCGCTAAACCGAAACCCGGAAATGTATACAACCCGGTGAATCGAAGTAGTTGATGCTTGGCGGAATAAATAACGAACTCTTTCTCAAATCACTTGCCGGTTTTGCGGTAATGGGAGTCCTCATGATTCTCTTGAGATGGGCTTTCGCGCGAGGTAAATCTGTAGTGGAGAAACCTCGAGAGATGGGCGAAGATAATAAGTATGGGATGTTAAAAGTTGCAGCTAAGCCAAAGAATCATATTGAGGGAGAGATTATTCGTCAGAAACTTATTGAAAACGGCATTAAAGCAAATCTGACCCAGACAAAAGAGGGTCCTAGAGTATTTGTCTTTCCAGAGGAATTGAAAGCGGCCGAAGCGATACTTAGAAGTTAGCGATTCTTTCCAGGAATCCAGAGTTGATCGCCCAGAGTTTTATTTTCATATCTGGCAAGAACGAACAACAAATCTGAGAGGCGATTTAAATATTTCGCTGTTAACTTATTTACACCTTCTCCAAAACCATGAATAGCTAACCAAGTTTTGCGCTCAGCGCGTCGCACAATGGTTCGAGCTACGTGAAGATGGGCCGCGGCCGGTGTGCCAGATGGAAGAACAAATGATTGCAAAGGCTTTAAGTGCGAGTTGTACTTATCAATCTGTTCTTCGATATATGTAACTTGAGATTCAAGTATTCGTAGTGGTTCATGCTTTGGCTCGTCTACGACTGGAGTGCATAAGTCTGCTCCTACATCGAATAAATCATTTTGGATTCGAACAAGTAGCTTGCGGATATCGCCACCTAATGACTCAACTGTGAGAACTACCCCTAGATATGAGTTGGCCTCATCAACTGTGGCATATGCTTCAAGTCGCGCATCATTCTTCGAGGTCCGACTCATATCGCCAAGCGAAGTTGTTCCATCATCGCCAGTTTTTGTGTAAATCCGTGTCAGATTAACCATGGGGTGAGCCTATTGGACTGACTACCATGTGACCACTTGAGCGCCGAGGAGCATTGATGTCCGAGCAGGTTAAAGACCGATTCCAAATCATCGGCGGCGCCCATCTAACTGGTGAAGTTTCAATTTCTGGTGCGAAGAACTCAATTTTGAAATTGATGGCGGTCTCCCTCATGGCGGCGGGAAAATATCGTTTGGGTAATGTCCCTGCGATCGCTGATGTAACCATGATGGGTGAATTACTTGAAAGTCTAGGTTGCAAGGTTATTCACGATAAGAGTAGATCAGAGTTACTCATCGAAGTTCCAGATCAACCTGGACATAAAGCAGACTACCAATTTGTGAGAAAACTCCGCGCCTCTATCAATGTTCTAGGTCCGCTCGTTGCCAAACTCGGACGTGCTGAAGTAGCTCTACCAGGCGGCGATGCGATTGGCTCGCGCGGTTTAGATTTTCATACCAGAGGTTTAAAGGAACTAGGTGCAGTGACCCAGAGTAAACATGGTTATATTGTCGCAACCGCTCCGAATGGATTGAAGGGAGCGAAAGTTGAGCTGGAGTTTCCTAGTGTTGGTGCCACTGAAAATTTGCTTACCGCAGCCGTCTTAGCAAAAGGCACTACAGTTCTGGAAAATGCTGCGCGCGAACCTGATCTAGTAGATATTGGAAACTTCCTAAATGCAATGGGCGCCAAGATTCAGGGATTAGGAACTCCAACATTAGTTATTGAAGGTGTTTCTAAGTTAAACCAAATCGACTATGTTGCAATTCCGGATCGAATCGTTACCGGTACTTGGGCATTTGCCGCAGCAATTACTCAAGGTGATATAACTATAAAAAACGCCAACGCAAGCCATTTAGAGTTGCCGTTAGAGAAATTAACTTCAGCGGGTGCAGTCGTAACGACAACTGCGGATGGTCTACGTGTAAAGATGTCGCGCCGCCCTAGCGCTATCGATATTTCTACTCTTCCCTACCCTGGTTTTCCGACCGACCTCCAACCCTTTGCCGTCACACTAAATTCAATAGCAGAGGGCGATGCGCTAGTGACTGAAAATGTCTTTGAAGGACGATTTATGTTTGTTAATGAGTTGATGCGACTGGGTGCGAATATTCGAGTCGATGGACATCACGCCTCAATCATCGGCATCCCAAAACTCTCCTCAGCTCCGGTAGCAGCCTCGGATATCCGAGCAGGGGCTGGCTTAGTTCTAGCTGGTCTAGTAGCTGAAGGCACCACATTTGTGGAAGGCGCTTCTCATGTAGATCGCGGCTACCCAAAGTTTTCCGAACAACTTAGAGCACTCGGCGCAAATGTAACTAGAGTTGATTAACTTATAGTTATGTCAGTTATTTGACCGTCCTTAATGAATGCATTAATACGATTAGGTCTGTAATCCTTGGTTGCAGGTAAATCTTTGCCATCACGTTGAATAGTACGAAAAATCCAATTATTCAAAGAAGCACAGATCTCTGCGGCTCTCTCTGAGATTCCAATAAGTTGTGAGCCACGTTCGGTGGAAATTTCACTTTCAGTTTCAATCCTCTTTGGACAAGTGCCTCTGGAAGATCCAATATTTAAAACTTCGCCACGGATTTCGCGAGTTCCTACGGCAAGTATCGCTGTTGATTTCGCTCTGGCGCTAACTTGAACTTTGTAAACCCCCGGCTCGCCAATTTGGTCCATTCTTGCAAGAAAGAAATAATTCTGTCCGCCATAAGGTTCATAAAATGTTGTGCGCTCTGAGATTTTCAATCTTGAAACTTTTCCGCTAGGGGAAGTAACTGTAACTACAGGCAACCTTTTATTTGATAATCGATTTTCTGGTGCTCGGTCAAGAATCAGATACTCAAGCCGCATCCGCTCATTAGAATTTAAAGCAAATCTAAAATATTTCTTCTCACTTTTTTGATTAAAACTAGCCGTAACCGCAAACGAAATTGTTCCCTCGACCAGCACCGGACTTAGGCTTACATCCCTACTTTCTGGAGATAGAAAGACCGGTTGGTGTGCGAAACTGATTGCGCTTGCACCGATCAATAGTGCGAGCGCAATTATTGAACTCTTAAGCGCTCGCTTCGCCGAGAATCGAGACGCGATTGTTAGCAACGGAGAGGAAGCCACCGTGAACCTCAAATTCTTCATTGGCTCCATCAGCTCCCTTAATAGTTACTTTTCCATCGACCAAAGCTCCCAGCAACGGTGAGTGGTTAGGCAAGATTCCCAGATTGCCCTCGAGTGTGCGAGCTGAAACCATCTTTGCTTTACCAGACCAGACGCGAGCTTCTGGAGTTACAAATTCGACGGTGAGTAATGAATCGCTCATTAGTTCTTCGTCAATTCCTTAGCCTTACGTTCAACATCCTCTAAGCCGCCGCACATAAAGAAGGCCTGCTCTGGGATATGGTCGTAATCGCCATTTGCAAGAGCATCAAATGATGCGATCGTCTCGGTAAGTGGCACAAATGAACCATCAATTCCGGTAAAGACCTTGGCAACGAAGGTGTTCTGGGAGAGGAAGCGCTGGATGCGTCGGGCGCGACCAACGAGGATTCGATCCTCTTCCGAGAGTTCATCGATACCGAGAATTGCGATGATGTCTTGGAGATCCTTATATCGCTGCAGAATCTGCTTAACCCGGTTTGCAACTCGGAAGTGATTCTCACCGATATATCTCGGATCCAAAATTCGTGAAGTGGAATCAAGTGGATCCACCGCAGGATAAATACCCAACTCAGAGATCGGACGAGAGAGAACTGTCGTTGCATCAAGGTGGGTAAATGTGGTGTGCGGTGCTGGATCGGTAATGTCATCAGCAGGTACATAAATTGCCTGCATCGAGGTGATTGAGTTTCCACGAGTTGAAGTAATGCGCTCTTGGAGCACGCCCATTTCATCTGCAAGTGTTGGTTGGTATCCCACAGCAGATGGCATACGGCCAAGAAGTGTTGATACCTCAGAGCCAGCTTGAGTAAAGCGGAAGATGTTATCGATGAATAGGAGCACATCCTGCTTCTGAACATCACGGAAATACTCCGCCATTGTTAGCGCTGAGAGCGCAACGCGCAAACGAGTCCCGGGTGGCTCATCCATCTGGCCGAAGACGAGCGCAGTTTTATTAATAACTCCGGTCTCGGTCATTTCCAAGAAGAGATCGTTACCTTCACGAGTACGTTCGCCAACGCCCGCGAATACCGAAACGCCACCGAAGTTCTCGGCGACTCGATAAATCATCTCTTGAATAAGAACTGTCTTGCCAACGCCGGCGCCGCCAAAGAGACCAATCTTTCCACCTTTTACATAAGGTGTAAGTAGATCGATAACTTTGATACCCGTTTCGAAAGTCTCTGTCTTTGATTCAAGTTGATCGAAATCAGGAGCGGCACGATGAATTGGCCAGCGCTCCTTTACCTGCAGGGATGAGGTTGGAACATCAAGTGATTCGCCGAGAGCGTTAAATACATGGCCTTTTGTTACATCGCCAACAGGTACTGATATCGCAGCACCGGTATCGCAGACTTCTACACCGCGCACCATGCCGTCAGTTGGTTGCATTGAGATGGCACGGACCATGTTGTCGCCAATGTGCTGAGCGACCTCCAAGGTCAACATGCGCTTCTCACCACCAATCTCAATATCGATTTGTAGCGCGTTGTAGATTGATGGCATCGAATCCGATGGGAATTCGATATCAACGACCGGTCCAATCACTCGCGCGACGCGTCCGGTTGCTGTCTTGGTCGTCATCATTCGCTCCCTGCGTTTGCTGAGGACAGCGCATCGGCGCCACCCACGATTTCACTTATTTCTTGCGTAATTTCGGCCTGTCGAGCCGCATTTGCAAGTCTGGTCAACGACTTAATTAATTCATCAGCATTATCGGTTGCTGATTTCATCGCGCGACGTCGCGCTGCATGCTCCGATGCAGCTGACTGAAGAAGCGCGTTATAAACGCGCGATTCGATATATCGAGGCAGAAGTGCGTTGAGAACTTCCCCTGCATTTGGTTCAAATTCATACATCGGAAGCAGACCGGCAGGAGCTGGTCCATCTGATTCAACAACTTCCAATGGCAACATTCTCTTATTTAGCGGAATCTGAGTGACCATCGACTTAAATTCAGTAAAGACAATATGCAATTCATCAACGCCTTCGATATCTGTTGAAGCATCTTTTAAGAAGGCGGCGATTAGTTCAGTAGAAATCTCTTTGGCATTTGCATAAGTTGGCTTATCCGAAAATCCCGTCCAAGAATTTTTTACGGTTCGATTGCGGAACTTGTAATAGTTAACGGCTTTTCTACCAACTACATAGGTAAGGACTTGAAGACCTCGCGCCTTAAGCGTCACGATTAGGCCTTCTGCCTCCTTTATAGCATTCGTAGAGTAGGCGCCGGCCATGCCTCGATCTGCAGTGACAATCAAAACTGCAGCGCGTTTTGGTTCGGCTGATTCCGTGGTTAATGGATGATTTGTATTGGAAAATGTAGCAACAGCACTTACGGCGCGAGTCAACTCATTGGCATACGGAGTCGAGGCGGCAACTCGCTGCTGCGCCTTGACGATCCTAGAGGCAGAGATTAACTCCATCGCTTTAGTGATCTTCTTCGTCGACTTAACGGAGCGAATCCGTCGCCGATAGATACGTAGTTGTGCGCCCATTTTCTACTTCTTAAACCTCATAATCTGTTCGGTGCCATCGCTGCCTTGAGCTTCTGCTTCCGCCTCATTTACCTGCTTTGCAACAGATGAGACGAACTCATTCTTACAGGAGTTAATTGCTGAAGTTAACTTGGCGACGGTGTCATCGTTAAGTTCTTTAGTTTCTGCAATCACATTAAAGATTTCTTTATGTGAACGTACCACGTATTCCAAGAATTCGCTCTCAAAACGGCGAATATCCTGGACTGCAACGGAATCTAATTGGCCGGTTGTGCCAGCCCAGATTGAGACGACCATGCGCTCCAATGAATAAGGGGTGTACTGAGCTTGTTTGAGGAGCTCAACTAATCGAGAGCCTCGCTCTAACTGAGCCTTTGAAGCTGCATCAAGATCGGAACCGAAAGCAGCGAATGCTTCCAATTCTCGGAACTGTGCAAGATCGAGTCGAAGTCGACCAGCGATTTTCTTCATCGCTTTCGTTTGTGCTGAACCGCCAACGCGCGATACCGAGATACCGACGTTGATTGCAGGTCTTACGCCTGAGTTAAACAAATCAGTTTCAAGGAAGCACTGACCATCGGTAATTGAGATTACGTTTGTCGGAATGAAGGCGGATACGTCATTACCTTTAGTTTCAATGATTGGTAAACCTGTCATTGAACCGCCACCCATTTCATCTGAGAGCTTTGCGCAGCGCTCTAAGAGACGTGAATGTAAATAAAAGACATCGCCAGGGTAAGCCTCGCGACCTGGTGGACGGCGAAGCAAGAGCGAGACTGCGCGATAAGCCTCTGCTTGTTTTGATAGGTCATCAAAAACGATTAGAACGTGCTCGCCTTTATACATCCAGTGCTGTCCAATTGCAGAACCGGTGTAAGGCGCCAAATATTTAAAGCCAGCTGGATCAGATGCAGGAGCCGCAACGATAGTTGTGTACTCCATGGCACCAGCTTCTTCTAGCGCACCTCTTACAGATGCAATCGTTGAACCTTTCTGACCGATGGCAACGTAAATGCACTTAACTTGTTTCTTCTTATCGCCGCTCTTCCAGTTTTCGCGTTGATTAATAATGGTATCGATTGCCACAGCAGTCTTTCCGGTCTGGCGATCGCCGATAATCAACTGACGCTGCCCGCGGCCGATTGCGGTCATCGCATCAATTGCTTTGATACCAGTTGCTAGTGGTTCCTTAACTGGTTGACGTTGCACCACTGAAGGCGCCTGTAGTTCTAGAGCGCGCATTCCTTCTGACTTGATTTCACCCTTGCCATCAATTGGACGACCAAGTGGATCAACCACGCGACCTAAGAAGCCATCGCCAATCGGTACTGAGAGAATCTCGCCAGTTCTGCGAACTGTTTGGCCCTCTTCAATTCCACTGAAATCACCAAGAACGACAACGCCGATTTCACGAACGTCTAGGTTTAGCGCGATTCCTAGCGTGCCATCGTCGAACTTCAATAGCTCATTTGTCATCGTGGAAGGTAGACCGGAGATTCGCGCGATGCCATCTGCGGCTTCGACAACAGTTCCGATCTCATCACGTGAGGCTTTGCTGGGCTCATATGACTTAACGAAGTTCGCTAAGGCATCACGGATCTCTTCAGGTCTAATCGTGAGCTCTGCCATGGTTTCTTCTCCCTATCCTGCGAACGCTCGGCTCGCGTCGGCCAAACGATTGACGATTGTGGCGTCAATCAATTCATCTGCGAATCGGATTGAAATTCCACCGATAACAGATGGATCAATCTCGACATTTAATCGGACCGGTTGTCCAATTTTTGCTGCAAGCGTTGTGGCTAGCTTCTCTCGCTGTTGATTTGTAATGGCGATTGCGGTCTTTACGACAGCAATCATTCGATTGCGGCGGGCGGCTGTCGCCTTGATATAAAAATCAATTGTGGCTTCTAAACTTCGGCCCCGTAATCCGCTGACAAGATGGCCCAACATCCCACCGGTAATTTGTGAAACTTTCCCGCCGAATAATTTGGCAACCAAAACCCGCTTATCCTCAGCGGAATAAGCACTCGAACTTAGCGCCTGTCGAAGTTCGATATCGCCAGCAACAATTCTGGAGAAGGCAAAAAGCTCCTCTTCAAGACGATCAAACTCCCCGCCGACATTAGCGGCAGAAGCTTCCGCCTCGACGGCAAGATGCTCCAAGGTATCAACTAAATCGTTGGGCTTGGACCACTTAAGAGCGCTCAACTCTCCTATTAATCCCGCCGCAACTGGTGCGCCTTTGCCAAAGACATCGCTTACCAATTTCGACTTATCTTTCGCATCGCGCGAAACATCAGTTATGGAACGGCGTAGTGGCGCAGAAGAATCGAGCGCCGAGAGCGCGGTAAATAACTCTGAGGCGAATTTTGAAATATCTGCTTCAGATTTACCTTTTAAAGCGAGATCAAGGGCAGACCGAGCAGCCAGAATCGCCTGGCGACTCGTTCCACCCATCTCCGTCAATTCGCGCGTCATTTAATTACTCCGTTTTGTCTCAGACTTCTCAAGATCAGAGAGGAATCGGTCAACAATTCTTGATTGTCTAACCTGGTCATCCAACGCCTCTCCAACAATCTTCGATGCTAACTCCGTTGCTAAGGCACCCATTTCATTTCTAAGTGAATTGACCGCCTGTTGTCGTTCGGCCTCAATCGCTGCTTGAGCTTGTGAAGTTATTCGAGCGGCTTCTTCTTGGGCTTTGCTTCTCATCTCTTCGATGATTGCTGCGCCTTGAACTCGAGCCTCTTCCCTAATTACTTGCGCTTCACCGCGAGCATCAGCAAGTTGAGCTTTGTATTGATTTAACGCAACTTCCGCTTCGCGCTGCGCTTGTTCCGCTCGCTCCATGCCACCTTGAATCGCATCAGTGCGGGCTGCAAAAGCTTTTTCAAACCTTGGCACGACCGCTCTGCGAAGAAGTATGTATAGAAGTGAGAAGGCGATGAATCCAGCGATGATTTCCGCGGTATGCGGAATCAGCGGATTCAACTCTTCGGCTGCCAATTCAATCGAATTCATAAATAAATCCGTCATGGGCCGATTAGAGTACGAATGCTAGGACTAGACCAAAAAGCGCCAACGCTTCAGCAAGTGCGAAGCCTAGGAACGCGATCGGCTGTAGGACGTTTCGTGCCTCAGGTTGACGAGCCACGCCATTGATATAAGCGGCGAAGATCATTCCCGTTGCAATACCCGGGCCAATCGCTGCGAGGCCAAAACCGACCAGGTTGAGTGTGCCTTCCATGTTTATTACCTTTCTATCTACTCCCGCATTCCGGTTGGAATGGGAAAATTGTTAGTGCTCATCTACTAGCGCGCCAGCAATATAGAGCGCTGTTAGAAGTGTGAATATGTATGCCTGTAGGCACTGGACCATAAATTCAAAGAAGGTTAGTGCAATACCAATGGCAAAAGAGAATGGGCTAATCAACTTTAGGCCGATTACTCCTTGCAATAGATGTTCACCTCCCAAGAAAAAAACTAGAAGTAAGAGATGGCCTGCGAACATATTTGCGAATAGACGGAGACTTAAAGTGAGTGGGCGTACTAAGAAATACGTTGCTAATTCTAGCGGCGTGATAAGTACATACGCCGGCCTTGGTACTCCCGGAATGAACATAATACCCTTCAAATAGGAGATCAGGCCATGTCGTTTTATACCAACATAATGGAATACAAAGAAGGTAAACGCTGCCAACACATATGGGAATGAGATGCGCGACATCGTTGGAAATTGAATTAATGGCACAATGCCGAATAGATTATTGACGAGAATAAATGTAAATAGCGTGAAAAGATATGGAACGAAGCGCATAAACTCGTGACCGATTACATCTCTTCCTAAATCATTACGAACAAAGGTGTAAACGCTCTCACCAGCGAACTGCAGCTTCGACGGTACAACCGAGGCTTTTCTTGCGGCGAGGATAAAGAAAGTTGCAATGAGTAATGCAGATAAAAATGCTAGAAGGATTGGTTTGGTCGCGAATACATTTCCTTCAATAAATGGAGGGAGGTTGAAGTCACCAGCGTCGGGAGGATTGAAACCCTCACCTTCGACACCTTTCGTAGCGGCTAGAACGCGCAACACGACTCCTTGGAACGATGGTTACGCAACCCTATTAGGAAGTCGCCAAGTCAGAGAAATCGAAAAGAGATGATAAGTGACCTCAGTTGCGCCCGAAGCGGAGCCAGATCAGATAGAGGGATGAACCCATGCCAAGCAGGAGTCCGCCCAGAAGAAAGAAGCCAGACCCCAACCATCGGTCGAGGCCGTATCCAATACCACCCCAGATTAGAAGTCCTGACAGTAGATAGCCGAAGATTGTCCAGAATGTATTTTCATCATTTCGGGGAGACATCGTTTTCTCCTTTTCTCTCTAGATTACTGCCTAGGTTACTGCTCTAGTTTCGGTGAATTCTCAGGAAGGGGCAACTGTAACCGGAGGCGGAAGAAGACACGAATCTCGCCTCCAAGCCATGCGATAGCTATCAGTAGCGCGCTCACGCCAAAGGCGGTTCGATCAACGTCACCGGGATCTGTCAATCTGGTGACCAAAATCAAAAATAAGGCCATCAAAATTAGTTTTGAAAAGTATGAAAACATCGCAAGCGCCATCGTCGTAATTGGATTGGCATCTTTAGTCAATCGGGAAACTAGCATCGAGACTGAAAAGAAAAATACGACCGTAGTAGCGGCCAAGAGCGCACCCCAAAAACCCGGAAGATTCCTAAGTATTGATGAAATAATTATTGTTAATAGAGAAACAATTAGCGAGGGTGTTAATGCGCCTCGCCAAAGAGCTGAATTTGAGTTTGCGATATTCATATAGGTTACTTAACTAGATCTCGCTTTCGCTTTGTTAACGAAAGTGCAATAAGAAAGAGTAGGGGTCCGCTCAGAAGGGCGAGCCACATCGGAAAGAATGCCGAGAGCATTGCGGGAAATGCCAACATAGCTGTTGCAAAGTAGAGGATTACTGCCGTTCTCTGTTGCGAGTTGCCTAACTCCATCAATTTATGATGAAGATGTTCCTTATCTGGAGTAAATGGTGATTTTCCCTTACGCAGACGGCGCAATACTGCGAGTCCAAAATCCAGAAGCGGAACCGCAAGAACTGCCAGCGGAAGCAGTAATGGCAAAGCAGCAGGGCCAATCTCTTCAGCGAAAACTGCATTCGCGTCTATCTGGCCCATCAGGGTGATGGCTGAAGCTGCAAGTAATAATCCAAGAAACATGGAACCGGAATCCCCCATAAAAATTCGAGCTGGATGAAGATTGTGTGGCAAGAAACCAAGACAGGCGCCAATCATTACCGCCGAAATTAGTGAGGGGGCGCCGGCGCGACTAAAACCATTTTCAATAGCTAGAAGATAAGAGAATCCAAAGAAAGCGGCAGCCGATATGGAGACAATTCCTGTTGCTAGGCCATCAAGACCGTCGACGAAATTAACTGCATTTATTATCACTATTACTATAAGAACTGTCAGAAATTGTCCGATGTTTGTGGGGAGAATGAGAATTCCATTTATCGGTAGCCAGAGCAGTTGAATTCCAAAAATCAGTAGGATTCCTGCAGCAAGTCCCTGGCCAGCCAGCTTCGTTATGGCATCTAATTCGAAACGATCATCGAGCGCGCCAATAAGAAGTACAAAACTTCCAGCAAGGAAGATTCCCAACAGCTCTCGACCATAGGCTTTTCCGACTAGGTTGAGATTTTGAACAGCAATTAAAGTAGCTCCGGTTGCTAACCACATCGCGACGCCGCCCCAGCGCGCCGTTGCTTCTTGATGAATATCGCGCTCTCTTACTGTTGCGACAGCGCGAAACTTCAAAGCTAGATCTCTAACGATTGGCGTCAACATATAAGTTAAGGCCGCAGCAATTAGTAGCGCTAGTGAATATTCGCGCATTACCTGGGATAGGCCGGAAACTTTGAAGTCAATGCGCTTACTTCCTTTTTAATTGCGGCGGCCTTTCCTTCATCTACGCCATCTCTGATTGCGCGCGAAATCAAGGAGGCAATCTCAGGCATCTCACTCGTTTTCATTCCCTGAGTAGTTACCGCAGGAGTTCCAACTCTTATTCCGCTGGTTACTGCGGGTGTTTCTGGATCGTATGGAATTGCATTCTTATTTAATGTAATTCCAGATTTACCGCATCTATCATCTGCAACTTTGCCTGTTACTCCGGTACTTCTGACATCGATTAGAGCCAGATGCGTATCTGTTCCTCCAGATACCGCTCGCATTCCCTCTTTCTCTAGCGCGCTTGCTAGAGCTCTGGCATTTTCAATTACCTGTTTTGCGTAAGCTTGATAAGCAGGTTGAAGGCATTCTCTAAGTGCTACCGCTTTCGCTGCGACCGCGTTCATAGCGGGGCCGCCTTGCATTCCAGGAAATACGGCTTTATCAACGGCGGCGGCATGCTCGGCTTTAGCCAGAATCATTCCGCCCCTTGGGCCGCGAAGAACTTTATGAGTCGTGAAGGAGACGACATCTGCATAAGGAACCGGCGAAGGAATTGCCTTACCTGCGACGAGGCCAATGAAGTGCGCCGCATCTACCCACATGATTGCGTCAACTTCATCGCAAATCTCGCGAATCTTCTTAAAGTCAATCAATCTTGGGTATGCGGTAGCTCCTGAACAAATCATTCTCGGCTTTACCCGCTTAGCAGTTTCGCTCAGTTCATCGTAATCAATTAGTTCATCTTCACTTCGAACCCCGTAGGATTCAATATTGAACCATTTGCCGGAGAAATTAACTTTGGAACCATGAGTGAGATGGCCACCGTGCGGTAGCGACATCGCAAGAACGGTATCGCCTGGTTTTGTGAAAGCTAGATAGACCGCAACATTTGCACTTGCGCCAGAATGCGGTTGGAGATTTGCGTGCTCGGCTCCAAATAATTCTTTGGCACGCTCAATTCCGATTATTTCAACTTTATCTACTTCTTCGCACCCACCGTAATAACGCTTTCCTGGATAGCCTTCCGCATACTTATTAGAGAGCGTAGATCCCATCGCAGCCAGAACAGCCGGTGACGTTAAATTCTCACTTGCGATTAACTGAAGATTTGTTCTTAAGCGGGCCAGTTCTGACAATAAAACTTCTGCAATATCTGGATCTTGTGAACTTAACGCATCGAAGTCTGGTCCGTAGAACTCGGTCATACTGGAATCCTAAGCCGGAATTGCGATATTTGGAGTGACAGTTCGAAGTTCTTCGAGAGAAATTGCTCCCTGACGCACCAGCGTGAGCCCATCAGATTTAACTGAGATAACTGTAGATGGCGGGCCGTCCGGCAATTCACCGGCATCAAAGAAAAATGCATAGTCCGCATCGAGTGCCGGGAAGAGTCGACCTTTTCGATTAGGCGGGGTTCCAGTTCTACTAGCTGAAGCCACGGCGAGCGGTCCAGTTGCTAACGCGACTTCCCGGAGAAAATCAGAAGAGGGAACGCGGAGCGCAATTTCTTCGAGAGAGCGACCATCACCTAGATCCCAAACTAAACCTTGTGCTGGAGCGATCTTTAGCGTTAGTAAACCTGGCCAGAATTTTTCACATAAAATCTTAGTGGTATTTCCAAATTCGTTTGTTACACCAGTAGCCGTTTTGATATCGCCAACGATAACTTGTGCAGCTACACCGCGGTCATCACCACGCATAATATGCATCTTTTTTACCGCACCATGATTAAATGCATCTGCGACAAATACATACCCATGCTCTAATGGCGCAATTAAAAGTTTACCTTCGCGAAGCGCATTACTTGCGCTTAAGATTTGTGAATCTCTCTGTTTCAAATCTAGTTTCAGAGTCTCAGCCATTTGACACCGATCTTGCTAATCTTCTTGCTGAAATCCATCGAGGTCTTTGATTTAGATCATTAAAAGAAACCAAATCATTGAAATCAAGATTAATCTTCTCTGCGAGGGCCGCTAATTGGGTTTCATGATGTTCCATCAATAACAAACCCCTATTTTTGAGAATTCGACTAGCAGCATCGATAAAAGCAAATGGAGCATCAAGGCCATCTCTGCCTCCGTATAAAGAGGTAATTGGTTCATAACTCAGCTCTTTTGGCAGATCAATTCCTATCTTCAGTTCGCTAGGAATATACGGTGGATTGGCAATCACTAGATCACATTTCACATCTGGTAGCGCAGTTTCAACTCGACTTTCGACAACACGCACATCGACTTCATATTTAGCGATATTTTGTTTTAGCCAAGATAACGCCTCAGACTCACTTTCGACCGCAACTACCTGCACGGGCATTCCTCGCAGCTCTGCCTCAAAAGCGATGGAAATCGCAATTGCGCCGCTTCCAGATCCGAGATCCACAATAGAAGTCGGTTGCTGACTCCAATTGAGCGCCGCCTGAATCCGCTCGATTTCAACTAGAGCGGCATCTACGAGAAGTTCCGTCTCAGGTCTTGGAATCAAAACGCCTGGACCAACTTGAAAATCTAAATACCGAAATGGCGCGGCACCCGTTAAATACTGGAGCGGAATTCCCTTGAGCCGCTCCTCCAACAATTCTTCAAATTCCCTCTCTTGATCTGAACTAAATTCAAATTCACGCGCATGAAGTTGCATTCGCTCAACGCCTAAAATGTAGGCGACGATGTGCTCAGCATCTGAAGTTGGAATATTTATATCTTTAAATAGTTCTCGAGCAGCTCTTAATTTCTCCTTCAGCATCTCAAGCCTCTGCTGCCGCCAATCTTTCTGATTTATCAGCTTCAAGTAAGGCGCCGATTACCTCATCTAATTCGCCATTTAATACCGCATCAAGATTATTAGCTTTGAAATTTACTCGATGATCAGTCAATCTGTTCTCTGGAAAGTTATATGTACGAATTCTTTCAGATCGATCAACGGTTCGGACCTGGCTCTTACGTGTTGCAGCCGCTTCAGCATCGGCAGCTTCTTGGGCTGCGGCTAAGAGGCGCGCTCGCAAAATTCTTAGTGCCGATTCTTTATTCTGTAATTGGCTCTTCTCATTTTGACATGAGACAACTATGCCGGTTGGAAGGTGAGTAATTCGAACCGCTGAATCAGTTGTATTAACGCTCTGGCCGCCGGGTCCAGAAGAGCGATAAACATCAATTCTCAACTCATTCATATTTATCTGGACATCTATCTCTTCGGCTTCCGGAAGCACAAGTACGCCAGCGGCCGATGTGTGAATTCGCCCTTGTGATTCAGTCTCAGGAACGCGCTGCACGCGATGAACTCCGCCTTCAAATTTCAACTTTGCAAAAGGAGCGCTCGCCGGATTGGAATTTCCCCGAGATTTAACTGCGACTGAGACATCTTTATAGCCACCAAGATCACTCTCGGTTGCATCAATAATTTCAGTCCTCCAGCCTTGGCGTTCGGCATATCGCAGATACATTCGCAATAAGTTTCCAGCAAAGAGCGCTGACTCATCTCCCCCTGCACCGGATTTAATCTCCAAAATCACATCTCGATCATCATTGGGATCTTTCGGCAATAACAATTCTTCTAGTTCAACCGCCGCTTGTTGTAATTCTGCTTGGAGACTCGGAATTTCAGAGGCGAAGTCAGGATCATCAGCTAACTCCTCGGCTGCCTTTAAATTATCTTCACACTTCTTAAATTTTCGATAACCAGCGATGATCGGTCCAAGTTGAGCATATTTCTTACCAAGTTGCCGAGCTTTTCCTTGATCGGCGTGAATTGCTGGATCAGCCATCTGGGTTTCCAAGCTTTCATACTCACGGAGAATTTCCGGCATGCTCGCAAATCTCTCTTGCTTACTCATCTTCACCTCCTAATACCTTCAGTTTCAATACCCTCAAATACCAAGTAAACAAATGAAGACCGGCACCCCAAAGAAGGGGTATTCGGTCTTCTTTAAGAAAGCTACTTCTTATTTGACTTAGAACTTGCCTTTGTTAATCGCTCTTGGAATTTAGCAACTCGACCACCGGTATCGAGAATTCGTTGCTTGCCGGTATAGAACGGATGGCAGACAGAGCAGACTTCAACGAAAAGTGAGCCAGACTCAATTGTGGAGCGAGTTTGAAATGTCTCGCCGCAACCGCAGGTGACGGTCGTCGCCACATAATTTGGATGTATCTCGTTCCTCATTTACTTCTCCTTGTGGTTTCGCTGGGCCGGAAAGCCGGTGAACCAGCAGAGCGTTAGGTTACCTAACCAAGTTAGAAAGGGCTAATTTCCGTTCTGGTCTGGACCAACGGTGGTCTTCTGGACTTGCATCAAGAATTCTACGTTGGACTTGGTCCCCTTCATCTTCTCGAGTAAGAGTTCAAGGGCTTGTTGTGAATCAAGAGCATGGAGAACTCGACGAAGTTTCCAGACGATATTTAATTCTTCTGGACCCATCAAGATTTCTTCTTTACGAGTACCTGAAGCATCAACATCGACCGCTGGGAAAATTCGCTTATCGGCAAACTTACGATCTAGTTTTAATTCCATATTTCCAGTGCCTTTGAATTCTTCAAAGATAACTTCATCCATCTTCGAACCAGTCTCAACAAGAGCCGTTGCCAGAATAGTCAGCGATCCACCATCTTCGATATTTCGGGCAGCTCCAAAGAACTTCTTTGGTGGGTAAAGTGCCGCTGAATCAACGCCACCGGAGAGAATTCGACCAGAGGCTGGCGCTGCAATGTTGTAAGCGCGACCAAGTCGAGTTATCGAATCAAGAAGTACAACAACATCGTGTCCTAATTCGACTAGGCGTTTGGCGCGTTCGATAGCAAGTTCAGCTACTGAAGTGTGGTCATCAGCAGGTCGGTCGAATGTAGATGCAATAACTTCACCCTTTACCGAGCGTTGCATATCGGTAACTTCTTCGGGGCGTTCATCAACCAAAACAACCATTAGATGGCATTCTGGATTGTTGGTTGTAATTGCATTGGCAATCGATTGCAGAACCATGGTCTTACCGGCTTTAGGCGGAGACACAATTAAGCCACGTTGACCTTTTCCAATTGGTGAGATCAAATCAATCACGCGAGTTGTCAGAATATTTGGTTCAGTTTCAAGTCTTAATCGTTCCTGCGGATATAGCGGAACTAACTTGGAGAATTCGACGCGATCTCGTGTGGTTTCTGGATCATTGCCGTTGACAGTGTCAACACGAACCAGCGCATTAAATTTCTCTCTACGTTCACCCTCTCGTGGCTGGCGAACCTGTCCGGTTACAACATCGCCTTTACGAAGTCCGTTACGTCTTACCTGTTGAAGGGAGACATAGACGTCATTCGGTCCTGGCAGATATCCGCCAGTTCTAATGAAGGCATAATTTTCCAATATATCTAGAAGACCTCCGACAGGAATCAAAACATCATCCTCAGATATAACTATCTCTCGATCGCGCTCGCGACCACGATCACGGTTTCGGTCACGGCCTCGATGACGATCACGTCGCCATTCACGATCTCCACGATCTTCCTGGTTCTCGTTGGTGGACGTGTTGGCGCCCTGTGCGCCATCTTTTTCATCATCTTTCATTTCTTCATCCTCTTCTGAATTCTTACGACGCTGTGAGCGAGCGGCTCGACGTGCCTCACGTTCGGCACGAGCGGCTTCACGGTTTGCTGCTTGTAAATCTGAGATCGCTTGGACAAGGTCAGGCTTCTTTAGATCAGTTGCGCCTTCAATGCCAAGGTTTGCCGCAATCTTCCGAAGATCAGGAAGGAGCATTGCCGAAAGATCTCCGGCTTCTCTGCGAGCACGGGTGCTGGTATCTGCCATGGTCTTGCTTGCTACTTTCTTTTAATTTTAATTTGTTTACTAAGTGATTGTTGCGGATTCTGTTTTGAGAGCCTCGCCTCTGCTGATTAATTTCTTTGGGATCGAAATTTCTTCCGCGTCCCGCTTTGGATTTAGAGACCAGAGAGGATTGTTGGCTCACTTACCGCCGTACCCCACAAAGGTATCAGTTATCCCGGGAACTCCGCAAAACCGAGGGAATTATGCGTTGGAGGTGATAGCTCCGGATGGGGAGATCTCGACATCTATCGGTCGGAAGCTATCCCCCGCACTTCTAATAATGTCATCATGTTCTGCAGCCGAACTGTTGTGAAGAACTAGTACTGAAGGTCCAGCTCCTGAGATAACTGCAGCTACACCTGCGCCTCGTAATTTGTTGACAAGATCAACCGACTTTGGCATTGCTTCGCGGCGATATTTCTGGTGCAAGAAATCTTCGGTCGCTGCAAATAGTAGATCTGGTCGTACCGATAGCGCATGAACAAGTAACGCAGCTCTTCCAGAGTTCTTTGTGGCATCTTGATGAGAAATATTTTCTGGAAGGAGTTTACGAGCCTTACCCGTTGAGAGTTGAGAATTTGGTACTAAAAGAAGAGCTCGGATAGAGGCATCGACCGAGAATCTGGCGGCACATCCAGTTGGCACGCCAACTCGATCCTCCATCCAAGAGATTATTGCGCCGCCTAAAGCCGCTGCCGCAACATTATCGGGATGCCCCTCAAGATCCGTTGCAAGCGCAATCAAATCTTCATCGCTCATTAAAGAGTTTCCAGAAAGCACCAAAAAGCGAGCGAGATTAAGGCCGCCAACAATTGCGGCAGCTGATGAACCCAGGCCTCTGCCATGAGGAATCTGGTTTAGCGCCCGCAGTGCGATTCCGCGCGGTTTTCCACCCATAAATTCAAAGCCACGCATCATCGCTTTGATTACCAAATGTTTACCATCGCGCTTTACTTCTTCGGCTCCTTCGCCAGTTACATCAACATCAAAAAGTTCTTCATCAAGTATTTGTGCAACATAAATATCGCGCATCTCAAATGCGATCGCCAGTGCATCAAAACCAGGACCTAAATTGGCGGCGGAAGCCGGCACTGTTACCTGAATTGGAGTCGCTTTATATGTGAGTCGGTCTTTAAATCCTCTTGCCATTAGCTCAATCCAATCACTTCAGCAGCCCGCTTAACATCAACCGGTACGACGACTGGAGCTGGCGCGCCATCCAAAACCCATTGGACATCCTTAAGCCCATTTCCAGTTACCGTGATAACGATTCGCTTGCCCTTTGGCAACTTATCTAAGGATTTATATTTTAAGAGGCCGGCGATTCCCGCAGCGCTAGATGGCTCAACAAAAATTCCCTCTTTAGCTGAGACTGATCTGTAGGCAGCCAAAATTTCATCATCGGTCACCATATCTATCAAACCTCTTGATTCATCCCGTGCGGCGATGGCTTGTTGCCATGAAGCTGGATTGCCAATACGAATTGCAGTTGCGATTGTTTCTGGATTCTTTACAGGCGAGCCGCTTACCAGCGGCGCCGCGCCAGCTGCCTGAAATCCCCACATTGCTGGAAGTGATTTGCTCCGTCCTAATTTTTGATACTCGAGATATCCCTTCCAATATGCCGTGACATTTCCAGCATTTCCAACTGGCATAACATGAATATCGGGCGCTCCGCCTAGCGCATCAATAACCTCAAACGATGCGGTTTTCTGTCCTTCAATGCGAAAAGGATTAACAGAATTAACGAGAGAGACTGGATACTTTTCTGATAACTCTCGCGCTAGCGTTAAACAGTCATCAAAATTGCCCTCTACCTGAAGTAGTTTGGCACCATGTGCAATTGCTTGCGCTAACTTTCCCATCGCAATTTTTCCTTGTGGCACCAAGACAACCAGTGTCATTCCAGCCTTCACGGCATATGCAGCCGCACTTGCACTGGTATTTCCAGTTGAAGCGCAAATGACTGCACGCGCACCAGCTTCGGCAGCTTTGGAAATCGCCATAGTCATTCCGCGATCTTTAAATGATCCGGTGGGATTACTTCCCTCAACTTTTAACCAAATATCGTTTTCCAACATATCCGATAATTGGCAAGCAGAAACAAGAGGAGTCCCGCCTTCAAGAAGAGTGATTACCGGAGTTTTAGAGGTTACAGGTAGATGTTTTCGGTATTCCGCGATAACTCCACGCCACTGGTGTGCGCCCCGAGGCTTCAATAGCCTCATCGAGAATTGCCCTCTGCTCGAATAACACTTTCAACACGTTTAACGACATCATTCTTTGCGAGAGCCGCAACAGTTGCGGCCAGTGAACCTTCGCTTGCTTGATGAGTCATCACGATCAGCTCCGCGCTAGCGTCGTGGCCAGATTGACGTACTGTCTCGATTGAAACTGAGTTTGAGGCAAAGATCTGGGCAATGGCAGCAAGAACTCCGGGCTTATCCACAACATCCATCCGAATTAAATATCGCGTTAAAACTTGACCACGGTCCGCAAATCGCAATTCAGCATAATCACTCTCACCATGGCCTTCGCCACCTCTTATTTTATTTCTTGCAATTGCAATTAAGTCTCCGAGAATTGCGCTAGCAGTAGGCGCTCCGCCAGCTCCTCTGCCATAGAACATCAGTTCTCCAGCCGATTCAGCTTCCACAAAGATCGCATTAAATGAGCCACGCACCGCTGCGAGCGGGTGTTCTCTTGAGATCAAGGTCGGCTGAACGCGCACATTTATCTCACCCTTGTCATTAATCTCAGCGATCGCAAGCAACTTAATTAAATGATCAATGTCGCGCGCAACAGCGATATCACGGGCGGAAATCTTTGTAATTCCTTCACAGGAAACATCTTTGATGTTCACTCTTGTATGGAATGCAAGTCCTGCCAGAATCGCAGCTTTGGCGGCAGCGTCATGTCCCTCCACATCTGCAGTTGGATCGGCTTCTGCAAATCCAAGTTCTTGCGCCTCTCGTAAAGCAATGGCAAAATCGCTTCCAGATTCATCCATCTTTGTAAGAATAAAATTGGTTGTGCCATTAACGATACCCATTACTCGATAGACGTGATCGCCAACAATTGATTCACGGAGTGGACGAAGAATCGGGATTGCGCCGCCGACGGCTGCTTCGTAATAAAGATCAACACCATTCTTATCTGCGGCTTCAAAAAGTTCCGCTCCATGGTGCGCCAAGAGCGCTTTGTTGGCGGTTATCACTGCTTTGCCATTTCCGATTGCACTTAACAATAACTTTCTAGCCGGCTCAAGTCCTCCCATAACTTCAATAACAATGTCTATTTCAGGATCATTTACAACGGAATCCGCATCGGTGGTAAGCAAATTTGCCAGCACCTTGGCGCGATCTGTTTTCAGGTCACGCACTGCGATCTTCTTCAAAGTTAATTTCGCACCTGATCGTGCTGCAAAGTCTCCGGAATCTTCTAGTAAGAGGCGACCGACTTGCGAGCCAACTACGCCGCAGCCGAGCATGCCAATGGTGAGCTCCTTCTTGGCATCACTCAAGATCGTTCTCCAATCGGTTTCGCGCCTTCTGCAATATCCAAGGCTAGAAGGTCTGAGGTAGTTTCGCTGCGAATTATGGTTCGAGCCATGCCTGATTGGACTGCAATCACACCAGGTCGTGGCACATGGTTGTAATTGCTCGCCATACTTCTTCCATAAGCGCCAGTAGCGGCTACTGCGATGAGATCGCCAGGCTCAACATCGCTGGGTAGCAAAATGCTATTAATAATCACATCACCACTCTCGCAATGTTTACCAACAATTCGACAATCACGTTTCGTAGCAATTGAATCACGATTAGCTAACACGGCTGTGTAATCCGCGTCGTATAGAGAGGTACGAATGTTGTCACTCATTCCACCATCGACGGCAACATACAGTCGCGTTGCACCATCTTTTAGCTTAATCTCTTTGGTGGTTCCAACCTTATATAAAGTGACCATGGCCGGCCCGATGATGGCTCTTCCTGGTTCAATCGAAAATCGGGCAATAGATAAACCTAATCTTTCGCAATTGGTGAGTACTACTTTGTGAATCTGTCGAAGAAGATTTCCAGGTGAGATCGGCTGGTCGGATTCGACGTACGCAATTCCAAACCCGCCACCAATAATTAACTCTGGAAGCTCTACTCTGTTTTCATCTTTATATCTCTTTAGAAATTCAAGAAGTTTTACCGCTGTGGCATCGAAAGCTTCGCTGGAAAATATCTGAGAGCCAATATGTGAATGTACGCCGACTAGTCTCAAGTTGGGAGATTTGGCAATCTCCGTTACTGCGCTCCACGCTGCTCCGCTTGCGATCGAGAAACCAAATTTCACATCTTCAATTGCCGTAGTTATGTACTCATGGGTATGCGCCTCAACTCCGGGATTTAGACGAATCACAATCTGCTGATTTTTACCTTGGAGTCCTGCCAAGCGAGAAACACGTTCAATCTCTTGCAGCGAATCGACCACAATAGTTGCAACACCATAATCGAGCGCCTGAGCGATTTCAGTTTCGGATTTGTTATTTCCATGCATTTCAATTCGTTCGCCTGGAAAATTAGCAGCAGCAACAACCGCAAGTTCGCCACCGGTACAAACGTCGATATTTAATCCGAGTTCCTTAATCATTTTGGCAACCTCAACAGAGACGAAGGCCTTTGCGGCGTAAAAAACATCGCCGGCATGCTCTTGGAAAGTCTCCTGAAGAGATTTCTGCCAAATCGTTGCTCGAGACTTTAAATCGCTCTCATCAAGTATAAATATTGGCGTACCAAATTTTGCCGCAATTGATGTAACCGAGCAACCGCCAATATTGATTTCGCCCTTAACTCGAGTAACACTATGCGGCCAAATTAGTGGATTTAAATCGCTCATAATTACATCCGCTCCGGTGCACTCACGCCAAGTAGCGATAAACCATTCTTAATGGTTTGTGCGGTCGCCGCACACAACGAGGCTCGAGCGCTATGCAAAGCTGACACCCTCTCCTCGCCCATCGGTAAGACTCGGCAATCGTTATAGAAGCCATGATACAAAGTTGCTAACTCTTCGATAAATCTCACGATTCTATGAGGTCGGCGTAGTCGAGCGGCTTGCGCAACTATCTCTGGGTACTCAGCAAGTGCGCCCAACAGTTCCCGCTCGCGGCCATGCTCCAACAATTCTGGGTTGTACGAATCTAAACCATATGCAACTTTAAGTTCCTCGGCATTGCGCAATAGTGCGGTAATTCGAGCATGAGCATATTGCACGTAATATACCGGATTTTCATTAGTTCGCCTCTTTAGTAAATCCAAATCCATCACCATCGGAGTATCGGTCGGATAGCGAATCAACGTATATCGAGCAGCATCTACGCCAACTTTCTCAACCAGTTCTTCTAAAGTGACAATAGTGCCGGCTCTCTTGGAAAGTTTTAACTCTTCGCCACCCTCGATTATTTTGACCATCTGGCCGATTAAAACTTCGATGTTAGAATCAGGGTTATCGCCGACACAGGCAGCCGTCGTTTTTAAACGTGCGACATATCCATGGTGATCTGCGCCGAGCATATAAATGCAGATATCAAATCCGCGGTCACGTTTATTTAAGTAATATGCGGTATCGGATGCGAAGTAAGTTAATTCGCCCCCTGACTTAACTAACACGCGATCTTTATCATCTCCAAAGTCAGTGGTGCGTAACCAGATTGCACCCTCTGATTCAAATATATGTCCTTGGTTGCGTAACTTTTTGAGGGATTTATTCCAGTCCTCACCGGAGTGAAGAGTTCGCTCAGAAAACCAGATATCGAAATGTGTACCAAATTCAGCTAAAACATCTTTCTGTTGCTGCAGCTGTAATGCATAACCGGCCTCTCGGAATTCCGCAATTGATTCTGCTTCAGGAAGTTGCTTTAACTCAGGCCGTTGCGCATCTATCAATTTACCCAGATCTACTATGTATTCGCCCTGGTAACCATCTTCTGGTCTTGGAATTCCTAAAATCGAAGCGCGAATTGATGCTCCAAAAAGATCCATTTGATTGCCGCGATCATTGATATAAAACTCTCTAACTACCTTGGCGCCAACAGCCGAGAGCACACGAGCCAGCGCATCGCCCACCGCTGCCCAACGTGTATGTCCAAGATGCAACGGGCCGGTCGGATTGGCGCTGATGAATTCGAGATTTACAGAGATTCTGGAGAGCAAATCTGATTTGCCAAAATTTTCTCGCTCTTGAAGGATCCGGTTCACGATAGATCCTTGCCAGGATTTGTTTAAAGTTATATTTATAAAGCCGGGTCCGGCAACTTCTATCTTTGCCAGAGACTTATTGGAAATCAATTTAGCTTTAATTAATGTTGCGATATCACGGGGCGCCTTACCTTCATTCTTCGCGAGCGCTAATGCGATCGAACTTGCGTAGTCACCATGATCCCGATTTTTTGGGCGCTCCAGTGGAATATTTTCTATGGCTCCAGTTTTATCAGCCAAAGATTTTGCGATATCACTTGTTAAATCGCCATCTCGCAAGGCATCCGAAATCGCCTCAGCCAAAGCTTCGGCTACCGTGTATTGGGGCGATATGGACACCCAACTAAGGGTACTGAGTCAGCGTTGTAAGAGGGCTCAAATTTTCACCTAAACGTTACTTTGTAGGCGTGGCGCTCTGCCTGGTAAATGCTTCTCTTTCTCTCCCGAATTGCCCTAGATGGGTTAGATTTCGCCAGAATCAAATCCAAGGTATCTACCTCTTGAGATGATTGATGATCAGTTGAAAAGGTAAAGCAAGTGATGCAATTCTGGGCGGTTTAGTTGTTGCGGTTATTGATAACGGAATGGCGCTTCTCGGGTATCCGGCCGGAATTAAGTTCATGGTTACCGAAGCTGTGCTATTAAATTCCGCCTCGGTTGATGCGTTCTCTAGGCGGGGCGCAGCCACAACTTAACGATAAATTTTTGCGGTATTCTCAGCGACTCTCGCGGGAGTGGTGAAATGGCAGACACGCAGGTCTTAGGAACCTGTGTCCTCGGACGTGTGGGTTCAAGTCCCACCTCCCGCACCAATCACCCCATTCCCAGCACCTGGTAGGTCGTGGCAGGATGCCGCTCTTGATAAAACTTTTAAGGGACCAGGAGCGCTAAATGGCTGAAAAAAACTTCCTTTCATGGGTTGGTTTTAAAGGTGAAGAACAGACTAAACCTGGTGCCGCCGATAATTCACAACCTCTTGAAAGAATCAGACAGCTTGAATCTCAATTAGCTGATCTTCGATCACGTAGAGATATCACTGCGCTTTCGAAAGAAGAATTTGAAATTCTCGCAACCGAGACCGCGATGTCAATCATTAAAACTGCGCAACAACGCGAATCTAAGGCGAATGCAATTGCAGATCGCACTGTTAATGAAAGCAAGAAGAGCGCTGCGGCTGCGTTGGAAAGTGCTCAAGCTAAAGCAAATTCAATTCTCACCTCCGCTGAATCGCGAGGTCGCAAATACTTAGAGGCCGCTCAGGTTGATGCAGCTGAATTAGTATCTGCAGCCGAACAAGAGAGTTCAGATCTGCTAGCCGCGCGCAAACGCGAGGCAAGTGGAATCGTAAGTGGCGCAAAACGCGAAGCTGACCGATTGGTTCAGAGCGCTGCTACCGAAATTGTTGGATACAAGAGTTGGCTCAACCAGGTAATTTCAGAGGCCGAACGTCTATATCGAATTCAATCTCAATCGCTTGATGCCGCCGAAGGTGCGATTCGCCAATCTCGGGATCGCCTTGAGACCGCCTTCAATCGCTTAAATGGTTTTCAACGCCAGATTGACGCAGTCGCAGGTTCTGATGGCCGACTCTCTGATAAAGCAAAGAGTAAAAATTCTGAGAATTCAGGAAATACAAAGAAGGAATCTGCCACTAAGTCTAAGAACTCTAAGGCAGCACCGCGACGTCGTCGTTGATGTCTAATTCAAGTAATCGCTACATACATTCAGTCGACGGCTTACGGGCCGTTGCTGTTATCGCTGTTCTTCTCTACCACTTAGGTATTGGTTGGATTCCTGGTGGCTTTCTTGGCGTAGATCTTTTCTTTGTTATATCGGGTTATGTAATTACCGGCTTAATTTTAGATTCAATCGAACGTTCTGGTGGACTTGATCTTCGCGCCTTTTACTTAAGTCGAGTTAGGCGATTACTCCCGGCTCTGGTTGCGATGGTGGTATTCACGACTCTTTTTATCGGTGTTTATGCTCCCGAAACAGTGCGGAGATTTTTATCAGATCTCCCCTACGTTTTTACGGGAACCATAAATTGGTCGCTGGTCAATCGCCAACAAGATTACTTCGAGGCCATTGGGCGGCCGCCATTACTTCAGCACACTTGGTCTCTAGCAGTAGAGGCGCAGTTTTATCTGATTTGGCCACTAGTGCTTCTCTTTGTCCTTCGCTTTCTCGGAAGAAGAAATATCTCATTCGTCGCGCTGGGTATTGCCCTGGCATCCGGTGCAGCGCTATTTGCATACTCAATTCAGATAGATATAAAGGAGTCAGCAGTAAGTCATGTTTATTTTGGCACTGATACCCACTCGATTGGCTTGTTCTTAGGGTCGGCTCTAGCGGTTAGTTGGAAGCCCCAGAATTTAACTAGAGAAATTACTAAGCGAGCTCAAGATTTCATCGACCTTATTGGCGTCATCGGCCTTCTCGGACTACTAAGCACTTTTCTCTTTATCCGGGAGAACGATCCGACGCTTTATCGAATCGCCTTTCCTTTATCGGCGATCTTCGCTTGTGCGACGCTCGCTTCAGTTGTACATCCAGCTTCACGCTTTGCTCCAATTCTTAGCACCAAGCCTTTGCTTTGGATTGGTGAGCGTTCTTATGGAATTTATATCTGGCACTGGATTGTCTTTCAATTAACTAGACCGTCAATAGATCTAGTCGGAGATGATTGGGCGCTTTATGTGCTTCGGGTTCTGATTGTCTTTGCCCTGGCCGATATATCACTTAGATATATCGAAGTTCCAATCCGCCGAGGGTATTTCGAGCTCTGGTTACGCGGCATGAAATATCGGGCTAAATCGGTTCAGATTCGCCAGAAATTAATGATGCTGGCTTTCATTATCACGACTCTTGTTGCAACTTCTGTTGTCTCGGTAAATGCGATACAACGCGCTGATCAAATCGTTGCAGCTGAGGCCGCTCAAGCCGCCGCAAATGCAAAGGCCTCTGATGATGGAGTAATAACTGAGGCCACAACTCCCGGACTTTGGGTTACGGGAGATTCAGTAATTCTCGGTATTAGAAATATTTTGGCTTCTCACGAAAAAATAGAGTTGATTAATGCTCGCGTCGGGCGCCAGATTGGTGAGTTAATCGAAGTTGCTCAAACTGATCAGAAATTTGTCTCCGATTCACCGGTCGTCCTAAATCTGGGCAATAACAATCGTCTAAGCGAATCTGATGTAATAGAATTGATGGAGATAGTTAAGGGTCAGCCTCGCATCGTTGTCGTAAACACCGCAGTTCCAAGAAGTTGGCGTGATGCAAATAATGAATTGATCGCTAAAGTTGTTTCGCGTTATCCAAATACCACAATTGTGGATTGGCAGCGAATATCAGAGAACCACCCAGAATATTTCGCATCGGACGGCGTGCACCTTAACCCGCCAGGAGTAAATGCTTACGTCTCGGCGATATTAGAGGTCTTGAAGAGTTGAAGTGCGAGTTACTCGTACTTACCCCTAAGAGCGAACTTTGCGCCATCAGCTTTTGTTCCATCGGAGTAAACCGATTGGATAAAGAACTGGGTGCCGCCCTCATCGCCAACACGTGCGACATCGAGATTTAACTGATCAGCAGGAACAGTTGCAACTTCGATGAAGTCACGAGCGTTGTAAGAGATTGAGACCAAATAACCGGTAAGTCCCTCAGTTGCCATCGGCGCTACCCAACGAAGAGTTACTCCACCCGATGCGTTATTGATTGCAACAAACTTAGTTGGAGCCTCATAAACCAAATCATCTGCGGGTTCTTCGCTTGGCTCTTCTGTTGGTTCAGCAGTTGGCTCCTCTGTCACGGATTCAGTTGGAGTTGGTTCAGCAGTTGTGCTGTCATCGTTAGGTGAATTTGAGAGCGCGAAGATTGCCAATAAAACAACGCCTGCGATTACCAAGAAAAATATGCCATTTGAATTCTTTTTTTTTGCAACTGGTTTAGCTGAGGAAGAAGATGTTGCTGGCTTAGGAGTACTTGAAGTTGGGGTGAAAGATGATGAGCCACGAGTTGGAACTGGTGGAATTACTAATTTTGAGACATCTACTGTCTTAGCGCTGCGCTTGGGCGACTTCTTCGCTGGTCGCTTTGCACTTCGCGCAGATTTCTTCGCGGTGCGCTTGACTGCGCGCTTTGCAGGACGTTTCGCTGCAGCTCTCTTTGCTGGACGCTTACGAGCCGCCGACTTCTTCTTTGCTGCCACTTGGTATCTCCTTATATTTGTGGATAGTTCTTTAAATCCACCTGAGGTAAAGCCTACCTTTTCACTCCCCTAGAACCAGTTAACGGAGGTTGAGGAAGGGCCTGATTCTTGGGGTGAGATCACGCAACGCTTTTGACCTATGGCTAATTGCATCCTTCTCTGCTGCGGACATTTCACCCAGCGTCCGATTGGAAGTTTCTGGTTGAAAAATCGGGTCGTAGCCAAACCCATTGGTGCCAACAGGTTGATTTCTAATCTTCCCGGGAAGTTCGCCGCGGACCAGCAGTTCCTGGCCATCTGGTTTAACCAAAGCTAAAACTGCGACGAATCTAGCTCCGCGATCCTCTTCTGCAACGCCCCTCAAATCTTCTAGCAGACGTTTGATATTAGCTTGATCATCACCATGAACGCCCGACCATCTCGCAGAAAAAATTCCTGGCGCACCATCTAACGCCTCTACTGCCAGTCCACTATCGTCAGCAAGCGCCGGCAGCTTGGTATGCCGACTAATGACATGAGCTTTCAGAAGTGCATTCTCTTCAAAAGTTGATCCGGTTTCTTCGACATCGGGAAATTCGATTTCAGTAATAATGGAGATTCCCACTTCTCCCAATATTCTTTTAAACTCTGCAATTTTCCCCAAATTCTTTGAGGCGATAACAATTTCTATTGGTGACCTCCACTTATTCGTTGAGCGCTGCCGTCTGGAACTTAGCTAACTCCTTACAGCCAGCGGCGCCTAAATCAAGTAGTTGATTGAGTAGAGCCCGATCAAATGGTTTACCTTCTGCTGTTCCCTGCACTTCTACAAAATTTCCGTCACCCGTACAAACTATATTCATATCAGTTTCAGCGTTGACATCTTCTTCATAACAGAGATCAAGCATTGGTTCGCCCTTTGTTATTCCAACGCTAACCGCAGCAACTGATCCGGTGAGAGGTAGCGCGTTGATATGTCCTTTATCTTTCGCCCAATTAAGTGCGTCAACAAGAGCAACATAGGCTCCGGTAATTGCAGCAGTTCTTGTTCCCCCATCGGCTTGAAGAACATCGCAGTCGAGAACAATCGTGTTCTCACCAAGCGCGTTCATATCAGCTATTGAACGAAGTGATCTACCAACGAGTCGGGAAATCTCTTGGGTCCGTCCGCCTAATTTTCCTTTAACGCTCTCTCGATCGGATCGAGTATGAGTCGCGCGCGGCAGCATTGAGTATTCAGCAGTGACCCAACCTTTACCACTGCCAACTAACCATCTTGGAACTCCCGGGGTAAATGATGCAACGCATAGCACTCTTGTGTTTCCAAAAGAAATTAAAACAGAGCCTTCGGCTTGGCTCAACCAATTTCTTTCGAAGCCAATAGGGCGAAGCTGATTACTCTTTCGTCCATCATTACGCATAACAGCCTCTCCCACTAGTTCAATTCACCTTTACTTGACCTTACCTCGCCAACCTCGGGGCCGAGAAATCTTCGCGCCAGTTTTGCAAATGAATCGGTATCTCCGCTGGAAAAGAATTTGTAGCTTGGCTTCGTATTTGCAGTCCGAAGCAGCCCTTTCTCAACCAAAGTTCGATAGAGATCTTTTGCAGTTTCATCGGCACTGGAAACGAGCGTTACTTCATTTCCCATAACATAAGAGATAACTCCAGTAAGTAGCGGGTAATGGGTACAGCCAAGCACCAAGGTATCTATTCCCTTTGTTTTTAGATCCCTTAAATAATCTTCGGCAAGTTTCTGAAGCCCCGCCCCCGAAGTTTCACCTCGCTCCACAAAGCTAACAAACTCTGGACAGGCAATTGTTTTTAATTCGAGTTTGGTCGCGGCAGCAAATGCATCGTTGTAAGCTCGGGAATCAATCGTCGTCTGGGTGCCAATTACACCCACTTTGCCATTGCGAGTCGCAGATACCGCGCGGCGGACCGCCGGTTGAATTACTTCAACAACGGGAATCGAGTACCGCTCTCTTGCATCACCTAGCATCGCAGCGCTTGCTGTATTACAAGCAATAACAATTGCTTTTACCCCAGATGCGACAAGTCGATCCATAATTTCAAGCGCATATGCGCGAACTTCAACAAGAGCTCGGGGACCATAAGGTCCCCGAGCAGTATCACCAAAATAGATAATTGATTCATTTGGAAGTTGATCAATGATTGCGCGCGCGACTGTTAATCCGCCTACGCCGGAATCGAAGATTCCAATTGGCCTATCGCTCATTGGATTAACAGCATCTGGCATTGTGGGAGTCTAAGCGAGCCAATGTCCGATTTGCCCGATAATCCAAATTATTTACCCTAAATAACCGTCATTGTGAAGAATTTATCGTGAGTTTAGGTTGAACAACTCGCGAGTAAGTAGGACGCTTTCCCTCATTGCGGCCGAAGTCGTCCATTCCAGGGCGGAGAAAGTCACAATGGCTCACTTCAAACCGAAGTTTGAGCAAACCGAACGACTCATTTATTGAGCGAAGCCCACGGAGGCCAATTTGTTAACAACCATGGACTTAACTGCAACGCAGTGGAGCACCGTATATAACGTCCTTTCCTTTGGACTTATCTCGATGCTCGCGACAACGGTCTACACCCTTGTCTCAACAAACCGCGTTCTACCAAAGTACCGAAATGCTCTAGTTCTATCCTCGATGGTTACATTCATCGCTGGATACCACTACATCCGCATTTTCGACTCATTCCACGCAGCATCAATGGTGGAAGGAAGCGTTGGCAAGGTAATAACAGCAGGTCACCCAGATGCATTTAACGAGGGTTATCGTTATGTTGACTGGATCCTTACTGTTCCGCTTCTTCTTGTTGAAGTAATCGCAGTTCTTGCTCTTGCAAGAGAAACTTCAAAGTCTTTGATTACCCGTCTCGTTCCTGCATCTGCAGCGATGATCGCTCTTGGTTACCCAGGCGAGATTTCCGCAGTTCAAGGCACCAAGATTCTCTACGGTGTTCTCTCGACAATTCCATTCCTCTATATCCTCTACATCCTATTTGTAGAGCTAAGCAAATCCCTCGATCGTCAGCCAGAAGGCGTCGCCGCAACAGTCGGTCGACTACGTCTCCTTTTGGTTGCTTCATGGGGCGTTTACCCAATTGCTTACCTACTTCCAATTATCAACGCAGATGGCGCAGCAAGTACGGGCGCATATGTCGGTCGCCAGGTTGGCTACACGATCGCAGACATTCTCGCAAAGTGTGTCTGGGGTCTAACCCTCGTGAAGATCGCAAGAATGAAGTCGATTGCAGAGGGAATGAAGGACGATCACTAATTTTTAGTGATTTGCCTAAAAGGGCCTGGGAAACCGGGCCCTTTTACTTTTTGCTTTTAAGAACATAAATAGAAGTCATTCGATAGCTTCTAATAAAGATTGTTGGAGCCAACCCAGCCATGAATAAACAGCGTAGACCGCTTTCATCGGATCGCTCTCGGTCGCCAATTCATATCGCGCTTTACCCTCTGAGCTGGAATCTGTGCCCTCCTTATCACCAATTCCAAGTCGGACAGCAAGAGCTAACCGTAGATCATTTAGTGAGCTTAGCCAGGATGCAACATCTACTAACTTGATACTTAATTCGATTGTTGCTCGCTCTAGTGGTTGATCCGCGCTCCACTCTTCCTCCGAGGGCGCTAGCGCTTGATAAATGAGATGCGCATTTGCTCGCTTCTTTTCCCGTAATCCATCTTCGGTATATCTGCGAAATTCAGAGGCCTCTTTCTCATCCTGATAGGCATTAGGTAAAAGCCTTCGAAGTACCGGGTCATCTGGTGGAGTTTCATTTCCATTCAATCCAAGGAGATTAAATAGTGGATCTGGTTCAGCAATTGATGGTTCTCCCAGTAACTCAAGAAGTTGTTCTAAGAGATTCATCAATACTTGTGCTTCTTGAGTCGTTAAAACGATTCTAAATTCGTCATCGTTTAATCTTTCAAATTTCGAACTCATATTTAAAGCTCATCTGCGCGCTGAATTGTCGCCCAAAGGCCATACTCATGAAGACGCTGCACATCGCGCTCCATCTCCTCGCGCGTTCCCGAAGAGACCGTGGCACGCCCCTCGTTGTGAACTTTTAACATTAATTCATGTGCTTTCTCTTTTGAATATCCCAATACGACCATAAACACGTGAGTCACGTAAGTCATCAGATTCACTGGATCATCCCAGACCACACAAATCCACGGTCGATCTGGTTTAAGATCGATCTCTGTCTCTGAATCGGTAAGTGTGCTCTGCGCCATCGTTACTTTTTTGACCCATCAGAGGGCTCTTTTCTCAGTCCGGAATAAATCTCTTTACAAGTTGGACAGATAGGAAAATTTTTTGGGTCGCGATTTGGAATCCACCGCTTTCCACATAGCGCGGTTACGGCTTTTCCAGTTACTGCGGACTCGACAATCTTCTCTTTCTTTACATAGTGCGCAAATCTCTCGTGGTCACCAGATTCAAGATCCTCATTTAGGCGCTCATCTAGTTGAACATCGGATAACTCATCTACGCCACTACGTCGCGTGAAGAGCCCCATGCGAAATGACATGTCTCAATAATAGGAGAGGTTGATTAGGATAGGCAGGTGAAGGATCTACTGAGAACTGAACACCTCTCGTGCTCTCAAATTGAGACGCTCCTCGCGACTGCGCGTGACTTTTCGAAAGATCCGTTGAGCGCAAGTACCGCCTTGGCTAATCGCACCGTAGCGATCTACATGACAAAGCCTTCAACTCGCACCCGACTCGCCTCCGAATCTGCAGTTGCGCATCTTGGTGGCACTCCGATTTTTATTCGGGGCGATGAGCTCCAGATTGGGAGAGGCGAAACTATCTCTGATACCGCGAGAGTCATAAGTCAATTCGCTGCCGCATTGATAGTTCGCACTTTTAAACAGAGCGATGTGGACCAACTAGGTGAAGCCGCCAGCATTCCAGTCATTAATGGATTAACCGATGATGATCATCCAACTCAATTACTCGCAGATTGGATGGTGCTCAATGAGAAATTTGGTGAGAATTTAACTGGGCGAAAATTCGCTTATATTGGCGATGGAAATAACATGGCTAATACTTGGCTTACTTTAGGCGCAATTATGGGTGCCCATATCGTGGTCGCAACCCCAAGTGGAAAGTTTGCAGTCAAACAATCTTTTATTGATCGAGCCAACTTAATTGCGGCCAAGACTGGTGGCAAATTAGAGATTAGTAATGATCCCGAATCTGTAAAGGATGCATCGGCGATTTACACCGATGTCTGGCTCTCCATGGGTGACTCAGATGCTGAGAAAGCAGAGAGAGTTAAAGCTTTAACTCCATTTGCCGTAACGCCCAAGTTGATGTCTCTCGCAACCAAAGATGCCATTTTCATGCATTGTCTTCCGGCGCATCGCGGTGCGGAAGTTTCCGCTGAAGTCATTGATGGCAATCAGTCAGTTGTCTGGCAACAAGCATTTCACCGACGGACCACTATTCAATCAATTCTCTATCATTTAACCCGCGGCGGAATTTGATGGTGGTTCTGTGAGAGTATTTGTACCTAAAGAGAGTAGAACTGGCGAACGAAGAGTTGCCATGGTTCCTGAACTCGTCTCCAAATTGACTCGAGTTGGCTTTGCAGTTTCTGTGGAAAAGGGAGCGGGAAACTATGCTGGAGCCAGCGATAAAATGTTTATGGCTGCTGGCGCAAATATCGCGACCGCAAGTGATATTGGTAGCGCTGATGTCATACTTTCTGTTCAGCCTCTTGGCGTGGCTCAATTTGGAAACTTAAAACGAGGCGCAATAACAATCTCTTTCTTATCGCCCATAAATTCAACGGATCTAATCGCAGCCGCCGCAAAATCTGGAGTTACAACTTTCTCGCTAGAGCTTGTACCAAGAATCTCTCGCGCCCAGTCAATGGATGCCCTGACCTCTCAGGCGCTCTGTGCTGGCTACCGCGCCGCCTTGGTAGCCGCCGAACTCTCACCGAGATTCTTTCCGCTCTTGATGACTGCCGCCGGAACGGTTACGCCAGCAAATGTATTGGTGCTCGGCGCCGGCGTTGCAGGATTACAGGCAATTGCGACTGCGCGCCGACTTGGCGCAGTTGTATTGGCTTATGACGTACGTCCCTCTTCAGCTGACGAAGTTCGCTCTATGGGGGCAACTTTTATCGAACTTGAACTAGAGGCGTTAGAAGGTGCGGGCGGTTATGCCCGTGAGATGACGGAAGAGCGCGCAGCTAAACAACGTGAATTACTAAAACCTTTTATCGAAAAATCCCACGTACTGATAACTACCGCTGCCGTCCCGGGCCGACCAGCGCCACGTCTCGTTACCAAAGATATGTATTCGAATATGTCGACCGGTTCGGTAATTGTTGATTTAGCGGCAGAGTCAGGTGGAAATGTCGAAGGCTCAGTTGCCGGTGAAGTGATCACAACTGATAATGGTTTAACTATTTGGGGCGGTAAGGATGTTCCGAGCCAACTACCTTTCCATGCTTCATCACTTTATGCTCGAAACGTTGTAAATCTACTTCTTCTAATGGTCAAAGATGGTGCGATTAGCCTCGATTTCACCGATGAAATCATCAACGCTGCATCTCTCACTCATGAAGGTGCGATTCGAACGATAAGGGGAGGCAAATGATGGAAGCCATAGCAATAATTTCCATTTTTGTTCTCGCCAGCTTTGTTGGTTTTGAAGTTGTTTCGAAAGTTTCTTCTACCTTACATACCCCGTTGATGAGTGGTGCCAATGCCATTCATGGAGTTATCTTGGTAGGTGCAATCATCGTCGCCGATCATGCCGAAACTTCGTTAGAGCTCGGCCTCTCCGTAACCGCAATAATTCTGGCGACGGTAAATATGGTCGGTGGATTTGTGGTAACTGATCGAATGCTAGAAATGTTTAAAGGTAAAGCGCGTGATAATTCAAATAAGTCAAAGGGCGAAAAATGAATTCCTCCGTTAATGACTTGATTGGCTTACTTGCCGGCGTCTGTTTCATTCTCTCGCTTAAAGGCTTATCTCATCCAAGAACTGCGCGCCGTGGAAATTTATTAGGAGTGCTAGGCGCAACAATTGCCACAATTTTGGTCTTTTTCCGTTCTGAAAACGAGGGACGAAATCTAATTTGGATTATTGGCGCTATTGCAATTGGTGTCATTATTGGCGTGCCAGCCGCTCGGAAAGTTCAGATGACTGCTATGCCACAACTTGTGGCGCTATTCAACGGCGTAGGTGGTGGCGCAGCAGCTCTCGTAGCAATTGTTGAATATATCAAGTTAGGAGATAGCGCTTCACTTGCTGAAGTTATAGCTACTGTCTTCACAGTTGTTGTTGGTTGCGTCTCCTTCTCTGGCTCAATTGTCACGTTCTTAAAGTTGCAAGAGTTAATGACGACCGCGCCAGTTATCTTCCCAGGAGGCCGATTTGTAATTGCAGCGACTTTGACGGGGGTTCTCGGAGTTTCCGGGTGGGTAGTTGGCGCTCTTGGCAATACGCCGTTATTGGTTTTAGCACTCTTATCCGTAATTTTTGGGGTTCTATTTGTGCTTCCTGTGGGTGGCGCCGATGTGCCAATTGTTATCTCCTTATTAAATGCATTCACCGGCTTAACCGTTGCTGCATCTGGTTATGTATTAAATGCGACGTTATTGATTATTGCGGGAACCCTGGTTGGCGCATCAGGAACAATCTTGACGAGATTGATGGCCGAAGCAATGGGCAGATCATTATTTGGAACTCTCTTTGGAGCATTCACGGCAAAGCCACAGAGCGGCACCGCGGCGGCGGAAAATCGCCCAGTTAAATCGGGAACGCCAGATGACGTCGCAATTCTTTTGAATTACGCGCGACGCGTAGTAATTGTTCCGGGTTTTGGTTTAGCAGTCGCGCAAGCGCAGCACACGGTTCGTGAACTTGCTGATTTGCTCACAAGTAAGGGAATTGATGTTGCTTATGGAATACATCCGGTGGCAGGTCGAATGCCGGGTCATTTGAATGTGCTTTTAGCGGAGGCTAATGTTCCTTACGAGCAATTATCTGAGATGGATGAAGTTAATCCCACATTTCCCCAGACCGATGTCGCGTTGGTAATCGGTGCAAATGATGTAGTCAATCCCGCTGCTAAGACCACACCCGGTTGCCCAATTTATGGAATGCCGATTCTTGATGTCGCACAGGCTGGCAATGTGATTTTCTTAAAGCGCTCAATGCGACCCGGATTTGCCGGTATCGAAAATGAACTTCTCTTTGATGCCAAGACCACTCTGTTATTTGGAGATGCGAAGGCCTCTCTGGCAAAAGTAGTTTCTAGCTTAAAGGGGCTATAGCTTTTACGCCGAAACTACTTTTGTCAAAGAGAGAAGTACACTTAATCGGTGGAATCTTTGGCTTTTACTGTGAGCTTGATTGTTCTCCCGGCAATGTTTGGTGGACCATTGGCGCTGGTTCTGACTTTTTTACCTTTCATAAAAAGGAATCGAATTGCTCAATTTCTCCTGATCTATCTCGCAGTCCTCTCGATGATTGTGGGAGGTTATTTATTGATTTTGAATCTAAGCCGTGGTGGAACATTAATAGGTATAACGGGCTTATTTACCGGCGTTCTATCCCTTATGAAAATTCGTCGAATCAGAAAAGCACTTAACTGCTAGTCCCACTTTTTAATGAACACGTTTTTGATAAAGATGGTGGAGGTGCCGGGAATCGAACCCGGGTCCTTCGACACTGATACAGGGCTTCTACGGGCGTAGTGTGCTAATCGCTTTCTCTGTCCCGGTTCTCACGCACACGTGTAACCGACGAACGCAGTTGTGTTAGATGTCCCTTCCGACAATCACAACGTTATCAGTTGGTAAGCCCTCTTACGACGTTGGTTCCTGAGTCGAAGGCGCGCTCAGGGCAACGGATTTCGGAGCTCGCTTAGGCAGCGAGAGCGAAATCAGACGAAGTTTTATCTGCGTCTGTATTTATGCGCGGGTTTTTGTGGTTAACGAGATCATCCCGGCTTCCTCGGCCCGCTTCCCCTGGCTCAACAATCGAAGTCGAGACCGTTCACCCCCAAGGTTAAACTACCTAAGTTTTCACCTATGTGGATTAGAAGCAATCTGTAATTGTACGGTAGAAACCGAAAGTGAAGTTAATCGCGCATAAAACGGAGCTATTAGTTGGTGGATTTACCACTCGAGCGCCGCGAGAGTTCTCTATTTATTTCGCGCGTTGCCTGCTTCTCCATGAGTGTTGCGCGCTTGTCACGTGCCTTTTTGCCCCGTCCTAACCCCATCTCAACTTTCGCCTTTCCATCCTTAAAATAGATTGAGAGCGGAATCAAAGTGAGGCCTGATTCCTTTAATTTCCCAATCAACTTGATCATCTCTCGCTTATGCATCAACATTTTTCTCTCACGTCTTGGTTCATGGTTCGTCCAAGAACCTTCGTTGTACTCGGGAATATGAACGCCACTAAGCCAGAGTTCGCCATCTTTTATTGAGGCAAATCCATCCGTGAGAGTCGCTCGGCCCGCCCTCAGTGATTTAACTTCTGTACCCATTAGAACTAAGCCTGCTTCAAAAACCTCATCAATAAAATAATCATGGCGGCCTTTTTTATTTTGGGCAATTAATTTACGCCCAGTCTCCTTAACCATAGTTACGTCACCATAAATTCGTTAGCGTTTTTGCCTGCTGAGATCACGCTCTAAGGGTAATCAAATTTGTTGAACAATTCCGACTATTGCAATTCAACTTTAGAGGCTTTTTATTGAGTCTCACTCATTGACTGGCCGATTTAGCACAGAAAGCCCACCAAGGATTTGTAACGCCTTCAAGTTCAAATCTTCGGCTCTCACAACGAGATCAGGAGTCACGCCAACATTCTCAATTGTCCGACCAGATGGGGTTAGGTAAAGCGCGACCGTAAGCTCAATTCTTGAGCCATCTCGAAGAGTTACAAAGTCTTGTATGGAACCCTTTCCATATGAACGTTCTCCAATTACAACTCCACGATTTCTATCCTGGATAGCGGCAGCAAGAAGTTCAGCGGCGCTTGATGTTCCACGATTTATCATCACAACAATTGGAGAAAGTATTGGATTTCTGTTTCTAGCATTGAATACCCGCTCTTCGCCCAAAACTTTGTAAGAAGTTATCAATCCATTGCCGATAAAAATTTCTGCGACACTCACTGCCTCTTGGATTTGTCCTCCCGGATTGTTCCTTAAGTCAAGAATAACTCCGTTACGAAAATCCAAGCTCGAGATCGCGCTTTTAGCTTCATCAGCAGTTCTCAAGGCGAAATTTGAAATTGCTAGATAAGCAACTCCGTTATCAATTTGCGAGCCCTCAACTGTATTTAGATTTACTCGCTCGGTCGCAACTCTAAATTCAAACTTTTCAGAATTTCTTAGCACGCGCATCTGTAGTTCTCGACCTATCTCGCCACGAATCAAGGCGCCAACTGTCGCTAACGAGGCACCTTGTACATCTGTCTCATTCACCTCAAGAATCTGATCGCCAGCAAGCAAACCTGCTTTTTCTGCAGTTGTGCCACTAATCACCTTAACAATTTCAATGGCACCTGATCTGGCTTTCTTTAAAGTAACTCCGATTCCAGTCAAAATATTGGAATTTCGCTCCTCTAATTTATCAATCGCAGACGAAGGAAAATAATTTGCCCACTGATCACCAGAGGCTTTAAGTGCTCCCTCAATCGCTGCGCGTTCTAGCACTTGTCTACTAATTTCACTTGGCGCATTCTCTGTTAGTAAATCAATCGCGCTATCAACTACTGAATCTCTATCTCTGCCTCCGATGCCAATTCCAATAACTAGTGTGAGGATAAGTAAAAATACTATGAGAATAGAGTTTCGTATCTGCTCACTTCTCTCTTGATTCGTTATTGATGTGGCGCCCGCAAATCCCTCGTTTTTCGGCGATAATAAATTTTTGTGGCTCCTTGGTTTAGCGGTTTCGGCTTGTTTAGATATTTCGGCTTGTTTAACTTTCTCGATTTGCTTAACTACTCCTGAGCGAGTTTTTGGGCTTGAGGCCATGCCAGATCGAATCGTTTTTTTGCGACGATTCGCGGCTTTGGACACGAGGACTCTCCTAGGAATTTAAATTATCTGCTGGGCGACCCTATCGAGTTCTTAATTAGACCTTCAGATACTTTCTTAGGGTAAGAGTAGAGGCTACGGTCGCTACTAGTAAACCTGTCCCAAGTAAGTATGCGGAGCTCAGCCAAACATCGTTCCACGTAAAGAAATTTGTGAAAGATAGTAATGGCGCTATTCGGTCATCAATCACATATTTCAGTCCAGAAAGAAGTCCAACGCTAAAGCTCCAGCCGACTAAAGATGCAAATATACCTTCCAAGATAAAAGGTAATTGAATCGAAAATGATGTCGCTCCAACAAGTTTCATAACGTTTGTTTCACGACGTCGATTAAATGCAGCAATTCTCAAGGTGTTGCTAATTAGCAACGCAGCCGTTAGCACGCTCGCAAAACCGATTGCTAAAGCGCCATCTCTAAGCACATTCAATAATCGGAAGAACTTTTCAAGAATTGATCTTTGATCTTGAACTACATCAACTCCGGGTCTACCGGAGAAAGCACTATCAATTACGGCAAATTGGGTTGGATCTTTAAGTTTTACTCTAAAAGACTCGGGTAATTGATCAACCGTGACATTTTGTGAGATTGCAGAGTTCTTAAATCGCTCTTGGAATCTTTCGTATGCTTCTGATTGGGATTCATAGTAGACAGTGTCTACAACCGGTAGCGCTTCTAAATCGCGTTGAATTTCAAGACGTTGTGGCGCCGTTACTGATCCAGAAGGGCAAGATGCTGAATCTGAAAGCGTTCCACATAAGAATACGGAGACTTCAATTTTGTCATACCAGTAATCCTTCATTACTCGAACCTGGGCATTTGAGAGCAAACCGATCCCCAGGAGCGATAGTGAAATTGCAACCGTAACTACCACAGCAAATGTCATCGTCAAATTGCGGCGGAGTCCGATTCCGACTTCATTAAGAATGAAACGTGCTCTCATTTCGCCAACCTATCCTGTGTATCCATAAACACCACGGGCTTGGTCTCGGATTACATGTCCAGCATCTAATTCGATAACTCGTTTACGCATCTGATCCACGATTCCCGAATCGTGAGTAGCCATAACGACAGTGGTGCCTTCTCGATTAATTCGATCTAGAAGTTTCATAATGCCAACCGATGTTGCTGGGTCGAGATTTCCTGTTGGCTCATCTGCAATAAGAATGGCTGGATTACTTACATAAGCTCTCGCAATAGCGACTCGTTGTTGCTCACCACCAGACAATTCGTTCGGTTTACGATCTCCTTTATCCTCTAATCCAACAAGTTCGAGAGCTTCTGGGACTTCTCGATCAATTTCTTTACGCGAAAAGCCGAGTACATGAAGAGTAAAAGCCACATTCTCAGAAACGGTTTTATTTGGAAGTAAGCGAAAATCTTGAAACACCGTCCCAACTTGTCGGCGGAGCTCAGGCACCCTCCAATTAGAAAGCGAGGTTAGATCTTTTCCGGCAACGTGAATCTTTCCGGCCGTTGGTTTCTCTTCACGCAGTACCAAGCGAAGGAACGTTGATTTACCAGATCCAGAGAGTCCAACTAGAAATACAAATTCTCCCTTCTCAACATCAAGAGAGACATTGTCTAAAGCCGGTTTGTCCGACTTTGAATAGACCTTTGTTACGCTCTCGAATTTAATCACGGTGCGATTCTAGATAGTGGAGCGCGAGAATCTCGGGATATATCAAGCGTGAATGTTGTGAATTAGGTGAATTTTTCCACTAGCGAGAGCGGCGCCACTTGATTCCTGCTTGCACGAAGCCCTCAAGATCACCATTCAAAACAGCTTGGGTATTTCCAGTCTCAAAATCAGTGCGATGATCTTTAACCTTTTGATATGGATGAAGTACATAAGAACGAATTTGATTTCCCCAAGAACCAGAGTTGTCACCCTTAAGTGCGTCAATTTTCGCCCGCTCTTCTTGATTTCTTCGTTCCAATAATTTTGATTGCAGTACGGCCATAGCTGTAGCTTTATTTTGAATCTGAGATCTTTCATTCTGGCAAGAAACAACAATTCCGGTGGGTATATGCGTAATTCTTACCGCTGAATCGGTTGTATTTACACCCTGTCCTCCAGGACCAGAGGATCGATAAACATCGACGCGAATCTCTTTCTCATCAATCTCAATGTGGTCGCTTTGTTCAACTACCGGAACGACTTCAACTCCGGCAAAAGAAGTATGCCTTCGATTTTGGCTATCAAAAGGTGAAATTCTTACAAGTCTGTGCGTTCCTTGTTCAACGGAAAGAGTTCCGTAGGCATATGGGCCAGAAACTTTAAAGGTGGTTGATTTGACTCCCGCCTCTTCTCCATATGAAGTTTCGAGAACTTGTACAGAGAAATCTTTTTTTTCACAATATCGTAGAAACATGCGGGAGACAATTTCCGCCCAATCCGCAGCATCGACTCCGCCAGCTTCTGAGCGAATTGTTACGAGCGCACCTCGATGATCATATTCACCGCTAAGGAGTGTCCGCACTTCAAGTTCTCCGATAGCTTCCTGTAAAGATGTTAGTTCGCTAGTTAGATCGGAGGTCATTCCATCACTTGATGTTGTACCATCACGGAAGTTGGCAAGTTCCAACATAACTGGAAGATCTTCTACTCTCTTGCGCAAAGAGGTTAATTCAGAAATTAGCGATTGGCTGCGTGATAGAGCGCTTGTTACTTTTTGAGCGTTCTCCGGATTGTTCCAAAGGTCAGGAGCTGCTGCTTTGCTCTCGAGATCTAATACGTCTGCCTGCAACTGAGCAATATCCAAAACGGATTCTATGCCCGCGAATGTTTTTGAAAGATGTGAAATCTCGCTTTGAAAATCTCTATCGGTCACGACTCAAGGATAGTGGAACAAAAAGTATCAAATTTAGGGGCAAGGTTATGACTTCCAATCAATGAAACACATTTCAGTTTTTACCTGGTACGTTGCATTGAGAAATCCGCTTAACCAGTGTCTGCTAATTTGGAGAGTGCCGTTGGTGTCAATTTTGTTCAAGTTTGAATCCATTTTGATGCCTGTGAAGGATAATGGCGTTATCCGATAGACTCTCCTATGCAGTTCAATGGTGGGCGTAGCTCAGCTGGTAGAGCACCCGGTTGTGGTCCGGGATGTCGCGGGTTCGACCCCCGTCGCTCACCCCAATGAATTTAGCGAATTCCGGTGGAATGAATCGCTCGCGCGCAGATAGGCTTACTTTCTGTGGTAGGTATGACTCCCGACAACAAATTTGGTGGCTCATTCGGCCCCAATGAATGGCTTGTCGATGAGATGTATGAACGGTACCTTCGAGATCCAAACTCAATCGATGAAAAGTGGCGAGCATTTTTCGCCGGATATAAACCTGGAGCTAATGGTTCGAGTGGTTCGAGTGGTCTAGCTGCCGGAGCGCCGCCGGTTCCAAAGCGAGAACAGCGGAGTAATCAACAAGTGAACCCACCACAAGTTGTAAGTAATGAAGTGAAGGTTGAGGTAAGTCCAACCCAAACAAGCGAAAACTCGAGCGCCGTTCAGAGAAATCAACCGGTAGTGCGCCAAGCAAAGTTAAATTCTCCAACTCCAGCCCAACCAATCTCTCGCCCAGTTAAAGAGATAAGCACCCCGAGCGCTGCACGAGTTGAACCTTTGCGAGGAGTCGCAAGTCGAGTTGTTGCAAGTATGGAGGCATCGCTCTCGGTACCAACCGCAACCAGCGTTCGCGCAATCCCCGCAAAATTAATGATTGATAATCGAACTGTTATTAATAATCACTTGAAGCGCGCTCGTGGCGGAAAAGTTTCATTTACACACATTATTGGCTACGCGATGATTCGCGCTCTGCGCGAGATGCCAGAGATGAATGTGTTTTTTACCGGGCAAGACGGTAAACCTGCTGTCGGATTCCCGGAGCATATAAATCTTGGAATCGCAATCGACTTAGCTAAAGAAGATGGCACACGCCAACTTCTTGTTCCTTCAATAAAAGGTTGCGAGTCACTCGATTTTGGTCAGTTCTGGGCCACCTATGAATTTCTAGTTAAGAAAGCACGCAAAGGTTCACTCACCGTAGAGGATTTTGCTGGAACAACTTGCTCTCTAACTAATCCGGGAACGATTGGCACGGTTCACTCAGTTCCCCGGCTAGTACAAGGCCAGGGTTTAATTCTGGGCGTAGGCGCGATGGATTACCCCGCCGAATTCCAGGGCGCAAGCGGAGAAACTATCGCTCGCCTTGCAATATCTAAAGTCGTAACCCTCACCTCAACCTACGATCACCGTGTTATCCAAGGTGCGCAATCAGGTGATTTCTTACGTCGTGTTCATGAAATTCTGCTTGGTGAAGATGGCTTCTACGATGAGATTTTTGCAGCTCTTCGAATTCCATATGTACCAATCCGTTGGCATACCGATGTTCACTTTAATAGCCAAGTAAGTCTTAGCAAAGAAGCTCGCATTCAACAGTTAATCAACGCTTATCGAACCTTCGGCCATTTAATGGCGGATATTGATCCTCTGGAATATCAACAACGCACTCACGCTGACTTAGATATAGCTACTCATGGACTAACGCTCTGGGATCTTGATCGTGACTTTGCAACCGGCGGCTTTGGCGGAAGAAATTCTGCAAAACTTCGAAATATTCTGGGAACGCTCCGTGATTCATATTGCCGCTCTATCGGTGTGGAATATATGTATATCGAGACTCCGGAAGAACGTCATTGGATTCAAAATCAAGTAGAAGTTGGCTCTCCCTTCTTTCCAAGGGAAGAGCAGCTCCGCATTCTGCGCAAATTAAATTCTGCTGAGGCCTTTGACACTTTTCTACATACTAAGTTTGTTGGTCAGAAACGCTTCTCGCTCGAGGGTGGCGAATCTGTAATACCTCTTCTCGACACTATCGCGCGCTACGCCGCTAAAGCAAAGCTTGATGAAGTCTGTATCGGTATGCCACATCGTGGTCGCTTAAATGTTCTCGCCAATGTCGCTGGAAAATCTTATGGTCAGATTTTCCAAGAGTTCGAAGGCCACTATCAAGCAAATTCTGTTCAAGGCTCTGGCGATGTTAAATACCATCTTGGTACATATGGTGATTTCATTACTGAAAATGGTGAGAAAACTAAGGTCTATCTCGCTGCTAATCCTTCACATTTAGAGGCAGTAAATCCGGTTCTCGAAGGAATTGTTCGCGCCAAGCAAGATAAGAAGAATGTCCTTAACGCCTTCTCAATCCTTCCGGTCTTAATTCACGGCGATGCTGCTTTTGCTGGGCAAGGTGTAGTCGCAGAAACTCTAAATATGTCGCAACTACGTGGATACAAGACCGGCGGAACAATTCACGTAGTAATTAATAACCAAGTTGGTTTCACTACCTCCCCTGAATCTGCGCGCTCTTCAAGATATGCAACCGATGTTGCGAAAATGATTCAAGCGCCGATATTCCATGTAAATGGTGATGATCCAGAGGCCTTGGTCCGTGTGGCACGAGTTGCATTCGAGTATCGACAGACTTTCCATAAAGATGTCATCATCGACATGGTCTGTTACCGTCGCCGTGGCCACAACGAAGGCGATGAACCAAGTTTTACCCAGCCGCGCATGTACCAGATGATTGATTCAAAGCGCACTACGCGAGTTCTTTATGCTGAAGCTCTCGTTGGTCGTGGTGACATTACGCAAGAGGAGGCAGATGGCATCGCGAAAGAGTTCCAGACGCAGCTAGAGGGGATCTTTGCAACCGTTCATGACAAGATGCCAGAAAAACCAGAATTTGACCAACTTCAAGAGGCGGATCCTCGAAGCACAAATACTGCAATCTCTGAGGCGGTAGCGCGCAAAATCGCAGCGACTCAAATTGCCATTCCGGAAAATTTCAAAGTTCATCCCAAACTCTTGCCACAATTACAGCGTCGCGTATCGATGTTAGATGATGGCACGATTGATTGGTCTGGTGGTGAGATGTTGGCATTTGGTTCGTTACTTCTTGAGGGCCATCCTGTTCGAATCGCTGGTCAAGATGTCGGTAGAGGTACATTCTCAAATCGACATGCAGTAATTAGAGACCACAACGATGGAAGTGAGTGGCTACCACTTCGCGCGCTAATTGAAGATAACAATCAATTTTTTGTCGTTGATTCACTCCTCTCCGAGTACGCAGCTATGGGATTCGAACATGGTTACTCGCTACAACGAGATGATGCGCTAGTTCTCTGGGAAGGACAGTTTGGAGACTTTGCTAACGGCGCTCAGACAATTATCGATGAGTTCATCTCATCTTCACTCCAGAAATGGGGAGAACGCACCTCGCTCGTACTACTTCTGCCACATGGCTTTGAAGGTCAAGGTCCCGATCACTCATCCGGGCGCATCGAAAGATTCTTAACGCTCTGCGCTGAAAACAATATGACGGTTGCGCAGCCATCATCGGCCGCATCCTTCTTCCACTTATTGCGTTGGCAGATTAAGAATCCTGCCCGCAAACCATTAATTGTCTTCGAGCCAAAGTCAATGCTTCGCCTAAAAGCTGCAGCTTCGCAATTAAGCGACTTTACAAGTGGAAACTTCCAACCATTTATAAAAGAGAATTCCTCTGAACTCGAGGGCGTCGAGCGTTTGATCCTATGCAGCGGCAAAATTTATTGGGAGTTAATCGGCGAACGTGCAAAGCGCGGCGATAAGAAAACTGCAATTGCAAGATTAGAACAGCTTTACCCCCTCCCAACCGAAGAGATAATTGCCGAAATCAAACGATTCCCAAATGCCAAAGTTCTCTGGGTCCAAGATGAACCAGCAAACCAAGGACCATGGCCATTCTTCGCTGCGACGATGAGTGAGGCGCTTCCTGGAAACGCCATTCAACGCATCTCGCGCCGCGCATCTGCCAGCCCAGCTACTGGAAGTGTCCATGTGCATGAAGAAGAACAGAAAGCTTTAATTGCTGAGGTATTTGCAAAGTAGTTATCTCGCCAACAAATTAACCGGTTTAGCTGAGCGCATACCTCTTCGATTTGATGGCGCGCCCTCGTATCTCATGCGCCTGGATATAACCCCAAGTTCTCGAATCTTGCATTCGCGCCGATAAGTCTTGGTTATCTCCCTCTACCCAGTAGCTGTTGCCATGCGACCTCTGAACTCTCTTGATATAAAGAATTCCTGGCTGTTCATCTCGTTCAATCAGCACCACAGTTCCCAGCCGAATCTCATGAGGAATCGAATCGAATAACCGGACCCAGATGACTTCACTATCCCGGTATGTCGGCGCCATCGAATCTCCAGTTATGCGCGCCCTGTGGATCGGCCATTTTTTCATTGGCGAGAGTTTCCCATGGCAGGTACGCTGACTCCAACATCTAAGTAGCCAATTAAAAGCCCTACTAGAAGTGAGGAAATGATGTTAAACGTTTATGCCCACTGTGATCTTCCTTGTGGAGTTTACGATCCCGCGCAAGCAAAGATTGAAGCTCTATCTGTGAAAGCTTGCATGGAAAAGTACGCAGCTTCCAACGATTCAGATTTCAAATCTCGCGCGGTCTCAATTAAAGAAGCTAGATCTAATCTAGTTAAGGAGCATCTCTGGGTGCTCTGGACCGATTACTTCAAGCCAAATCATTTCGAGGCCTATCCACAACTTCATGGTCTATTTAATGAGGCAACAAAATTGGCTGGCGCCGCAGGTACTAAAGGAACCACTGATGTAGCCGTAGCAGAGAAGTTAATCTCCAAAATTGATGAGATTGCGGAGATATTCTGGGCTACGAAGAAATAATCTTTAAGCTAAGAAATTAATCGCGCGGCGCTTGTTGTGACATCACAGCGAGCGCCGCACTCTTTGCTAGAAAAGTAACGCGGTCCACAAGTTTTCGATTCATCGTTCCTGTCGCCACCATTCGCTGACCATCATGAATCTCGCAGAAAAATATTAGATTGCCATCGCTAAATGAAGTGCAAGTAGCGGCTCCCTGGAGTTCCGTGCCAATTCCAACTGGATGCAAGACTTCAAATTGAAGATCTGTTAAAACTGTGGTGTCGCCATTTTCAATCAGATCAGCTAAAGACGAATTACATGCGCTCTCCATTAACGTAACAAAGAAGCTGGCGGAAAGAATCGCCATATCGCCACTGCCATGAGCCAAAGAGGTATCACCAGGTCGCACCGTCATCTGCGAGATTCCGACCGCACCAATAGCTGATTCGTTTAGCATCAGGTTTAATCTAACGGGTAAGAGGTTAAATCTCCGGTATCTTTACCGGAATGAATTCGCAACACCTCTCGCAGAGCGGCGCTGGCCACTTGAGAAGCTACTACCCCATACTTGCCGCAATATTCTGTTCACTCCTCTTAATCTCAAATATTGGGGCGGTTAAATTCATCGATTTCGGTCCAATTAAGACTGATGGTGGAGCATTTCTCTTTCCGCTTACCTACATTTTGGGCGACGTTCTGACCGAGGTATATGGATATAAAGCTGCTCGTAGAGTTATCTTTACCGGGTTCGGTATCGGAATACTTGCTGGATTTACATTCTGGTTGATCCAAATCTCGCCGGCTGCATCTAGTTGGGAGAATCAAGCAGCATTTGAAGCAATCCTTGGATTTGTTCCCCAAATAGTCGCAGCTAGCGTGATTGCATTCTTACTTGGACAACTTTCAAATTCATGGACTTTGGTTTGGATTAAAGGTAGAACTCATGGGAAAAAACTTTGGGCGAGACTTATCGGCTCTACTGTAGTTGGCGAGTTTGTAGATACCTTGGTATTTACCTTAATTGCCTCGCTGGGCAGATTAAATTTTCAAGAGTTCTTAAATTATCTTGCCACTGGTTATGTTTATAAGACCTTATTTGAAGTAATTCTCTTGCCCATTACCTACCGAGTGATCGCAAAAGTTAAGCAACATGAGGCAATGACCTCGTAACTACTTCTCTTATATATCGTTAATCTAGCGGGAAATCTCGACGAATTTCATGCGAGGTCTCTATCTCAATCTGGGTCTGGCCATCGATGGTGATTTCAGTTCGTCGATACTGCGTAATAATCTCGGTCTGGCTGAAACCTGCCATCTGCTGTAATTGAATTAGATGTAATTGGTGTGCAATCCGCTCTTGCAAAGTTGTTGGCGCGGTTTCGCAGCAGGTTCTGACCAGAAGAGCTCGTACAACATCTATGGTGCGACGCTCAATCTCTAGTTGATTTCTGCAATCAGCGCAATCTTGGAGGTGGAATGCAATCTCATTAAATGTTGCCGAATCCTCGATCTGGTTATCGATAAATGGGATCAGCCATTCCTGACATTGGAGACAGTTAATCGACTCCATCATGACCCTCCCTTTACATATCCCAGTTCACGGGCATACTCGGTCAACTTCTCCCGGAGCTGTTTTCTTCCCCGATGGAGGCGGGACATAACAGTTCCCGTTGGGACTCCCACGATTTCGGCGACTTCTTTATAAGAGAAGCCCTCTACATCAGCTAAGTAGACGGCGATACGAAACTCCTCGGGAATCTCTAATAGCGCCCGTTTGATATCGCTATCGGGAAGATTCTCTAGAGCAACATCCTCTGCAGATTTACCTTGATCACTAGTGTGGGATGCGGCTTCCGCTAATTGCCAATCTTCCGCCTCGTTATCTGAGGTCTGTGGCCGTCGCTGGTCTTTTCGATAAGTATTTATAAAGGTAGTAGTAAGCACGCGATAGAGCCAAGCTTTCAAATTAGTACCAGGCTCAAATTGATGAAATGAGGTGTAGGCCTTTGCATAAGTATCTTGAACTAGATCCTGGGCATCATCGGGATTTCTCGTGTAGCGAAGTGCAGCGGCGTAAAGTTGATTCATATATTGCAAAGCATCTTGCTCAAAGCGCTTTGCACGCTGTGCTGCCGATTCCTTTTCGCGATCCACGCGAACCAATTCACCGGCTCCGGAGTTGGAATCTTTACTCAACTCTCTCCGCTCTTCTTTTTTCGCCATCGCTGCTAAGGATATCGCCTCAATACCGCATTGGATAATTATCTGCGCGGAGCTCTAGAAGAGCGTCTCTGGATCTCCAACTTCGAGAGGTTCGATTAGCTCGGCCCCATTATTCTTAATTGAATTTACTAATGGGCGAACTGGCCAGAATTGCAACGCGCTATCGTCCTCTCGCGAATTTACCAATTCAATAAGAGGTTTGGTCTCAGTTAATTCTGGATCTAACCAGCTATCCCATAAATCTCTCGGCAAAAATACCGGCATCCGATTATGAACTCTAGCTAGTTTGCCAACCGCATCACAGGTCAAGATTGCTGCGCTCTTTCGCTCGACTCCTTCAGGTGAACGCCAGGTATCGAAGATTCCAGCGAAAGTAAGTAGATGAGAATCTTGGCGTGAGATGTAAACCGGCTGTTTAGATTTAAGTTCACCGAATTCCGTAGCCCACTCGTAATATCCGCTGGCTGGAATTAGACATCGCTTCTTATGGAATGCATTTCGAAAGGTTGGTTTCTCAAATACAGTCTCCGATCGCGCATTAATTGCCTGGGATTGAGAGCGTAACGCCGCTTCGCCATCCTTGCTCCAAGGTGCAATCAATCCCCAACTAACAACTTCGAGATTTCTCTCGTGAGATTTAATTATGTAAATATCTTGAGTCGGCTTGATATTCCAATCAACCGGTAAAGTGCGATTCGGTTCACCATTTGTAGTGAATTCCTCAGCAATTTCTGCTGCCATCGCCGAGAGCGCAAATCTTCCGCACATACTGACATTTAAGTCGACTTCTTCGATTTAAGCCAACAGGTAGAATTCCGTAATGAGCGATTGGCAAGCACCATTTAGAGGTGATAAGCCGATATCTGCAACTTTGACTATTCCCGGATCTAAATCTGCAACAAACCGTGCCCTGGTGCTCGCTGCATTGGCGCAGACCCCTTCAACCTTGATTCGCCCACTTCATTCTCGTGATACCGAATTAATGATCAAAGCGCTTAAGGCGTTAGGAACTGAAATTTCAATTACGACTTCGGGAAGTGATGCGACAATCCAAGTTAATCCCAAGAAACTTATGGGTCCGGCTTCTATAGATGTTGGAAATGCTGGAACGGTAATGCGTTTCATTCTACCAATTGCCGCACTTGCTCAAGGGTTAATTCATTTTGATGGAGATGCCAGATCTCATGAACGACCAGTGGGACCACTGATCAAAGCTTTAACTGATCTGGGAGTTTCAATTAAACATGATGGGAGATTTGCGCTACCTCTTACGATAAATGGTTCTGGTGGTATCGCAGGTGGTTCGGTTGCGGTTGATGCTAGTAAATCCAGTCAATTCTTATCCGCACTTCTGCTTGCCGCACCTGCTATGCGCAATGGTCTTGAGGTTCGACATATCGGCGAGCGCCTGCCTTCCCTTCCCCATATTGAGATGACGCTCGACCTATTAGCAACTTTCGGCGCGCAAGTAAGTGTTGCTGACAATCTTTGGAAAGTGACAGGTTCACTTTCCGGAAAAACTATGGCTATTGAGCCCGACCTCTCCAATGCCGCTCCCTTCTTAGCCGCAGTTATGGTCTGTGGCGGCGAAGTAATAATCAAAGATTGGCCCATCAAAACTAATCAGCCAGGTGATCGACTTAGAGAAATCTTTACTCAAATGGGTGCAAATATGGAGTTTGTTCAATCTGGGTTAAGAGTTAAAGGTAATGGTGTTGTCCGAGGCATAGATATTGATCTCCATAATGAGGGTGAATTAACTCCAGTGATCGCTGCGCTAGCTGCTCTCGCAGATTCGCCTTCGCGCCTGACTGGTATTGGACATCTTCGCTTACATGAAACTGATCGTTTGAGCGCTCTTAGAAATGAATTAGAGCTACTCGGTGGCAAAGTGACTGAAGGGCCAGATTCACTTTTGATTGAGCCAAGGACGTTGCACTCAGGAACATTTCACACCTATGAAGATCATAGATTGGCAACTGCGGGCGCACTCTTGGGGTTAAAAGTTTCTGGAATAAGAGTTGAAAACATTGAAACCACTCGCAAGACCCTCCCTGATTTTGTCGAACTTTGGAGCACTCTTCTCAGATGAGAAAACGGTATGACGAGGCAGATGCAAGAATTCGTGCTCCCCGTTCCAAGCCTAGAAGAAGTAAGGATCGACCTGATTATTCATCGCTTGCCGTAGCTACTGTGATTACTGTCGATCGTGGCCGAATCACTTCGATTTTGGATAATGGTCAAATCGTTATGGCGATGAAAGCTAGAGAATTAGGAAAAAACGCAATAGTTGTCGGAGACTTAATTAAATTAGATGGAGATCTATCCGGCGCCCCGGGCACGCTAGCGAGAGCGGTCGAGGTTGAGCCACGACGTAATGTTCTATCTCGCACAATTGATGATGCGGGGGCGCAAGAGAAAGTTGTTGCTGCAAATGTGGACCAGCTCTTAATTGTCGTTGCCGCTGCAAATCCGCAGCCGCGTCACGGTTTCGTAGATCGTTGTCTCGCCGTCGCTTTTGACCAGGGAATTAAGCCGATTCTCGTTATAACTAAATCAGATCTTGCCAATCCAGTTGGGTTTATTGCAGATTACGAACTCCTTGATATAGATATCTTCAAGAGCGCGCTCCCGAGAGAGAACCGGAGCGAAAGCGCTAAATCAGAGGAGATAAATAAGTTAAAAGGCGCGCTAAAAGGTAAGCGCTCTGTTCTCATTGGACATAGCGGTGTTGGTAAATCAACTTTAGTAAATGCAATTACGGAGAGCTCGCTTCGCTCAACCGGAGATGTTAACGAAGCAACTGGTCGCGGACGTCATACATCTTCAAGTGCCTATGCCTTTGAAATTCCTGGCTCCGGTTGGATTATTGATACCCCGGGAGTTCGTTCATTTGGTCTCGAACATATAGATAGAAATCGAATTATCGGTTCATTTGAAGAATTGGCACGCTTGATTGTGAAGTGTCCAAAGAATTGCTCACATGATGAAGCAGGTTGTGCGCTAAATGGGGCGAGTGAAAGCGGAGCGAAGCGACGTATCTCGGGTCTGCGCCGAATACTTGCCGCCAGCGAACGCTAATCTAGCGCTATGAAAACTTCTGGTGCGAGCGAAATTGAACTTCTTAAAGTTCTCGCAGATATCTCAGATGAGATATCAATGGCGCGTTATCACGCAATGGATTTAAAGGTTGAGACCAAGCCTGATCGGACTCCCGTAACTGATGCAGATCGTTCTGTAGAAGAGGCGTTGCGAAAAATACTTTCGAGAGATCGGCCTGATTATTTAATCGTGGGTGAAGAATTTGGATCTCCAAAAGAGATTTCCAATGGGAGTCGTTATTTTGTAATTGATCCGATTGATGGAACTAAGAACTTCTTACGAGGAGTTCCGATTTGGGCAACGCTGATTGGTTTAGTGGAGCGTAATAACTCGGGTACTGACCGGGTGATTGCCGGCATGGTTAGCGCACCTGCATTATTTCGACGTTGGTATGCAGCTGCTGGTTTTGGCGCTTTTACCGAAGTAAATGGTGGTCCCGCAACCCAGATACAGGTATCTAAAGTTGCAGAGTTAAGTGATGCTTCAATCTCTTTTTCAGATTTAGCAGACTGGGGCGACCGTAAAGAAAGTTATTTAGCAATACTCGATCAAGTCTGGCGAGTTCGTGGTATCGGAGATTTCTGGTCACATATGTTGGTTGCAGAGGGGGCAGTTGATATCGCGGCTGAACCTAAACTAGCGCTCTGGGATATGGCAGCGCTCGCAGTCATTGTTGAAGAGGCGGGCGGTATCTTCTCTGATTTCCAAGGGGCGCTAGGACCATTTGGCGCTGGCGGAATCTCCTCCAATCGCGCACTGCATCCGAAATTCTTAAGCGCTATCAATTCTGGAAAAATTGGCAATTAGAATGTCGAATAATCTTGATTTAGAGCAGGTCGATCTACAAATTGCCGGGATGACCTGCTCATCATGTGTCGCAACCATTGAAAGATCTCTCAACAAAGTTCCTGGCGCACAGGCCACGGTGAATCTTGCTACGGAGAGCGCACATGTCTTGGTACCGCGCGGAACTCGCAGTAAGGATTTAATTGATGCGGTAGAAGGAGCTGGATACTCGGCTAAATTGCGAGCTGATGAGAGTGAGAGCTTCTCACATACCCGAAAGATGGGGCTTCGCACGCTACTTTCAATACTCTTTACTATTCCAGTCATCGTTATATCTATGGTCCACACGATTCATAGCGATGTTGATAGCTATATTTTGAAGCTGCTTGATCAATTTGGTCTGCCAAATCCGCTGTATTCTCCGAGCGGCTGGTTAGCGATTTCACTTACCGCTCCAGTTGTCATCTTTATCGCTTGGCCAATTCACCGCGCCGCACTGCGCAATCTCACACATCCCACTATGGATAACTTGATCTCGCTTGGATCTATTACTGCTTTTCTCTGGTCAATTTATGCAAATTCCACAGGAGCTGGCGATATCTATGCTGAAGTTGCCGCAGCAGTTATCACCTTTATCGTCTTTGGGCGATACCTAGAGTCACGCGCAAAACGTCGCGCTGGAAGCGCACTCGCAAAATTGATTTCACTTGGAAGTAAAGAGGTAAGAATTCTTAGAGGTAGCGAAGAGATTGTTGCCCCGATTGAGAATCTGCAAGTTGGCGATAATTGCATTGTTCGCGCAGGAGAGCGGATTACTACTGATGGCAGAGTTGTGGAAGGCGCCAGCTCGGTAGATAACTCTTTGCTAACTGGAGAATCACTTCCTATTGAGGTGAGTATCGGATCTGAAGCAATAGCTGGCGCGATAAATCGATCTGGTCGGCTAGTAATCTGCGCAACGCGTGTGGGAAGCGATACCGAACTCTCTCGAATCACGAAGATGGTGCTTTCCGCCCAGAGTGAGAAAGCGCCGATTCAACGACTTGCAGACCGAATTAGCGCTGTGTTTGTTCCAATTGTCTTGTTATTCGCAATAGCGACCTTAGCAACATGGATCTACCTTGATAATCCGATTTCTAACTCAATCTCAGCAGCTGTTGCCGTATTGGTAATCGCCTGTCCATGTGCACTTGGACTAGCTACGCCTGTGGCGCTCCTTGTTGCTACTGGTCGTGGCGCACGCAGTGGAGTCATCTTGCGAAGAACAGCGGTGCTTGAAGTTGCTCCAAAAATTGATGCAGTTATCTTGGATAAGACTGGAACCATTACCACTGGTCAGATGCAAGTTATAAATGAAATCTTTGATTACTCTCCCAAAATTGGTATCACAGAAGAAGCTACGAGATTAGCAATTTTGACTGTAGCACGAGAAAGTAATCATCCCGTTGCCAGAGCAATTGCTAGATCTCTCTTAAAAGAAATCCCGAACGGAGTGGTACTTCCTTTCAGTGATTTAATAGAGACAAGTGGCCAAGGGATTGCGGCTCGGGTGCAATTTGCAGCTGCTGGCTTACCGGTAATAATTGGTTCGCCCAATGCAATTCGTAAAGCAACCTTAAATATTCCAGATTCTTTTGAAAGCCTTATTGGAGGAGCCCAGAAAAATGGAAACTCAATCGCCCTAGCTGCGATCGATGGAATTGCCGTAGCAGCTTTTGAAGTAGGCGACACGATTCGCCCTGATTCATCAAGAGCAATCCGTGAGCTACGAGAACGCGGATTAAGCATTTATCTTGCTTCTGGCGATAACGCAGCGGTTGCTAAGCGAGTTGCTAGCGAAGTTGGAATCGATGATAACTTGGTTCTGGCAGACGCTACTCCAGAGATGAAGATTGAAAAAGTTAGAGAACTCCAAACAAATGGCTCAAAAGTCTTGATGGTTGGAGATGGCGTAAATGATGCTGCGGCTTTAGCTGCCGCTGATTTAAGTATTGCAATGGGCACTGGAACTGATACGGCAATTGCAACCGCAGATATTACGTTGATGCAACCAAATCTTGGTAGCACATTAAAGGCGATTGATCTCTCTCGGAAAACTCTAAGAATTATTCGTACCAATCTTGGTTGGGCTTTTATTTATAACGTTATTGGTATTCCAATTGCTGCAATTGGTGCGCTTGATCCAATGTATGCCGGAGGGGCAATGGCATTTTCCAGTCTTTTTGTCGTTTTAAATTCGCTTCGACTCAATCGGGGCACTAACCTCTCCCGGTGAATATAACTCTCTCAATCTGGTTAGCGACTGTTGCTTTAATCGTAGGTCTCTTGCTCTTTGACTTATTGACCTCGACTCGCAAGGCTCATGATGTCTCTTTTAAAGAGGCCACTCTCTGGTCCATTTTCTATATTGCAGTAGCAGTTATATTCGGAATCTGGGTCTGGGCAGATTTTGGAACGCAATTCGGGAGAGAATACTTCGCGGCCTATATCGTTGAAAAATCACTATCAATGGATAATCTATTTGTATTTATAATCATTCTAAGTAATTTTGCAGTACCCACGATTTACCATCAACGTGTATTGATGGTGGGTATCGTCCTAGCTTTGATTATGAGAGCCATCTTTATTGCGATTGGAGCAGCTGCCCTTGAAGCTTTTGCCTTCACCTTTGTAATCTTTGGTGCGGTCTTACTCTGGACTGGTATCAAGTTAATGCAGCACTGGGATGAAAATCCTGATTTGAGTGAAAATCCCATCGTGAATTATGCGCAGCGTAAGTTTAATTTCACCGATAAGTATCATGGTACAAAGCTATTTATAAAAGAGAATGGAAAGCGCTTTGCTACCCCACTTCTTCTAGTAATGATTGCGATTGGCGCTACCGACCTTCTCTTTGCTTTAGATTCCATACCTGCGACTTTTGGCGTTACACAAGAACCATTCTTAGTCTTTGCCGCCAACGCTTTCGCTTTACTTGGTCTGAGAGCGCTCTATTTCCTTATGAAGAACCTGGTCCAAAAACTAATCTACTTCTCACTAGGACTCTCTTTTATCCTGGTCTTTATCGGAGTCAAATTAATGTTGCTCTGGGCTTACGAAGAATTCGACGCTCCAACTAAGATTTCAACGAATATCTCGTTAATAGTAATCGGCTCAATTATTGCGATATCGACCATTGCTAGCTTGATCAAATCAAAGAGAGATCCATCTGCGGTAGCCCACGCCGGTCGAATGTCTGATCCCAAAAAATCGAAAGAGGTTAAATAGGTAGTAGCGGGGGCAGGATTTGAACCTACGACCTCTGGGTTATGAGCCCAGCGAGCTACCGAGCTGCTCCACCCCGCGTCGGTAAGTCGAACAATAGAGGTTGTTTACTAAAGGAACCAAATCTCTACTTTGAGAAGTGCTAGCGGCGTTGTGCGTTAACCGCCGCTTCAATCGCTGCCTTCAAACGATCCTGTGCCTTTCCATAAGCAGCAAAATCTCCGCGAGTCAACGCTGCTTGCGCGTCAGCAAGCGCTCGCTGTGCACTCTCTAACGCTTGTTGTAAATCATTGCCACCGCTGCCAGTTCCTGGTGTAGTTGAAGTATCGCTACCTGGAATATCTCGGGAACCGCTATCGCCACCAAATACTTGATCGAGAGCACCACGCAACGTATCGTCGAATCCAATTTTCTCACCAAAGGAGACGAGAACTTTCTGGAGAAGTGGATATGCCGCAGTATTAGCAGTCGCTCTTACGTAGACTGGCTGCACATAAAGCAAACCACCACCAACTGGAAGCGTTAGGAGATTTCCGAGCACAACATCTGATCCGCCTTGACGCAATAATGAGAGCGAGAGCGCGACAGTTGGATTAGCTTCGAAGTTAGAGGCAACCTGTGATGGACCAGCAATATTTGTGGAACGCTGCAATTGCAGAACGGTAAATTTGCCATAGTTATCACCAGGATCAGAATTTACGACTGCGAAGGCAGAGAGATTCTCTCGTCCACCTCTCGGCACAAACGGCGTGGTCAATGAGAACGAGGCTTTCTCCTCGCCCGGTAATTTCAAGGTATAGAAATACGGTGGTTGCGCGCCTGCATTGGCTCCAAGTGTTGAAGGATCTCTCGGCACTCTCCAGAAATCTTGTCCGCCGTAGAAGGCATTGGAATTCTTCACATGGTAAAGCGATAAGACATCTCGTTGTACCCGGAAGATATCTTCGGGATACCTAACATGTGACATCAAAGCCTCACTCATCTCACTGCGCGGCTTTACCACAGCAGGAAAAGCTTTGGTCCAAGTCTGCAGTACTGGATCTTTCTCATCCCAGGCGTAGAGAGTGACAGTGCCGTCGTAGGAATCGACTGTCGCCTTAATTGAATTTCTAATGTAATTGATCTTCGAATTAGGAACCGCTGTTAATGGGTTGCTATTAATATTAAGAGCATCAGTTGTGGCGCCCGAGACATCTACAGTTCGAGAGTATGGATAACCGGCGCTAGTTGTGTAGCCATCGATAATCCAGAGAATTTTGCCATCAACAATTGCGGGATATGGATCTCCATCAAGTTTCAACCAAGGCGCAACTTTGGCAACCCGGTCGCGTGGTACACGATTGAAGATAATCTTTGATTCAGAGTTAATCAGGTTAGATAGAAGAATTCGCTGTTCTTGGTAATGGATTGCGAATAGCAATCTTGAGAAGAGCGAACCCATCGGTACTCCACCAGTGCCGGTATATGTGTAGTTCTTCTGGCCATTTGGCGAGGCATCATCCGGGTAATCGAACTCGACTTGGTCACCGCCTTTAAGGGCGCCGATAATCGAATACTCTGGATTATTTTCACCGAAGTAAATTCTTGGTTGAAAATCGCCCAAAATCCCTTTTGGTGGGATATCACCCATTGTGAATACAGGTTTTCCATCTATATCTTGAGCATTTCCGTAGGCACCGACAAAACCAAAACCATGAGTGTAAACGAGGTGATCATTAATCCAATTTCTATTTGGATTACCTTCGATATTTAATTCACGGACTGCTACGACCATATCGCGCATCTTTCCGTCAATTAAATAGCGATCTACATCTAAAGATTCCGTAAATGTGTAATAAGGCTTAATCTGTTGGAGTTGGCGAAAAGTTGAAGAGAGGACATTTGGGTCCATCAATCTTATGTTGGCGACAGTATCGACATCATTATTTAACTGACCCGCGCTAGTGTCGATAGTGGCCTGGTAATCCTTCACTTCGACTTTATCTAAACCATAAGCAGCTCTCGTTGATTCGATATTGCGTTGGATAAATGGCGATTCTTTGGCAGATTCACTTGGTTTTACTTGGAATTGTTGAATCAATGCGGGATAGACGCCGGAGATTAAGAAAGATGATATTCCAAGCAACGCTAGTCCCGCCGCAGGTAAAACCCATGAGCGGCGGATGATATTGGCAAAGAAAAGAAGAGAGCAGATTATTGCAATACCGGTAAGAATTGATTTTGCTGGAAGGACGGCGTTGACATCGGTGTAGGTAAGACCGGTGATGATTCCTTGATCGGAGGTAGCTAGAGCAAATCGATCTAGCCAGTAAGCAATCGCCTTAATGGCAACTATCGCCCCCAAGAGAATTGAGAGTTGTACTCGAGCGGTTACGGTTGTGCGATCTTCGCGAACTTGCGGGCGAATACCACCGTAGATGTAGTGGACGACAGTCGCAGCGATTGTTGCCAATATCAAAGTCGAAATCGCCCAGCTCACAAGCGATTGCCAGAATGGCAAGGTAAACATAAAGAATGAGATATCGCGGTTGAATTGTGGATCTAATACGCCAAATGGAGTTGCATTTCTATATAGCAACCAGCTCTCCCAGAACTTTGAGCCAGCAGATCCAGCGAAGTAGAAAATCGCGAGGAAGATACCGACGATCGCAGCCTTCCTAATTGGCTCAATTTGAGATCGATACCGCTCTAAATTATCAGCCTCTGCCGTCGTAGGAACATAGATTGGTCGACGCTTATAGGCCACGATTATGTTGGTAACTATTACAAGTGCGGTGACCAATCCAAATGCAACAAATAAGGTAACTTTAGTAATCAGAAGCGTTGACCATACTGATGCATAATCAACTGATCTAAACCACAAGTAATCGACATAGAAGCCACTTAGCGAGACCAGAACAACCGCTAAAACGGTAAGAATAATTACCGTTAAAGGGAGCGCGCCTAATCGTCGAGGCTGACCCAGATTTCTCTTGGAAAAATTGAAGTTACGGAATGGATTTTCTGGGCCGCTACCAAATGTCATGAGGTGAGGCTATCTAAACTCTCGCAAGTAAGAAATTTGTAGTTATCTGGGGCTCGGAGGGAGGTAATTGCTTCTGCCAGGGTAGTAACTGGGATTACCTGCAATCCGTTGGGAATATGTCGGATATCTCCACAATTTTCTCGCGGCGCAAGGAAAATTGTGGCTCCTTTGCGCGAAGCACCGATCATCTTCCCTTCAATTCCTGAAATCGCACCAACTCGACCACTCGGTGTTATGGTTCCCGTCCCAGCAACCGACCTTCCTCTCAGCAAGTCCTCAGCACCAAGCTTCTCAACTAAGCCGAGGGCAAAGATTAAGCCGCCGCTTGGACCGCCTACTCCGCGAAGATTAAAAGTGACATCTATTGGGAACTCTGCGCTTGTGCCAACCAAGATACCAATCGCGGGACCGTTTCCACTATCAATATTTTTTGTGAGTTCTACATCAACCAAAATTCTCTTGAGTTGTCCATCAATAACTCTCTCAACTTCAATTCTAATTACATCGCCAACTTCGCGACCTTTATACGCATCCCTGATCTCTTCAATTTCCTTAATAACTTTTCCATCAACAGCTCGAATTCGATCTCCTTCTTTGAGAATTCCAACTGCATTGGAGTAATCGCGAACTTTACTTACGACGTAATCTTCCGTTATCTCGTAGCCAAGATAATTTAGAGCGGCCGCGGTTGCTGCGGTGCGAGATACCGCCATTTCAACCCTAGAGTCTCGTTGTCGTTCTACATCTCTACTTGCAGGCGGATAAACGCTCTCGCGTGGCAGAACTGCGTGCGGACCAATCGCCCAATTGTAGAGGGTTTCGGCTCCAAAAACGGAAGATTGTGGATTAGTGACAAGGATTGAGGTTAAGTAGAGCTTGCCATTTGGCTTATATGTTTGGGCCCGCTCAATTGTGATTAATTTTCCAGTCACATCATTGGGAACACCTGGCTTGAAATAGACGTACGGAATTGGTGCTGCTAGCGTTACTATCGTTAGAAAAAAGAAAAAAATTCGTGCCGACAATGGCCAGCGATAACGAAGCGGGGAAATATCTTGCATTAGATCAAATTACTCATCGTTCTTCAAGGTGGGATTGAGCCGGGAATCTGGCGATGGATTTTTCTCAGTACTCTTAAATGAATTTTGAAATTTTTGAAATCTTCCGACCGAGCGATTGATTTGATTGTCGTATCTGCTCTTTAATTTTGTCGCCCAATAAGCATAAGCAAGGCCGCCGACAAGGGCGAGTGCCGGGATAATCAACCAGACCAGGGCTGAAATCGGGGCGCCGGCAGAATCGCTAGCGAGTTGCGTCAACATACTCATAGCCTAGGTTAGGGTGGCTGAGAAAGCGCGGAGAAAACAGTTCGGGAAGAAATTTGATGCCGGCGTGGTTTAAGAGAGTCTAAGAAATCAACTTGTGAAGGTGGGTGGTGAAATTGGGTAGTCTCGGATTTTCACCTGATGATTCATCTAAGGATCCTAAAGATCCCAATAATCCCTTTGATTTCCAGGAAATTCTCAAACAGTTCTCTGGCCTTGGTTTAAATCTACCTGGATTAATGGCATCACTTTCTGGTCAAGCATCTCCAGCTGCGCTCTCTAAAGAGTTGATAAGAGATATCTCGAAGAAGTTTCTCTCGGTACATGGTGATGTACCAGTAACACTCGCAAGCCAGAACCAAGTTCGCGAAGCTCTCGAGATTGCAGATCTCTGGATGAACGAAGCCACCGTCTTTCCAAATCTTCCAATCCCAGAAGGTTCTGCCTTAAGTCGACGCGATTGGATCGACTCCACACTCGCGGGGTGGCAAGAAATTGCTAAACCCCTGGTCGCCGGAATGAGTGAGGCGATGACCCAACTATTTGAGGAGAATTCTGGCGCTGCCGAAGAGATAACAATTCCGGGCGCACCCTTTAATCTCTCAAAATCCACTATTACCTCCATAATCTCAACCTTTATGAGTTCGATGATTAGTTCTCAACTTGGCCAGACAATAGGTGCGCTCTCAACTAGCGTAACCGGAGCCAATGATGTGGCGCTCCCCCTTCTAAATCCGGTAAGAGCACAACTCGTTCCTCAGAATGTAACTATCTGGGGCTCAGGTCTCGATATCGATGAGCGCGAGATTCGAATCTATCTCGCGCTTCGAGAAGTTGCTGCCGCACGATTATTTGCTGGCGTACCTTGGCTCCGCGCCCACATTAACTCCGCAATCGCAACTTACGGAAAAGGAATTAGAGTCGACATCACCGCCATGACCGAACAAGCACAGAGCGCGATTGATTCCGGCGAATTAGATATAAATAATCCAGAATCAACGACCTTAGCTATGTCCGGCGGTCTCTTTACCCCGGAAGAGACTCCGGCTCAACTAGCCGCCTTAGAGAAGTTAGAGACCTTGCTTGCACTTATTGAAGGATGGATAGATTCAGTAGTTGCCGGGGCGGTCCAAAATCGCTTACCTGACTTTGCGAAATTAAGTGAGACCCAACAGCGACGCCGTGCCACCAAATCTCCGACGCAACAGTTATTTGCTTCGCTAGTTGGCTTAGAAGTTTCGCCCCGACGTACCCGTGAAGCAAGAGAGTTTTGGAACCAAGTAGCAAAATTGCGCGACATAAGTGATCGAGATGCGATCTGGGATGAGGCAGTACTACTACCAAGTGCGGAACAACTCCTTGATGTTGAGGGCTTTCTTAAGGCGATGACTGTTCCAGATGATCTCTCTGGTCTAAATCCATAGACGTTCCAGTGCCTAGAAGTTCCAGTGCCTAGAAGCTTCAGATAAAAGCGAAGCCCCCGGGCGCACAATTCATTATCTGCCTTCCCCTTGCAGATAAAGAACGGTTATCCGGGGACTTCGTGGTCGCAAAATACGACATGACGAGGGAAATAATCAACTTCTTTCAGCAAGTTTGTCCAACAAAAGACTCAGGTACACCTCTAGAGTTATGCGCGCAGAGTTTGGTTTAGAGAGGCGTTGGCGTGTGGATGACTACATCCAAGATGAATTGTTCGGGGCTAATCTCGCCGGAATGCGGACAAAGACGAAGAAAAGCACCGAGCGAATTCCACCAATGGAAGTCTCGGGCGGCGCTGAGATCAAAGTAGTTCGAAGCTCAAGAAGAAGCCGCTCGATAAGCGCCTATCGTGAGCATGGCTCAATTGTCATTCAAGTTCCGGCACATCTCTCTAACTCAAAGATCCAAGAGGTTATCCCTGAGATGGTTGAAAAAGTACTCGCTCGAGAGGCCCGTGAAAAAATTAGCGATAACGATCTCTTTGCTAGAGCCAAGACTTTACTGGCCCGTTACTTGCCAGAATTTCAAGTAGATGCCGCCAGCGTCAAATGGCGGAATATGGATGAACGTTGGGGTTCTTGCACAACTGTTGATCGAACAATTCGAATCTCCTCAAGGTTAAATGGTTCACCAGATTATGTGCTCGACTACATATTGGTACATGAACTTATCCATCTGGAAATTCCAGATCACGGCGAAAATTTCCATGCGCTACTTGCGAGATATGAGAGGAGCGACTTAGCCAACTCCTATCTTGAAGGGTATGAAGCTGGTGCTCGCGGCCAATAGAGCTCCAAAAACCTCATTTCGAGGTGAAAACTTGCTTTTGAACGAGAAAACGCCCTCAGCGTGCTTGGTTTGCGTCATTTTGAAGCTAGCCCGGGGGTATGGTCAGGGTATTCACAGGACAAACCTGTGAGGATCGGAGGGAGAAATGGCTGAGACATACAAAGGTGAGGCCTACTGCGTTAAGTGCAAAGAGAAGCGTCAGTTCGAAGGGTTTGTAAACGTATCCGACTCTGGTCGTCGCATGGCGAAGGGCAAGTGCCCTGTATGCGGCACCACTGTTAATCGCATCCTTGGCAAGGCTTAATAGCTAATTCAGGAAGTTTGAAAGCGGGGGCAACGCCCCCGCTTTTTTCTTTCCCAAAAGTTAAACAGAGCGCATATCTCTTCACATAAAGTGTGGGTGGCCCTAAGGGTGAGCCTTAGTTTCATCGGAATATCCAGCCATGGCACCGCGATTGAAAGCTGGCATCTCCATTTGGTGCTGCGGTGAACGGCTCTATATCGGAGATCAATTTAGATATTTTCTCCTCCCTGAAAAGATTGGTGAGATTCCATGTATTCAAAGCCTGCACCGTCTAACAAATAATTCACTCGAGAATATAGATCAACCCCTACTGGAGGCGTTGGCGCGACTCGACCTTATAGATCAGAGAGTAACTGAGATTTCATATCGATATCGAGCCGACCGGTTCTTTCTAAGTTCGATAGATGGAACACGTAGCCTCGCGCTCCAACAGTTCCTAAAGAGATTTCAAATCGAATCCGATAGCGCTTCTCATCGATTAGGTGATATCGATAGCGGACGTTCGAAATTGCTTGCTGGGAGGAACTTTTCCATTGAAATTGCAACTTCGCCAAACTCATCAAATCGAATCGCACTTAATCTCTTTGTTGCGCTAAAGGCTGCTGGCTTTGAGAGAACTTCACTACAACTCCCTGGAGAGAGTGCAATTGGAGATTTAAACGGTACTCAAATGCAGAAATGCGAATTAGAAGTAAATCGCTCAGATGTTGTAAAGCGTATCGATAGAGATGCCTCGCTCTACCCAGAACCCATTGATCCACCTGATGAATTCTTATTTGCAATAACCATCGGAGCGCCATCACCTGATATCCAACATCGATGGCTAAATAATGGCATCAATCACCCTCTTATCAACTAAGTCTGAGATTCGGTCAGAGTTGGTCCAATAGTTATTGCTGGGAAGACTCCCTGTACTAACTGTCTCGCCATATCTGAGATTGAAACCGGGGCGAATCCAGCGAACGGGAGTTACATTTTTAAAGTTTCGGGCCGAGAAGTTGGTGCAGCGCTCGCAAATCTTGCGGCATCAATTGCAACCCTTGAGGTAATGAGATTTGCCGATTCAGCAACAAGTGCTCTTATTGGCAAGAGCGCTGATTACAGAAGCTCTCAGTTTATTGCGCCCCAGATCACAAATTGGCAGCTCCAACCTAGGTGCGGCTGTCGAAATCTGCCTTCAACTCGCGTCACATCCACTTAAGTAAGAGACTTCGTGGGTGGCCCATGAAATCCCCCGCAAGACCAGCACTCGTAGCGCCAAGTTGGCAAGTATTCCGCTCTCGGTAGCGGGACGTGGTGCACTTGGACTTGGCCGACAATTAATTGGCCAATCGCCACAATTTGCATTTGCGGAATTACAGGAGAAGACCGCTGAACAAGTTTTTAAAGTTCTCGGTGAATTAAAGGGCGGAGCTATGAAATTTGGTCAAGCGCTCTCAGTCTTCGAAGCCGCGCTTCCTGAAGATATCGCGAGGCCCTATCGACAGACCCTGGTAAAACTTCAAGAAGCTGCGCCACCGCTACCGGCAAAGGTAGTTCATAAAGTTCTCGCGAAAGAGCTTGGTGAAGATTGGCGAGATAACTTCGCCGAATTTGAAGATAAGCCGGCCGCCTCAGCCTCAATCGGCCAAGTCCATCGCGGACGTTGGAAAGATGGACGGGTGGTTGCAGTAAAAATTCAATATCCGGGAGCTGCCGAAGCCCTTGTCTCTGATTTAAACCAGATTGAGAGATTCTCAAAGATCTTCCAATTATTTATGCCAGGTCTTGAGATGAAGCCTCTCCTTGAAGAGTTAAAGGCTCGAATTATTGAAGAGGTTGATTATCGATTTGAGGCTCAGGCCCAAGAAGCATGTTGGAACGCTTATTTAAATGATCCTGATATCGCGATTCCCAAAGTTGTCTTAGCTACCGATCGAATTCTGGTCAGTGAATGGTTAGAGGGTAAACCCCTTGCTCGCGTTATCGCAGAAGGCGATCAAGAGGAGCGAAATAAGGCGGGAATTAAATTAGCAAGATTCCATTTCACTGCTCCGATGCGAGCCGGCTTGCTACATGCCGATCCTCACCCAGGCAACTTTAGAGTTCTTGCAGATGGCAGATTGGGAGTGCTTGATTTTGGTGCTTGTAATCGTCTGCCCAATGGATTTCCTGAACCATTTAAACGGTTACTCCGCAATGCGTTAGAGGGCGATGCGCTAGCGCTATACAACGGTTTTAAGGAGGATGGATTTATCCTTCCCGATGTTGATGTAGATCCACAATTGGTACTTGATTATCTCTTACCTCTAGTTGAACCGCTACGTGCAGCTTATTTTGAATATACCCGCGAATGGTTGCGTGAACAAAGCGTTCGAGTTGGCGATCCGAGAAATCCAACTGCAAAAATCGGCTTCCAACTAAATCTTCCAGCGGAATACGTTTTGATACATCGCGTTACTTTAGGAACAACCGGAATTTTCTGTCAGCTACGTGCTCAAGGAAACTTTAGGGATGAGGCGCTCTCTTGGTTTCCCGAGATAACGCCCTCCCATCTACAGCAGGTTTAGAACTAGGCGCTTGCTCCCGCCAATTCAACGAGGCGAGGTCTTCCAGGAGTTCGCTTCTTAGCAATTACCTGGCCATCTTCAAATAACTCTCCACCCCAAACCCCACATGGTTCTTCACGTGAGAGCGCTCCAGCTAAACATTCTCGTCTAACGGGACAGGCGCCACAGAGGCTCTTCGCTAATGCGATCTCTTCACTCCTCTCCGAGAAGAAAAGTTCCGGGTCAGAGTTGTGGCATGGCAGGGTTACTGCGCGTTGATCGCTAGATGTGCCAGTGATGTAATCAAGGCCAAGCTTTGCGCTCTCGCCTTCTGCCCATCCTGGAACTAATAACTCACTAAAGAGAACTGTCATAGTTCTCACCTCTCCCTTTCTTCTTCTCGTTTGGTATTGGCTCTTCGGTTCTTGACCGGGGATAGAAAAAGGGGCCCGAATCCATTTGGATTCGAGGCCCCTGGGCTTCTCTATCTCTTACCTACTCGATAGAGGCTCCAGGTTTCGAACCCTTGGTATTTGTCGCAAAATAGGTGAAAACCGACTCTGTCGACGGAGCGGACCAATGGGCAGCCCAATTGCGGTGAGCACGCTTAGCGGCCACCGTTGAGATGATCTTCTTCATCGAAGTTGTCTTCATGGAGCTAAGGGTAAGCCAAGCCCATCTCTGCTGGCAAACGAGTTTTAAATCAGCCCTGCCTCACGGAGAAATGGGCTTGCCTCACCGGCATAACTGAGATGTAGGGCGCGTTTTGCGCGAGTAACCCCAACATAGAAGAGGCGGCGCTCCTCATCTATCGGCTCAGCCAGGGGTAGATATCTAGCCGATGCTCCGGCGAGATAGACGCTCTCCCACTCCAAACCTTTGGCGCTATGTAACGTGGCGATTGTTACTCCAGGAAGATCAGGTGGATTGTTCTGATCAGCGCGCTCCTCTAGTTCTCGAAGGAATGCTCGCATTGAATCAATTCCATCATTTGATAATTCTTGAGCCAACTGAATCAAAGCTCTTACATATTTATCTTCAGCGCCAAATGATTTTAATAAGTCCCTTAATTCGCCTAGCCAATCCCCGGATGAGAGTACGGAAGCGCTGCGAATCGCCGCCATCATGGATCTGACATCACCTCTATCAAAGAAGCGTTCTGCGCTCCGTATCTGATTCTCAATCCCTGCGTTATTCAAGGCCGCTTCAATTGCATCTAGTTGAGAATTGGTACGAGCGAGTACTGCTAGTGATTTAACGCCAGTAGATATCTCACTCTTAACAGTTTCGGCAAGGGTTAATAGCTCTTCCGCCTCTGAATTTACTGAAACAACTTTAGGTCGATCGCCATGGGTGTTAATGGCATCTAAATCGTGACCCAACTCGCCACTTCTCAAGATTGAATTAGCAATATTTATAATTTCTGGGGTGGAACGATAGCCAGCGCTAAGCCGAATAACTTCAGCGTTTGGATATTTCTTCGTGAAGTTCAGTAAAAATGCTGGAGTTGCTCCAGCAAAAGAATAAATGGTCTGGGCGGGATCTCCAACGACACAGATATCTTCGCGCTTGCCTAACCAGAGATCAAGTAGTCGCTGTTGTAACGGAGATACATCCTGGTATTCATCAACAGTGAAATAACGGTACTGATCGCGTATCCGATCTCGGATCTCTCTTATCTCCTCTAACATGCCAACTGTTAATAAAAGTACATCCTCGAAATCAATTGCTCGTTCTTGCCGCTTTAAACTCTCATACGCCTCGTAAGTTTTGGCAATATCCTCAAGTCCAAACTGTTCTCTACTCTTTCGAGCGCTAACTCGAACGGATCGAGAATTAGTCAAGGCAGATTCAATATACTCATCGCTTGGAATCTGTTGCACTTTGGCCCATTCAATTTCACTCGAAATATCGCGGAGCAGAGTGGGGCTCTTAATTAATTTCAATCCAGCGCGATCAATTGCCTCACCAAGAAATGTGCTCTTGCTCGTCAATAGCGAGGGAAATCTGCCGCCGAGGGCTTCCGGCCAGAAATATAGAAGTTGCTTTAGCGCTGCCGAGTGAAATGTGCGCGCTGCAATTGCGGGAACTCCTAAGGTGCGAAGTCGCGATCTCATCTCACCAGCAGCCCGCGCTGTAAAAGTTAGCGCGAGAATTCGATTTGGCTCGATAATGCCAATATCAACGGCGTAGGCCAATCGATGGGTGATTGCTCGCGTCTTTCCCGTTCCAGCGCCGGCAATTACGCAGACTGGACCTCGAACAGCGGTAGCAACTGTGCGTTGCTCATCATCTAATGCCGCCAGGATCTCTTCAGCGGCCGACATCACGCCAACTCTCTTTGGCGACCAACTCGCGAGCCGATGGACCGCACCAAGAGTTGATCATGGCTCGCGCTACTGAAATGGCTGGTGGGAGTAAGAGTTCTTGGGAAGCAACTTTTGCTTTTAACAGTTCTCTATCTAGCCAGATTATCTCTTCAATCTCTTCGCCGTCGGCCTTAGTCGTTCCTGGATTTGAGATTACGGCCTCGTAGGCAATCATGATGGAAGCCGGAAATGGCCAAGGTTGCGAGCCAAGATATTTCATTGAAATAACTTGGCCACCACACTCTTCAGCGACTTCTCGCAAGACCGTGCTCTCAAAAGATTCACCTGGTTCGACAAAACCAGCAAAGGTTGAGAATCGTTTTTCCGGCCAAACTTTCTGGCGACCAAGAAGTATTCGATCACTTTCATCTTTTACTAAGACAATTACCGCTGGGTCAGTCCGAGGATGGTGTTCGGCAGAACAAGCTGAACATTTTCGAATTGCACCCGCCATGCCAATCACTGTTGCGCCGCCACACTTTGCACATCGCTGGTGGCTCTCATGCCACTGCGCTAGGGCAAGTGCATGAACAGCGGCACCAATCTCAAGATCAGCTAACTTCTTTCCAATGGTACGCAAGCTCTGAAATTCATCAGAGGTGCTCTCCACGAAGCCTTTCCGATAAGCGACAAAATAAGGAGCACCAGCTTTATCAAGCCCTAAGAAGAATCGATCGCCCTCAGTTTCTGGTGAGACATAATCGAGCGACTCATCTTTGATGCGGAATTGATCATCAATCAACTCAATTATTTTTGCCCGTTGCCACATCTCAGCGAGCGCAGCCAGATCACCGCGTAGATGAGCCGCGCGGTCTAATTCGCATCGGGAGAGCGGCAGATCGAGCAGCACGGGGCGACCTTACTAGCGACCCCGATACTCCAGTAACCTTGCAAATATGAAGGGATTCACGCTCACCTCTTGGAACATTCTCCACGCAATGGCGATACCGCCTAACTCTGGCGGCACTCTGCGGAGCGCCCTTAAATCACTTCAGAAAGATGTATCGAGCGATCTAATTGCGATTCAGGAAGTTGATGTTCATCAAGATCGCTCCGGTGACGGTAATCAAGTTCGTCAGATTGCCGAGGAGATTGGCGCCCCTTATTGGGCCTTTGCGCCATCTATATATGGAACTCCGGGCCAGAAGTGGCATGGCGTTACCGAGGATATTATTTTTGATAATGCTTCACCGATTCCACCCGATGCCATGTATGGAATTGGCATAGTTTCTAAAGTTCCAGTGAAGCGATGGCATCGGATAAATCTTGGCCGAGCACCAATAGGTATGCCATTACTTGTGCCCGGTGAAAAGCGACCTCAATTTATTTATGTTCATGACGAACCGCGATCAGCGCTAGTCGCTGAATTAGAAAACGGTATCTGCGTTACTACTACCCACCTCTCATTTGTACCACTGAAAAATTGGAGCCAACTCCGCAAGATCGCAAATTGGGTCGAGAAATTACCGGGACTTCATATTATGACCGGAGATTTCAATCTACCGTGGGGGCTTGGTCCGAAGTTAATTGGTTGGAATGATTTAGTAAAAGGTGCAACTTATCCATCATGGAAGCCAAGCATTGAATTTGATTACATAATGAGCAAGGAGCTAACAAGTAGCGAGGTAGATGGCAAGATACATAGCCACTTAGGTATTAGTGATCATCTAGCAACAAGCGCAACTATTAAGTGATTATCAAGCAACTTCCGCGTTTTTTATTAGATGACTCCGCTTATCGTTAAATGCTCGAAGTAGTTCGCTTCGTTTTCCTTCCGGCATATTGAAGGTAGCTGCGTAGGCTGACCAAGCTCCTAATTGCTCTTGGGTGGAGCAGGAAATTAATTGTTTCAATAGCGATTCATAATCACCGCTCTGGAGCTCTTTCCTCGCCACGCCGCGCATCGCCTTTACCATCTCTTCTCGACTTGGTCGCTTTCCTTTAGCAGCAAAACCGAGATTCGCTAGACAGCGTCCGATACTTGATGTTTCACAGTTTTCACTCGCGTTAGCTCGATTAATCGGAGAGGTTCCCTCGATCTCAGTTGCGTAGCCAGTTGCCTGGGGGCGAAGTTCTTCTAAGTTTATATAAGCCTCAGTACGACAGATCCATTCAACGCGTCCGTCAGCGCGTTCAGTTCTATTTAAATCGGTAAGTAATCGACCATTTGGATACTTCGACCAGAATGCGCGGATTCGGTTCTCAACGGGTTCGTAGTGTTCGAGATTAAAGTAACCCATTACTGGCCCACCGCCATTAGCAATTCTTCAGCCATAACTTCATTAGGAGTTAGCGCGCCAGCTCTAAAAGTTTCGATCAACGCTTCACGTCCGCCATCTTTAAATCTCGTAGCGATATATGGTTCTCTAGAATTAAAGTTAATGAAGTCGAGAACTTCACCGGTACGTGGATAGATTGCTTTTCCATCAACATTCTCAACACTCTCTAAGATATGTTTACGGAAGGAGTCTCGAACGCTCTCAACAATCTCGTACTCCCAATTCTCTTTAACCCACGATACAAATAAGTTCTCATTTCGTACTTGGGCGGAAGTTTTTGGATGTACGAGTGAGACTTTTGCAATCTCTTCGCCAGCAAGCATCGCCGTAGCAGCATCGGCGCCAACTTCATCTAGCGCACTTGCAAATTCGCGTCGCAACCGTTCTTTAGCCTCTTTAGCGGCATCGACAATCAAGGTAATGGCCGAGAGTTGGAAGGCGAGTTCACGGAGGTTCATGTAGGGCATTAGAGCGGAGCCCACTGACAAACCGCCCCAGGGGCGTGTCGCGCTACTCCTGGTTGGCTTTTTTCGCCTTAGAAGTTAAGCGGGAGCGTTCATTCTGGTCGAGAACAACTTTTCGGATCCGCACATTTACCGGAGTCACTTCGACGCATTCATCCTCACGGCAATACTCCAAAGCCTGCTCGAGATTTAAGATCTTTGGTGGAATCAAACGTTCATTTTCATCAGAACCAGCTGCGCGCATATTGGTTAATTTCTTCTCCCGAACAATATTTACATCCATATCTTCTGGGCGCGAATTCTCACCAATCACCATCCCTTCATAAACATCGGAGCCTACTTCAGCGAAGATGGTGCCGCGCTCTTGTAGTCCAAAGATTGCATAAGAGGTAGCGGTTCCGGCTCGATCTGAGACTAAGGAGCCAGTTGGACGCGTGCGAAGCTCACCGCTCCACGGTTCGTATCCATCGAAAACATGGTGCAACAATCCGGTTCCACGAGTCTCGGTTAGGAACTCAGTTCTAAATCCAATCAAACCGCGAGATGGAACTGTGAAATCCATTCTGATCCAACCAGTGCCGTGGTTGACCATCTGTTCCATTCGTCCTTTGCGAAGCGCCATAAGTTGAGTTATTACACCCAAATAATCTTCCGGTGCATCGATAGTTAATCGCTCCATCGGCTCATTTAATTTGCCATCGATAATCTTCGTTACAACTTGAGGTTTTCCAACTGTTAGCTCGAAACCTTCACGGCGCATCATCTCAACTAAAACTGCCAATTGGAGTTCGCCGCGACCTTGGACCTCCCAGGTATCGGGGCGGTCGGTGTTGAGAACTCTAAGTGAAACATTTCCGACCAATTCACTATCTAACCAATTCTTTACAAGTCTTGCCGTTAATTTCTTGCCGATTCGGCCAGCAAGTGGCGAGGTATTGATACCAATCGTCATAGAGATGGAAGGTTCATCGACAGTGATTGGAGGTAACGCGTGAGCATTCTCGCTATCTGCCAAAGTTTCACCAAGAGTAATGGTCTCGATTCCAGCGACTGCGATGATGTCGCCTGGACCAGCTTCAGCAACCGGAATTCGCTCCAGACCTTCAGTCATCATCAGCTCAGAAATCTTTACCTTTTCTTGGGAGCCATCGCTCTTAAGCCACGTTACAAGTTGTCCCTTCTTTATCTTGCCTTCATGGACCCGGCAGAGTGCCAATCGTCCAAGATATGGCGAAGAGTCAAGGTTTGTGACATGGGCTTGTAACGGTGCGCCCTCATGAAATTTCGGCGAAGGAATCGTTTTGAAAATTACATTGAAGAGCACGTCAAGATTCTCTTGATCCGGCATTCCCCCATCGCTCGGTCGATTTAACGAAGCGCGACCAGCTTTAGCAGAGGTGTAGACAATCGGAAAATCAATCTGAGTTTCTGTTGCATCAAGATCTAAGAACAATTCATAAGTCTCATCTACCACCGCCGCCACTCGGGCATCTGGTCTATCTACTTTATTAATTATCAAAATAACTGGAAGATTTTTCTGAAGCGCTTTTCGCAGAACAAATCGAGTCTGTGGCAATGGACCCTCGGATGCATCGACCAAGAGCGCAACGCCATCAACCATTTCTAGCCCGCGTTCAACCTCGCCGCCGAAATCTGCGTGGCCAGGGGTGTCGATGATATTTACTATCGTGTTTCCACGTTTGACCGCAGTGTTCTTCGCAAGAATTGTGATTCCTTTTTCTCGCTCCAAGTCCATCGAATCCATTACTCGATCTTGTGATTTAGATTGGTCTTTATGAGCCGCAAAGGCTCCGCTCTGCCAGAGCATGGCATCAACGAGTGTGGTCTTGCCATGATCCACGTGGGCGATGATTGCGATATTTCGCAATTCATCACGTTCTAGCAGAGGCAATCCGGTGAGGTGAGCGGTTGATTTCTTTATCTCAGACATTGAACCTAAATTCCACTACGTCGCCATCTTGCATTACGTAATCCTTTCCTTCCATTCGAACTTTGCCGCGCGCTTTGGCTTCCACCATGGAACCAGCTGCAACTAAGTCTTCAAATGAGATCACTTCGGCTTTAATAAAGCCTTTTTGGAAATCGGTATGAATTACTGCAGCAGCAGCGGGTGCGGTATCACCTTTATGGATAGTCCAAGCCCGCGCCTCTTTCTCGCCCGCAGTTAGATAAGTTTGCAGACCAAGAGTTGTAAAACCGACTCGTGCCAAGGTACTTAGGCCCGGCTCTGTTAAACCGATTGACTTTAGTAAATCCAAAGCCTCATGATCATCGAGTTCCGTCAATTCAGATTCAGTCTTCGCATCTAAGAATATTGCCTCAGCTGGCGATACTATTTCTTGTAATTTATTGCGGAGCACAGCATCACCCAATTCGCTCGCATCAACATTGAAGACATAAAGAAATGGTTTTGCGGTGAGTAAGCCAAGCTCTTTTAGTAAATCTAAATCGATTCGGGAACCAAAAAGGAGCTTTCCTTCGCAAAGAATTGCCTGGGCCTCTTTCATAACTTCAAGAAATTTGGCTCGGTCTTTATCTTGACGCGCCTCTTTCTCAACTCTTGGGATCGCTTTCTCCAATGTTTGTAGGTCGGCAAGTTGTAATTCAGTGTTAATAGTTTCGATATCACTTGAGGGATCTACACGCCCATCAACATGAACCACATCAGGATCGGTAAAAACGCGAATAACCTGACAGATTGCATCGCTCTCGCGAATATTTGCGAGGAACTTATTGCCTAGGCCAGCTCCTTCAGAAGCGCCCTTCACAATTCCCGCGATATCAACAAAAGAGACTGCGGCCGGGATGATTCGTTCTGAGCTAAAGAGTTTGGCGAGGACTGGTAGGCGGGAATCTGGAACGCCCACGACGCCGACATTAGGTTCGATGGTGGCGAAGGGATAGTTGGCCGCCAGGACGTTGTTCTTCGTTAAAGCATTGAAGAGGGTCGATTTTCCAACATTGGGAAGGCCGACGATTCCGATAGAGAGGCTCACGAGGGGTAGAGCCTAACCGTCAATGTCAGCCCCGACTGCCACGATATGTGCATGAACGGCGCTCTCTCACTTCTGATTGGTCTCATTATCGGCCTCGCTATCGGCGCCTTAATCGCAACTCTGCGCACAAATAGCGAACGCGGAAAAGTCGCGTTACTTAACGCGCAACTTGAAGAGATGCGAAAAGAAGAGGCGCGACTTACCACTTTAAATGAACAGCTTCGCTCAGTGACAGTAGGCATGACGCAACTTGCCACCCAGAGCCAAGAGGCTGAAGTGAAACGCGCTCGAGCAGAGAGTGAGATGCGCACTCAAATAGAGACGATGCGTCTCGGTAACGAAAACTTACTTCGCGAAACCACAAAGCTAGCCGGCGCGCTCTCTAACTCACAGACACGCGGTAAATATGGTGAAGCCCAATTAGAGACGCTCTTGGAGAGCGCGGGACTTCTCGAAAATGTTCATTTCTTCAAACAAGATTATCGAGCCAGCGGAACTGAAATCACTAAACCAGATATAAAGATTGCTGTTCCTGGTGGAAGTGAAATATTTATTGACTCTAAATTCCCCTTTGATCGTTTTCTAGATGCCGTGGTTGAAAAAGATCCAATTGAGCGAAATCGATTAATGCAGCTCCATGCAAAAGATTTGGTGGGCCATGTAAATGCCCTCGCTAAGCGAGGCTACCAAGAGAGCAGCAACTCTCCTGATTATGTTGTTCTATTCGCCCCCTTTGAATCGATACTTTCGGAGGCGCTAGAAGCAGAACCCCAACTTCTCCATAAAGCCTTCGAAAAGAATGTCTCTATCGCAACGCCCACAACGATGATGGCCTTACTTAGAACAGTTGCTTACGTCTTTAGTCGAAGCGAACTTGCTAAGAATGCCCAGGAAATCACCGACCTAGCTGGCGAACTCTTAAAGCGAATCGGAAAAGTTCATAGCAAGATCGAAACGCTTGGAGAGCGGATTAAATCCTCAGAGCGCGCATTTAATGACCTAGTAAAGAGCGCCGAAGAAAATATTTTAAAACCAGCCCGAAAAATGGTGAAACTTGGCGCACCTTCCAGCAGCAAGCTAAAAGCAATAGAAGATGTCGATGATGAACTTCGTCAAATTGCGCCTAAAGAGTTAACGACCGGCGACCTATTTGATGAAGGAAGCGATGAAGATTTAGGAGATGATGACGATGCGAAGTGACCTGCCCCAACCACCATTCAAATCTCCTGTAAAAGGAGCTGGCCTAACTAAGCAAGGAATTGCAATTCTGCAGTTTCTCTTGATCTCCTTCGTGGCCATCGTAGAAATATTCTTCAGCTCCAATATTGGATTTCTCACCGGAATCTCAATCTGGGCAACGTACTACGGTGGATTAATCTATGGAAGAACTGGAGCAACTTACGTTGCCGTCGTTAATCCCCCAATTGCTCTCGCAATCGCAACTTTAGTTCTTTTGCCGACAGTAGGTGGCTTCTCTCTCAGCCTTACTCGACTTGGCGTAGATCTTGTAACTGGTCTTGCCAGCGTTGCGCCATTCTTAATAACGGGCTCACTATTTGGTTGGTGGTACTACTTCCGAGAAGCGAAGCGGCTACTTTCCAGCGGCGCGTAAATCTTGTCTTAGTTCGGGAGGAAGCGCGAATAAAAGGCTCTCTTCCATCGTAGTAATCTCTTTCACATCGTTAAAACCTCGCTCTGCTAAGTCACTTAATAGTTCTCTTACCAATAACTCAGGAACTGAAGCGCCACTTGTAACGCCGATAGTTTCGACTCCGTTAAACCACTCTTCTTTTACCTCACTTGAATAATCGATTAGATATGCCTGTTTTGCCCCATATTCTCTGGCAACTTCAACGAGGCGGACTGAGTTTGATGAATTAGTTGAACCCACCACCAAAACTAGATCAGCCTCGGGAGCAATCTGTTTTATAGCAATCTGGCGATTTTGGGTGGCGTAGCAGATGTCATCTGATGGTGGATCTTGAAGCTGCGGAAAACGTTCCTTTAAGATCGCAACGGTCTCAAGAGTTTCGTCAACGCTAAGTGTTGTTTGGGATAGCCAAGCGACCGGGCGCTTTGGATCGATCTCAATCTTCTTGGCATTATCAAGGCCATCTACTAATTTGATGTGCTCCGGCGCTTCGCCGGCGGTTCCCTCCACCTCTTCATGGCCATCATGACCGATAAGAAGTATCTGAAGATCCTCCGCTGCAAACCGACGCGCTTCCTGGTGAACTTTAGTTACCAAGGGACAGGTCGCATCAATCGTTTTTAGATTTCGATCCGCTGCCTCTTGGTGGACTTTGGGAGAGACTCCGTGCGCCGAAAAAACAACGCGAGCGCCTTCTGGGACTTGATCGGTCTCATCAACAAAAATTGCACCACGCTTTTCAAGTGATTCGACCACGTGCTTGTTATGAACAATCTGTTTGCGTACATATACCGGCGCTCCATACAACTCAAGAGCTTTTTCCACAGTTATGACTGCGCGATCTACGCCTGCACAATAACCACGTGGCGCAGCGAGCAGAACTCGTTTTGGCATAGGCGCATCCTATCGGCGCCATTACTATCGTGTCGTGCTAGAGACCTCAGCAGAAAAACCAGTTCCGGTGAGAGTTGTCTCAGAAGCAATCAGTGATTATATAAATCGTCTTGGACAGATCTGGGTTGAGGGCGAGATAGCACAGCTCAATGATCGCGCTGGCTCTGGAATGGTCTATATGAGATTAAGAGACTCCAGCGTTGATATGTATTTAGAAGTTATCTGCCCGAGATCAGTATTTAAATCAATTGCACCGTTGACTGAAAACGCTCGAGTGGTAATCAATTCGAAAGTAAATTTCTATACTACTACCGGGCGACTCTCTTTAAATGCCCAGGAAATCCGCCAAGTTGGAGTGGGCGAATTACTAGCCAGGTTAGAGGCGTTAAAGAAACTGTTGGCAGCTGAAGGACTTTTTGCAGCTGAACGAAAGAAACCACTGCCATTCTTGCCACGGAAAATTGGCTTAATATGCGGACGCGGCAGCGCTGCTGAGAAAGATGTAAAAGAGAATGCCAAGAGACGTTGGCCATCGGTTCAATTTGAAACTAGAGAAGTTGCGGTGCAAGGAGCCGATGCCGTAATTCAAGTATCTGCAGCTCTCAAGGAGCTTGATGCGAGCCCAGATGTCGATGTCATAATCATTACTCGCGGCGGCGGATCATTTGAAGATTTGTTGCCCTTTTCAGATGAAGGACTAGTAAGGCTTGCAGCAAATTGCACGAAGCCAATTGTCAGCGCAATTGGCCACGAACAAGACACGCCCTTGCTGGATCTTGTCGCCGATCTTCGAGCCTCTACTCCAACTGATGCGGCTAGGCGAGTCGTGCCTGATATCAAAGAAGAGCTCGAGAGGATTCGCCAATTAAGGAATCGAGCTGATCAAAAGATTAATGATCGAGTAATTCTTGAAATGACCAAAGTGGTGAATTTGATGCAACGCTCTTTTGCCAGCATCAACTCTCGCATTATGAGAGCAAGCGATGAGCTAAACCATATGCTCAACCAGGTTCGCGCGCTCTCGCCACAAGCCACTTTGGATCGCGGATATGCTGTGGTTCAGAAGAGTGATGGCTCAATTGTGAGAACCCCGACAGCATTAGCAAAAGGCGAGGCGCTGCGACTAAGACTTGCCGAAGGTGTGGCTCTGGCGACAGCAACCGGAGAATCTGAGCTTGATCGAATCAGAGGTGAGTAGATTACGGATATGGCGAAGTTGAGCTATGAAGTGGCGAGAGATGAGTTGGCAAAAGTTGTCTCCGCTTTGGAGTCGGGCGGTCTGGGCCTTGAGGAATCGCTAAAACTTTGGGAACGTGGCGAAGAACTGGCCAACATCTGCCAAGAGTGGCTCGATAGTGCGCGTGCTAAATTAGAGGCTGCAAAACAGGTATCTGATGAGTGAATTTATATACGAAGATCTACTTCCGATAGGTCCAGATAAGACGGAATATCGCAAGATTTCTGGAGACGGGGCCTCTACTTTTACCGCCGATGGCAAGACCTTTGTAAAAGTATCTCCGGAAGCAATTCGTAATCTCACTGAGATTGCCATGCACGATATTTCGCATTATTTGCGAGGCGAACATCTCCAGCAATTAGCTAACATTTTAAAAGATCCCGAGAGTTCGCCGAACGATAGATTCGTCGCCCTTGATCTTTTGAAGAATGCCAATATTTCAGCTGGCGGAATCCTTCCGATGTGTCAAGACACCGGTACTGCGATTGTTATGGGTAAGAAAGGCCAATACGTAATTACCAGCGAGCGAGATGAATCCACAATTTCACGAGGTATTTTTGATGCTTTTACTAAACTAAACCTTCGCTACTCACAATTAGCTCCAGTAACTATGTGGGAAGAAAAGAACACCGGAAATAATCTTCCAGCACAGGTTGAAATCTATTCTGATTATGAGAAGAGCGATGAATATAGTTTCTTGTTTATCGCTAAAGGTGGAGGTAGCGCCAATAAATCTTTCCTCTATCAAGAGACAAAAGCCATCTTAAATCCAAAAACTTTCCTAACTTGGCTCGAGGATAAACTCCGCTCACTTGGTACCGCTGCTTGTCCCCCGTATCACTTAGCAATTGTGATTGGTGGAACGAGCGCCGAGTTCACTGCAAAAGTTGGCAAACTTGCCTCGACAAAGTACTTGGACTCGCTTCCAACAACCGGAGATGCCAAGACTGGACGCGCCTTCCGCGACCCAGAGATGGAGCGGGCCGTCTTTGAGCTCACTCAAAAACTAGGAATCGGTGCCCAATTTGGCGGAAAGTATTTCTGTCATGATGTTCGGGTAATTCGATTGCCGCGACATGGCGCATCGCTTCCAATTTCAATTGCCGTCTCCTGCTCTGCAGATCGACAAGCAAAAGCAAAAATTACAAAAGAAGGCGTATTTATTGAGAAATTAGAGACGGATCCGGCTCACTATCTTCCTGAAACTACTGATGATCATTTAGATGATGAAGTAGTACGAATAGATTTAAATCGCCCAATGCCAGAGACAACCGAGAAATTGAGCAAGTATCCGGTTAAAACTCGGTTATCGTTAAATGGAACTATGGTTGTAGCGCGCGATTTAGCTCACGCCAAGTTGAAAGAGTTGGTTGATTCCGGTAAGCCATTACCTGAATATTTTAAGAAGTATCCAGTTTATTACGCCGGTCCCGCTAAGACCCCGGCTGGCTTTGCCTCCGGTTCGTTCGGACCTACTACCGCAGGTCGAATGGACTCTTATGTTGAACAATTCCAAGCTCTTGGTGGATCATTAATTATGTTGGCAAAAGGAAATAGATCGCAACAAGTTACTGACTCTTGCAAGAAATATGGCGGCTTTTACCTGGGTTCAGTTGGTGGACCTGCGGCGCGACTAGCTCAAGATTGTATTAAGAAAGTAGAGGTACTTGATTACGAGGAGCTTGGTATGGAAGCGATTTGGCGAATTGAAGTTGTAGATTTTCCGGCTTTTATCGTGGTTGACGATAAAGGAAATGATTTCTTCGCCGAAACTACACGTCCATTAACAATTGGAAGTAGACCAAGCTAAATCTTGAATTAGTAGTATCGCGAGCGTTTAAATTTGGCGAGCGCTCGGCATGGCGTCTCATATCGAATACTGATGTATCGCAATCCCCACTCAATCTGGGTGATGGGATTACTTCGCCAATCAGAGCTAATGATCTCCATCCGAGTAGCCGGTAGCGCTTGTGGAATTCCATGAGCGCCAGTAATTGGATTTCTAGCACGGTAATTCCAATGGCTCTCTCTAGTCCAGAGAGTATTTAGACAGGAATACTGGTAGCTGCCCCAACCATAGTTCTCTTTCGCCAACTCTTTACCGACAGCCCTGGCCCCTTTTGGTTTTCGAGCTGCTTCAACCTTTGCAACCACCACTGAGACCATTGCCATCTCCATTGAGTCGACTGATGAGGCCTCGCTCATCTCAAGCAGGGTCGACCAGGTCGGTTCAGAGTCTCCGGGTGGAGAGACCTTTAGACGCGCATCAGGAAGATCTAGAGCGACCTGGGCCGGCTGCGCATGGGCGCTATTGACCGTGGTGAAGAGAATGGCAGCAGCCATCAGAGGCGCTAGTGCCTCTCGCTTCATAAACCCTCCCTCGCTCCGCCCATGGTCAAAGCCCGCTCTTTCGAGCGTTTGACCATCGGGGATGACCGTTAGGCTGACAAAGGAGCAGAGCAGTTGCAAATCTAAATAGGCGCGTGGCGAGAAAAAGAGAAATCTCTCAGTAATTGTGGATAAGAAAAGCCCTGTTCATCAACGGGAATGTCCGAAAAATACCTTTTAATGCTTTTACCTGTTTGGAGGGCTCTCTAGGCAAAGAGTTGAATCGGGTCCTCCAACATCTCAGTCACTAGAGCTGCGATCTGGGAGCGCTCAGAGCGGGTCAAGGTCACATGGGCAAAGAGGGGATGGCCTTTAAGAGATTCGATGACAGCTACCACTCCATCGTGGCGACCGACGCGCAAGTTATCTCGCTGGGCAACATCATGGGTTAGAACTACCCGTGAACCCTGGCCGATACGAGATAAAACAGTCAGTAGTACTCCTCGCTCTAGAGATTGGGCTTCATCCACTATGACGAAGGAGTCATGGAGCGAGCGTCCACGGATATGAGTGAGTGGAAGTACTTCGATCAGACCGCGATCCATAATCTCTTCAATTACTTGATTAGAAACTAGAACGCCCAAAGTATCGAATACTGCTTGAGCCCAAGGAGACATCTTCTCGCCCTCGGTTCCAGGTAAATAGCCAAGTTCTTGCCCGCCTACGGGATAGAGCGGACGGAAAATTATAACTTTCCTATGTAAGCCCCGTTCCATAACCGCCTCTAGTCCGGCGCAGAGCGCTAGCGCTGATTTACCAGTTCCGGCGCGGCCACCGAGTGAAATAATTCCGATCTCATGATCTAGAAGTAGATCAAGAGCTACCCGTTGTTCGGCCGATCTTCCATGGATTCCAAATGCACTTCGGTCACCGCGAATTAAGAGTAAAGATTTATCGGCGGTCACTCGAGCGAGCGCACTTCCTTTTTCAGAGTGGAGAACTACTCCGGTATGACAAGGCAGATTCTCTGCCAATGGATCGCTAACACGTGCGCCGGCATAAAGCGCATCAATCAATTTACTTCCAACGCTCTCCTCCACCATTCCAGTCCAACCGCTATTAGGGACTAGCTCAGCGCGATACTCCTCAGCATCAATTCCAACAGAAGATGCTTTTACCCGCAGCGGTAAATCTTTGGTGACGAGAACAACGTGCTTACCTTCGCTAACTAAATTTCTAGCAATCGCAAGAATTCGAGAATCATTTGTGCCATCGCGAAGAAATCCCAATGGTAGTGAAGTAGTGTCGGTATGGTTTAACTCAACCGAGAGTAAGCCACCCGCTGCATTAATTTGCACTGGTTTATCAAGGCGTCCATGGGCAACTCGGAGATCATCAAGAGTTCGCAGCGCAGCTCGAGCAAAATATCCCAGCTCTGGATGGGCACGCTTGCTCTCGAGTTCGCCAATAACAGCAATTGGAATGATGGTTTCATGTTCTACGAAGCGAAAAATTGCGGTGGGGTCGGCTAGAAGGACACTCGTATCTAAGACGTAAGTCTTTATCTCACCGCTGGAGCTCTTACGGGCCAATTGCTTCCTTTTACTTATTCTGTTGTCTAGTTACTAAAAATTGGGCGGTTTGCCTAATTTGTGGGAGAGGATAAAAGGTAGATCCTCGCCCGAGCACTTTTCAGGCGACACGCTCAAGTAGAGGTTGAGGTTTTTTAGCGACCTAACCTTCGCACTCTCTGGGCATAAGAACGGAGCGCTCTTAAGAAATCTACTTTTCGAAAATCAGGCCAGTAAGCCTCACAGAAATAAAACTCAGATTGATGGCTCTGCCAGAGAAGAAAACCGCTAAGTCGCTGCTCGCCCGAAGTTCGAATCACCAATTCGGGATCGGGTTGTCCCGCGGTGTAAATATAGCGACCGATCACTTCAGCAGATATCTCTCGCTTAATCTCATCCAGAGATTTCCCTTTGGCGCCTTCCTCATCTAGAAAACGCTTTACCGCATCAACAATCTCCAATCGACCACCGTAGGCGACTGCTACATTTACCGTTATGCCATCAATTCCGGAAGTTCGCTTCTCCACTTGGCGAAGTTGATTTTGCAGATCACTTGGTAAGGCTTCGAAAGATCCCATGGGATGAATCTGCCACCTTCTCGTACTCTGTAATTTGGCGACCGTTTCCGTGATTATTCGATAGAGCGAGGCAAGTTCTTCTGGATCTCGATTTAAGTTATCGCTCGAAAGTAACCAGAGCGTGACAACCCTAATCTCCGTCTCTTCACACCAATTGAGTAGTTCAAGGATTTTTTCAGCGCCCGCTTGGTGGCCTCGTTGAGATGAGGTATCTCCTGTTGGTGAAGGATTCTCCCTAGACCAACGGCGATTTCCATCAAGTATTAAGGCGATATGTTCTGGGGTATTCGCTAGATCTAGATTCGCTAGAAGGCGACGTTCATAAATTGGATAAAGCGTGGATTTCACTAGAGATTTTAGCTTTGACATCTCACTGGTAATTTCTAGCAACTCTCCGCTCTGCAATAAAAGATAAAATTGGCAAAGTTCCCGCAAGAATTAGGGCAATCATCTGGCGAACGGTAAATCTAGCCTTCGCTGCAAAATGGATTGCAGTTAGAACATAAAAAGCATAGATATAGCCATGCACAAATGGGATCCACTTAACTTTCTCAGCTAGCTCTGGAGCGTCTAAAAGATAAACCACAGGTAGCTCCACAAACCAGAGCAAGAGCGACATGACGCCAGCCAGAAGCGCCATTACTCGAAAACGGATAACTACGCCGCGTTTCAATTTAGCTCTCCCTTCGTGCGCCGTTCGCGCCCATTTGAATAGAGCAGTAGGAAAAGTACTACGCCGGCCATAAGCCACCAAATAACGACATAGGCAATGTGCTGCCAATAGTAACCAGGGACAGTGGGTTCAGTGGGATCTGCTGACACTCGACTGGATTCAACAATCTGACGTCCATTTCTCTCTTCACTCATCGCAATTACATATCCGTCGTAATAATCGCCCGAGTACTCAGCAAGAAGTAGCGAAGGATCTATTCTGCGGAGCTGACCCGAAGACAAAGTTGCCTCCGGTGCACGATCTTCAAATTGTCGATGATAAAGACGTCCCTTAACCGCAATCTCACCACGCGGAGTTTCAATTAACCCTTCGCCTCGAACGACCAGCAAAACTCCACCACCATCGACCTCCATGAGCGCCACGCTCCATTCGCTGGTTTCAAATTCTTTATTAACCGTTTGTTTCGGTGCCAGATATTGCGTTACGTAACTTCCTGAGAACTCTACGATTCGATTGACCGCATCCCCCGATAAGTTAGTGCTCGATGTTGATATTTCCGAGAGCGCAATTAATGGCAATTCTTGAAAAGGCTTTTGCAACTCTCTTACTTGAGCGGCGCGATCTAGCTGCCAGAATCCAAGAAAAACAAAAAGCGTCGCAAAAGCTACAGCAATTATTACGTTAGCAAAAGTTCTACTTCTGCTCATCTTCAAATCGACGTTGCTCCATCCTTTTATAACGTTTGTAGAAACTGCGGAAAAGAATTATGGAGGCGAGGGTAAGAAATATCATGGTTAATGAGCCAGCAATACCCTGATCTAAATAGTCCTCACGCATGCGAGAATCATCCCATGTCCGATAAAGATTTGTCCGGGGGAAACGAAGAGCTTATGCGGCAACGCTATGGCCGGCGTAACACTCGCAGCTGGCGCTATGTAGCGCTAATCATTTCTCTCGTCGGAATTCCGTGGCTGATATGGAGCGCTTGGAGCTTTGCAAATCCTCCATTTAAAGCCACAGTCATTAGTTATGAAACGCTCTCTGATGAAAAGATAACAATCACATTCACACTCGCTAGACGCGACGAAGCTCAGCCTTTTCTCTGCACTTTACTAGCCGAAGATTTTGACCGAAATGTTGTTGGCGAAATCGAATTCCTCGTTAAACCCGGACTCGATAGAAATAGGTTAACAACTGAGATACCCACTCGACTCCGCCCGGTAGCAGCCTCGATACTCTCTTGCAGCGCCGCTCCGACTGGGCAAGCGGTCGAGTAAATAAGTAATCTTATCCTCTATGTCTAAAACCTGGTTAACTCAAGAAGCCGCCGATCGACTTCAGGCAGAACTCTCTAAATTAGAAACCACTGGAAGAGTTGAAGTGGTTAAAAAGATTGAAGCAGCTCGCGCCGAAGGTGATTTAAAGGAGAATGGCGGTTATCACGCAGCACGTGAAGAACAAGGAAAACTCGAAGCACGAATTAGACAATTGAAGGCGCTTCTAGAGAACGCAGAAATTGGAACCCCAGTTGGCGCTAGCGACCAAGTTAATCCAGGCATGAAGGTGACTGTTGAGATCATGGGTAAAGAGATGCAATTTCTCCTGGGATCAAGAGAGATTGCTAGTGATCTAGATGTTTATAGCGAACAGTCGCCGCTTGGTACAGCTGTGTTAGGCGCCAAAATTGGTGAGAGCCGAACATATACCGCACCCAATGGTAAATCGATAACCGTAAAAGTCGTTGCCACAGATATTTTTGTTTAGCTACTTTATTTCTTGGCGCTAGCCCTTACATACTTTCGAACGCTGAGCGGCACGAAAATAGCCATGATTACAACCATATAGAGCAATGACATCTGTAGTGGATGTTGGCTAGGTAATGAATTGGCAGTAACTCCGAATAGATTCTCTAAACCGAATAACTCACGGCAGCCAGCCACCATTGTTGAAACCGGATTCCACTCCGCAAAGTACTGAAGTGCTTTGGGCATTCCAGTTGTAGGAGCAAAAGCATTGGATAGAAAAGTAAGTGGGAATACTGCAATAAAAACTACGGAGCTGGCAACTCGCGCTTCTCGAACAGATAGACCTATTAAGATTCCAACCCAAGCCATAGCGAATCCAAAGAGAAAAAGAAATAGAAAACCAAGAAAGATATTGAGGGCTCCAGAACTTGGACGCCAACCTACGATAAATCCGGTAATTCCCATGACTGTAAGTACAACTACATTCAGCAACCCGTCACCCATCGCTCGACCAAATACAACTGCGCTCCGTGAAATCGGAAGTGATCGGAAGCGATCGATAAGTCCCTTTTGCATATCCTCAGCTAAACCGACAGCGGTGCCGGCAAGGGTGAAGGCAACGGTTTGGACAAAGATTCCCGGCATTAATAGTTGAACATAATCAACACCAGGTAGGCCCGTCGATATTGAGCCGCCAAAAACGAATCTAAAAAGTACTACGAACATTACGGGTTGAATTGTCGAGAAAATTAATACTTCCGGTACACGGAAAAGCTGCAACATCTGACGTTTTGTAATGATTAAAGCATCGGAAATTGCTCTAGTAGATTTTGTATTGGACATTAACGGCCTCGCTTTCCTGCCTTGACTTCCGGTTCAGATTTTTCGTCCTCTGCGGCATGGCCAGTTAACGCAATAAAAACATCATCGAGTGACGGTCGCTTCAGCCCAATATCAAGCGGATGAATGGAGCTCTCATCTAATTGGCGAGCGGCATCTATAAGCGCTCGAGAACCGGTGCTAACTGGAGCTGAAATCCTTCCCAGGTCTTCCTCCACATTTACTTTTCCGCTCGCCACCTTTGCGACAATCTCTTGACTCTTTGCTAGATCTGTTAGCTCTACAACGATTTCCAGTCGCTCGCCACCAATATCTCTCTTCAAGCTATCCGCAGTCCCGCGAGCAATAACTTTTCCATGATCCACAACAACGATTTCGTCTGCGAGTTGATCGGCTTCCTCTAGATATTGGGTAGTTAAAAGCAGCGTCGTTCCCTCTTCAACAAGACCCTTAATAACTCCCCACATCTCTTTTCGTCCACGTGGGTCTAATCCAGTTGTTGGTTCGTCTAAGAAAAGAATCTTTGGATGAACAATTAATGACGCCGCTAGATCTAATCGGCGCCTCATGCCACCTGAGTAAGTTTTTATCGGCCGCTTAGCCGCATCAGTTAAGTTAAATTGGTCAAGTAATTCCGTCGCTCGAATCTTGGCTTGGGATGCTGATAAATGATGGAGACGACCAAACATAATTAAGTTATCCCAACCGGTTAAAGTTTCGTCGACAGCTGCATATTGGCCACATAAACCAATTACTTCACGAACTTTTTCTGGATGCTTGATTACATCTATTCCAGCTATTTGGGCATTTCCAGAATCAGGAGTAATCAGAGTGGACAACACACGAACCGTTGTTGTTTTGCCCGCACCATTTGGGCCAAGAACTCCCAACATTGTGCCTTCACTCACATCTAAACTCAATCCATCTAACGCTCGTATGCGTCCATTGTCATAAGTCTTAACGAGATTCTCGGCGATTACGCTTTTCATCATCTTGAGAGTAGTAGCCTCTCCGCCATAGACAAAATCAAGCAAAGGAATTCATGTCGAAGAGAACCAAGATAGACCACTCCAAACCCTTAACACATCGCGAAATTCTCATAATTATGAGCAGCCTGATGACAGGATTACTTTCAGCAGCGCTGGATCAAACGATTGTCTCTACCGCGCTCAAGAAAATTGTGGAGGATCTCAACGGCTTAAATCACTACTCGTGGGTGGTGACCGCGTATCTATTGACCTCAACTGCGTCAACGCCACTTTACGGAAAAATTTTGGATCTATATGGTCGTCGCCCGGTTTATCAATTTTCCATAATCGTTTTCTTATTAGCATCTTTTCTTTCAGGCGTCGCCTCATCTATGGATCAATTAATTGCATTTCGCGCCATCCAAGGATTGGGCGCGGGCGGGTTAATGGGACTTACCTTCGTCATTGTCGGAGATCTCGTTGCGCCCCGCGAGCGTGGAAAATATCAAGGAATGTTTGGAGTGGTTTGGGGACTTTCATCAGTAGCTGGCCCATTACTTGGCGGCGCCTTTGGTACTGCAATCTTTGGAACTATTCTTAATCAGCAAGTTAATTCAAATTTGAAGAGTGGTTTCGCAGATTTAGCTAGTAGTAATCCCGATCAACTAGGAAACCTTGATCCATCACTTCTGGACTCACTTCAGAACAACACCGAAGCAATCACAACGCTTTCCCCTCTTCTCCAGACCACCGTACTTGAGTCGTTTGCCGGTGCATTTCAAACGATCCTCTGGGTAGCTCTTCCGGTTGTGTTAATCGGTTTTATTTTTGCCCTATTCCTAAAGGAGAAGCCACTTCAATCGAGCGCCGAACACGCTAGTGCGCGCAGTGATGCTGCCGGCGATTCGATGGGATGAGATTTCCTAAATCTCCTTTTAAAGGTCTTCCTCGCGAAGTTTCCGTGCTCACATCAATTTCATTTCTAGTCGCGATAGGTTTTGGATTAATTATCCCAGCGATTCCTATTTTTGCTCAAACTTTTGGCGTATCAAATACGCTAATTGGCTTGATTGTCTCCAGTTTCGCAGTGATGCGATTTACCTCCGGATTGATAGCGGGGCGATTAGTAGAAATATTTGGCGAGCGGTTAGTGCTTGGCTTTGGATTAATGATGGTCTCTGGTTTTACTCTCCTTGCAGGTTTAGCACAGAGCTATTCACAACTACTGATTTCTAGAACAGCTGGCGGCTTAGGCTCTGCGATGTTCTCGGTTTCCGCCGGTGCGCTAATTCTTCGAGTAGTTTCGGATAGCCAGCGTGGACGTTCCCAATCTCTCTATAACGGTGGCTTTATCGCTGGCGGCGTTGCTGGTCCTGCATTCGGTGGCGCGCTCTTGGCAATCTCGCCACGTGCTCCGTTTTTTATCTATAGCGCGCTCCTCCTTGCCGCGAGCATAGTCTCATTCATTTTTTTACATGAAAAACGACTTGGCGAAAAAGTTGCTGATAAGCAAGAAGAGGCAGTTATAAATCTACGAGAAGCGCTACGTATTCGCCCATACTTGTACTCATTATTTCTGGCATTCTTGGGAAGCTGGATTTTCTTTGGAATGCGCTCTTCCATTTTGCCACTTTTTGTTATCTCAGATCTAGGTGCAACTACAGCAGTAGTCGGACTTAGCTTTACCTTGGCTCTAATCGCTCAAGGATCAGTAATGGTACGAGCTGGAAAATACTCAGATAAGAAAGGTAGACGACCAGTAATTGTTGCTGGATTCTCAATTACGATGCTCGCGCTAGCAATCCTGGTCTTGGCAAATAGCGTTTTAATTTACTTAGTTGCGATGGTGGTTATGGGTATCGGAGCTGGTTTTGCCGCCTCGGCGGGAGCAGTTGTCGGAGATGTAATTAAAGGGCGCAGCGGTCGAGTCTTTGCAGTATTTCAAATGGCCGGTGATGCTGGGATGATCGTGGGACCGCTATTGCTTGGAGTGATCGCAGATTTGTTCTCATATCGAGATGCAATTCTGGTGAGTACAGTTATCTTTTCGCTGGCAATCTTCTTTGCAATAAGAATCCCCGAGACTAATACTGTTCGTCTCGGGGATTCTCAGAAGCCTGCGCTTCGTGAAGAGTGAGCTAGTCGTTACCGCCACGCAAGATCGATAACAATCTCAGAATTTCTAGATAGAGCCAGACCACTGTCATTACAAGACCAAATCCGGCGCGCCAAGACTCTTCTTGTGGGACTCCCATGCGTACACCTTGTTCGGCGGCATCAAAATCTAGAATCAAGAAGAAGCTAGCGATTGCTACGCCAACAAAGGCAAGCATTGGACCAAAGAGGCTTAGCGAGTAAAGGCTACCGCCGCCAAGAAGAACGCTAATCAAACTTCCAAAAGCGAGAACTAAATATCCCAGCGCAGCGCCCAAGAGAACCTTGGTGAATTTAGGAGTAGCGCGCAATCTTCCACTCTTATACATAAATAACATTCCGACAAATGTGGCAACCGTTGCAACGATCGCTTGTTGAACAATTCCAGGATAGAAGAGTTCAAAAGTCTTGCTGAGGATTCCGAGAACTAAACCTTGGAAGACGGCGTAGGTTACATAAAGCGCAGGTCGAACTTTTTTGCTAAATGCGCCGATGAGGCCTGTTACTAAACCGCCAATAAAACCTACAAAAAGAAGTGCAGGTGGAAGATTTAAATACCAGGCAGCAGCGCCAACTAAAACTGCGGTTCCTAGCAAGAACGCAGTGCGTGCCACGACATCATCCATCGTCATTCTTCCGGTACGTAGCGATGATGCAGCTGGAGCGTTGAAACTCTCTTCCAACTCAGGAATGGTATCCATAGCAGCGTAACCGCGCCGGCTATATGCGCGGTTTAGTACTGGATTAGAACTGTTCATTGCTCTCCTCTTTTTCTTAAGTTTTTTTCTTAAGTTATACCTTAAGAATCTAGTTACTACTTTGGTCGTGCCCCCGGTGGGGGTCGAACCCACACTGGGACGATTTTAAGTCGTCTGCCTCTGCCATTGGGCTACAGGGGCCTTGCGTGGGCAAATCTACCTGCCTTACGTACAACAGAATCCAATTGGGATCGCGTTAACTTTCCCGTGAAAGTGTTCTGCTGGCTAGGATGGTAACTTCCAATCACCATTCTATTATTCCCATCGCTTCCTTGAAACTTGAAATTGGCTCCATGGCCGAAGTTTGGGCGTTTTCTAGGCATTTCCTCACCAATCGCGCTGAGAGCGCGGAGCGTTGATTTCCAAGCTATCGCGCCCAGCGCCAAGAATGCGCGAGCAGTGGGAAGCACGGCAGCAATTTCTAACTCCAACCAAGTTGCACAATTCGCAATCTCCTCAGTTGTTGGCTTGTTTTCGGGAGGTGCGCAATGAACCGCGCAAGTTATTCTCGTGTCAGAAAGTTCTTGGCCATCATCTTTACTGACACTTGTTGGAATTCGCGCCAGCTTTGCGTTGTAGAGCGCTATAAAAAGCCAATCACCAGAACTATCCCCAGTAAAAATTCTTCCAGTTCTATTTGCGCCATGTGCGCCCGGAGCTAAGCCAATAATAATTAGGCGAGCATCTTTTGGCCCGAAGCCGGGGACCGGCTTTCGCCAATATTTTTGATTCTTATATGACTTGCGTTCTGTAACTGATTCTCGCCAATCGGCTAACCTTGGACATTGGTTGCATTTAATTAATTTCTGATCTATTACCTCTAATTCTCTAATCAAGACTTCGCACCGCTTGCAATCGACCAGACCATTCCGTCGAGAATATCTGACTCGGATGCTACAAACTCGGTGGCGCCAGATCTCTTCAAAATTCGATCGAGAATAAGTGATCCAGCGGCAATCACATCAACTCGTCCCGGATGCATGTAACCAAGTGATGCGATTTCATCTCGTTTCATCACCAAAAAACGCTCGGTTATTTCACTTACTTTAGATGATGAAATTCTTGAAAGATGAATGGCATATCGGTCATAACTTGCTAAATCCAAACTCGCAGCTGCAACTGTTGTGGCTGTGCCGGCAACTGCAATCACAGTTGCTGCACTAGCAATCGGTACTTGCGCAGCTGCATCTTCAATTGCGGCATCGATATCTCTAATACTTGCGGCTATAGCCTCACTGCCCGGTGGCCCATTCTTGAAATGTCGTTCGCTCATTCGAACACATCCAATGTTTACGCTCTTCGCTGCTTCAATATCGGAAACGCCAATTACGAATTCAGTTGACCCACCGCCGATATCAACGACTAGAAAGGGCGCATCTGTTTGATGGAGCTGGTGTATTGCGCCTTTGAAGGTTAGGCGAGCCTCTTCATCACCACTAATTACCTCGGGTCTTACTCCTAGAATTTCAAAAACACCATTGATAAATTCATCTCGATTTGATGCATCTCGAGTAGCGCTAGTTGCACAAAAACGAATCGCTGTCACACCTCGCCGCCTAATTTCCGCGGAGAATTTGGATACGGCGCGTAGGGTTCGTTCAATTGCAGCCGGTGAAAACTTCCTCTCTCGATCAACTCCCTCTCCGAGTCTGACAATCTCCATAGTCCGGTAAATGTCACGGAAATTTTCCCCTTCAATATCTGCGACAAGAAGGCGAATTGAATTTGTCCCACAATCAATCGCTGCCACTCGACTCATTTGTTCTCAGATCTTCTCTCTAGACAATTTCCATTTACCCACCAGCTATCAAGTAAATTGAGCGCCTCATCACCTAAGGGATTCACGCCGCTTCCTACAGCTAATGATTGCGCAATTAATGAATGCAAGCACTTAACTCGATCTGGCATACCTCCGGCAGAAATCTCTGCGACTTCTGGTACTTCCTGTTTCAACTCTCTAGCAAGCGCACTTCTTGCTGCGATGTAATCATCATGAGCCGCGTGATACTCGCCAGCTAACTCCAAATCTGTTGTCAATCTCTGGTTCATTTCATCCATTAAAGGACTATTTTCTAGGGTAGAGATTGCAGAAGTTAAATTGGGGCAGGTTGCGTAATAGAAAGTTGGGAAAGGCGTACCGTCGCTCAGCCGAGGCGGTGTTTCAATAACCGCGGGATTTCCGCATAGACACCGATATGCAATTGCATGGACATCCCGGGCTTTTCTTCCAAGTTGAACCTCTAGAGCGATCAAATCTTCATCCGAAGGGCGTTCGCTCATGGTTCTTGACCAACTCCTACTGAAGTGATCGAGGAGATTATTCGAGAGTACCAAGGAACACCTAATGGAAAATTTTGGTTTATCGCAGCTGAATCATCACTTGATTCATCGCTTTCCACTCCAAGGATTATATATTGGCGCTCGCCAGGCAGAACGAAATGTAATCGTGACCGAGCTTGTGACCTCACATAATTTGGGTCTTTCCAACGTTCTAATTCCGCACGAGCTTCTTGTAACTTCTTTTTATTTGATTCAATACTTGATTCTAAAGTGCTTATTTGGGCGCGCTGCGCGAAGTAATGCTGAGTTGGTGGCGCCAGTGTTACCGCCATGGCAAAAAGAACAATAAAGAGAATCAATAATCGTGTTGAGATTCCTCTACTCTCCGCAAAGTCTGAAAAGACGCCACGAAGTGAGAATTTAAATTTCATTTGACTCTAGGGAAAGCAGCGCGCCCGGCATATCTAGCTCGCGAGCCTAGCTCCTCTTCGATTCTTAACAATTGGTTGTATTTAGCAACTCGTTCGCTTCGAGCTGGGGCGCCCGTCTTGATCTGGCCACAATTAGCAGCGACTGCAAGATCTGCGATTGTTGTATCTTCCGTCTCGCCAGAGCGATGACTCATCGTTGAGCGGTAGCCAGCATCATGTGCCAACTTAACGGCATCCAAAGTCTCTGTCAGAGTTCCAATCTGATTTACCTTAACTAGAAGAGCATTTGCCGCACCGTTCTTGATTCCCTTAGCGAGTCGCTCAGGATTAGTAACAAATAAATCATCACCTACTAGTTGAACGCGATCTCCGAGTTCCTTAGTTATTTTTATCCACCCATCCCAGTCATCTTCAGATAGCGGATCTTCGATAGAAACCAATGGATAAGAATCCACCAAGCTCTGATAATAAGAAATCATCTCATCTGCAGACAATCTTGAACCCTCAAATTCATACTTTCCATCTTTGAAGAATTCAGTTGCTGCTACATCCATGGCGAGGGCAATCTCATCTTTTGGTTTGTATCCAGCCTTACCTATCGCTTCAACAATTAAATCCAGCGCAGCTCTATTACTTTCAAGATTTGGTGCAAAGCCACCTTCATCACCGATACTGGTCGCAAGGCCTCGCTTTTTAAGAACTGCTTTCAAGGCGTGACAAATCTCGGCACCCCACTGTAATGACTCGCTAAAAGTCTTGGCTCCAATAGGAGCTATCATAAATTCTTGGATATCAACATTAGTATCCGCGTGAGCTCCACCATTAAGGATATTCATCATTGGAACTGGAAGAAGATTTGCATCTGAGCCACCGATAAATGAATAGAAAGGAAGTTTTTTAGAATTTGCAGCAGCTCTAGCCATTGCAAGCGATACGCCCAAAATTGCGTTTGCACCAAGCTTGGATTTGTTAGGTGTGCCATCTATTTCAATCATCGCGTTATCTAATTTGCGTTGCTCGAAAGGATCAATGCCAATGACTTTCGGCGTAATCAACTTCTCGATATTCGAAGCCGCTTGGCGAACTCCTTTTCCAACATATCTATCCCCGCCATCACGTAACTCTGCAGCTTCAAAAGCTCCGGTGGATGCACCGCTAGGCACGGCAGCCCTTCCAAACGCGCCATCGCTCAGAGAGACGTCGACTTCGATAGTCGGATTTCCTCGAGAATCTAAAATTTCCCTCGACTTGATAGATTTAATGGAAGTCACAATCCGCGATTCTATCTCTTCTCGTTTTTCAGTTCTTTAAGTATTCCATCTCGATATCTAAGGGCAGCTCTACGTAGCGCTGATTCTGGGTCGATATCTGCCTTAACTGCCCCGGATATCAGATGCAACAATCTTTCACCCAGGACATCTTCATTTAATACTTCTAATGGTTCTGGGGTGGTAAGACCATTTTTTTCAGCCCGTGAGATTAATTTTGCAGATAGCGATATCGCTGGTTGGCCGAGTGGGACGCCGGCATCAAAAGTTGTGCGGCCCTTCTCTTCATTTTTGATTTTCTCCCAATTCCGCAGAACCTCAGCGCTGGATTCAGTTTTGGTGTCAGCAAAGACATGAGGATGACGAGACATTAACTTATCTGCAACGGCAGCGGCCACATCATCGATATTAAATGGCCTATCAGCATGTTCTTCAGCAATCCGTGAATGAAAATAAACTTGCAGTAAGAGATCTCCGAGCTCTTCCTTTAGATCCTCTCGATTTCCACTTTCCACAGCTTCTATAAATTCATAAGACTCTTCTAATTGATATTTGATAAGACTTTCGTGAGTCTGCTCCGCATCCCATGGACAACCACCCGGTGATCTGAGTCGATTCATCACCTCAACCAGACGGATGAGATTCTCATACGCCATTAGACGACTACTTGTTTGTTACTGCGTTACCCGCAGGTTCCGTGCCGATTACTGAGATTGTGGCCGTATCCCAGATGCCATAACGAGGATTAACAACAACCCTAATTTCATCGGATTTACGTGTCACCAAAGTTTGGATCGCTTGATTGATAGTTGCATCATCCGCTCCGGATTCAGCGAGCGTCGTTCCGATTTTTCGCAAGATTAAATCTCTTCGTAAGACATCGTTTAAAGCGTCTGGGGCTATTGAGGCATTGACGAGTACCTCAGGAAGCCTGCGTTCGCCGCCAATACTTCCGTAAATTTCTAGGCGATAAGCTTCTAAATCAGAATTTGAAACTTCAATCTCTATGTCTTTGGCAATTTCATCCAAAATAATATTTGAGATTAAGAATGTGAGTTGGGAGCGCGCTAAGACATCACCACTTTCTAGACGCATCTGAGAGGTGTCGATTTTTAAACGCTCAGCGAGAATGGCATCAACGCGGCCTTGTAGAGTTTCTAACTTAATTTCAGTAGTTCCGACGGTCGCAGCAGAATCCATACGAGCGCAGCCGGTCAGTAGTAGAGCTAAGCTCGCTAAAAGAACTGCTAGTTTTTTCACGTCTTAACCTCTCTAGATTTCAGCTGGGTTAAGACTTCGCTTACCCATTCCAAGGCCGAAGTATCTCCTATATTTGTACTCTCTTTCGACCAAGCGGCCACTACTGGGCGCGCAACCAACAGGGTCTTAGTCACAGATTTGTAGATTGATCCGGGATAAATCCGTTCGATGCGAAGTTGAAGAGATTCACTTAATGCTACTTGTGAAATTCGAAGATGGAGTCCATGAATTGCTAAATCCGAGATTTCTAGACTCTTGGCCATAATACGCAATTTTGCGATTTTAAGTAATCGACTTGCCTCTTCAGGTAGATCTCCAAATCGATCTTGCAGCTCTTCGGCAATTCCATCGATATCACCAAAATCATTAGAGTCCGCCAATCTGCGATAGATATCGAGGCGTAATCGATCAGATGGCACATACTCCGTTGAGAGATGCGCAGTAATTGGAAGTTCGACTTTGCATTCCTTATCTTCTCTCCCATCATCAATAATTCCACGCTTGTATTCATTTACCGCTTCACCCACCATGCGCATATACAAATCGAACCCGACATCGGCAATATGACCAGATTGTTCGCCTCCGAGAAGATTTCCAGCGCCTCTAATTTCGAGATCTTTAAGCGCAACCCGCATACCAGAACCTAACTCGGTATTGAGCGCAATCGTATTTAGTCGTTCCAAGGCAATTTCAGTTAATGGACGATCGCTTGGATATAGAAAATATGCGTACGCGCGCTCGCGACTTCTGCCAACGCGACCTCTTAATTGATGTAACTGGGAGAGACCAAATTTATCCGCTCGCTCTACGATCAAAGTGTTTGCATTTGCGACATCTATTCCATTTTCAACTATGGTTGTGCAAACCAAAATATCGTACTCTCGATTCCAGAATGCAAGTACTACCTGCTCAAGAGTTCCTTCGTTCATCTGGCCATGCGCAGTTGCAATCCGAGCCTCCGGAATTAATCGTCGCAATCGAGCGGCAGTCTCATCAATACTTTCCACGCGATTATGGATATAGAAAACCTGACCGTCCCGTAACAGCTCTCTATGAATTGCTGCCACCACTTGTTTATCGTCTTGCGGACCAACATAGGTAAGTACTGGATGCCTCTCTTCTGGCGGCGTAGTGATTGTGGACATTTCCCGAATTCCAGTAATCGCCATCTCTAGAGTTCTCGGTATTGGGGTAGCAGACATCGCAAGAACATCTACCGTGGCACGTAACCGCTTTAAGCGCTCTTTATGCTCAACGCCAAATCGCTGTTCCTCATCGACAACGATCAATCCCAAATCACGAAACTTGATGTCGTCAGAGAGTAATCGATGAGTTCCAATTACGACATCTAAGGTTCCATCAGAAATTCCCTTAAGCGTCTCACTTATCTCTTTATTCGAATTAAATCTGGATAGTGAATTTACTCGGATTGGAAATCCCGAGTAGCGCTCAGTAAACGTAGCTAAATGTTGCTGTACTAGCAAAGTTGTTGGGACCAATATGGCAACTTGTTTTCCATCTTGTACCGCCTTAAATGCAGCCCGTACCGCAATCTCAGTCTTTCCATACCCGACATCACCGCAGACAATTCGATCCATTGGATATGGTTTTTCCATATCCCGTTTTACTTCTTCGACTGTTACTAGTTGATCGGCAGTCTCTACATATTCAAATGAATCTTCTAATTCTCTCTGCCATGGCGTATCAGGAGCGAAGGCATACCCAGGAAGCCTGGTTCGCGCTGCATAGAGGCGGATTAGCTCTCCTGCAATTTCCTTAACCGCCTTCTTGGCGCGCGCTTTACTCTTTACCCATTCGCCACCTCCAATCTTATGAAGCGTTGGAGTTTCACCTCCGATATATGAGGTCACTAAATCCAATGAGTCCGTCGGCACAAAGATGCGATCTGCGGGTTGGCCGCGCTTGGATGGCGCATATTCGATTACAACATATTCCCGCTCAACACCAAGCACTTTTCTCTTTATCAATTCTTGATATCTACCAACTCCATGAATTTCATGAACAACGTAATCACCCCGCTTGAGTTCGAGCGGATCAATTGCTTTCTTCCTTCGGGTTGGCATCTTTGAGATAGCGCGCCGATCTCTAGTTCCTGTTATATCGGCTTCCGTAATTAATAGAACGCGATTTACGAGATCTTCGTAGCCAAACTCAATAGGACTTTGAATCAGAGAGACAATCTCCGTTTTCAGTGGTGTAGCAATCTCCGAAATTATGCGAGCTGGAATACCCCCCTCAGAGAGAAGTTGCAGATACCTCTCAGTTAAACCGTGACCATAAAATGAAAGAACGACCGATTTACTATCTTTAACAGCAATTCTTACATCCGAGATTAATTTTTCGAAATCTCCTCGATAGGAGGGCGCTTCGCGATATTGATCTAATTTGGCATCCTCCGCATCACCAAAGAGATTTAAGCTTCGCCAGCGGATTTTTCTCTTTTTCGCATTCTCTTCAACATCTGAGAGCGTCACATATCCAGCCCGCTGTAACTCACTTCTTAAAGGAACGTTGCCATCTAGAGCAGCGGTTGACCAGGCTGCTTCTAGAAACTCTTCACTACTCTTAATCAAATCTAGTGAGCGATTACGAATTCGCTCATCTTCTAAGAGAATAACTTCAAACGAATCATTTAGAAAATCGATTAAGAGTTTAGTTTCAGGATGTAGCACACCAACAATCGATTCCATACCTGGTGGGTAAATACCTTCAGAAATTTTGCTACACATCTCTAGGAGTTCAGGATAAAGATGACGAAGCGCATCAGCTCGCTCTCTTACTCCGCTATCGATAAGTAATTCCCTGCCAGACAGAATCGAGATAGCGCCTACTTCATCTTGAAAGGTCCGTTGATTGGCAATTTCAAAACTTCTAATTTCCTCAATCTCATCACCAAAGAATTCAACTCGCACTGGATAGTCGCGCCCTGTTGGGAAAATATCGATTATGCCGCCTCTTACCGCGAATTCACCTCGCCGCTCAACCATATCTACCCTTGAATAAGCCCGCTCTACCAGCGATCGAATTAGCCCTTCAAATTCCAAACGTTCACCTTTGCGCAATTCCAGCGATGGTTTCTCCAATACATTGGAGACTATTGGTTGCACGAAAGCGCGAATTGGAACTACCAGAATTGGAATTTCTGTAATGGAATGTAGAACTTCGATTCGTCGGGCAATCGTGTCGCCATTTGGACTTAACTTTTCATGAGGCAAGGTCTCCCATGAAGGAAACTCTCTTACACCATCAAAATAACCGGATAATTCGCGTACTAACTCCGCGCTTCGTTTACTCGAATGGGTAACTACGACCAATTTCTTTTCTTGAGCTCGTTGCGCAATAAGCTGAGAAAAAAGAGGCGCTGGTGCAATTAATACATCGCTATCTTCAAGATAATCTAAAGTTTTTGTAGATGGCGCAATTAGCCCACTTATTCTGGACATATCCGCCTCCAAACGCCGATTGGCCCCGCTCCTAGAAGAGGGGGGCCAGCTTTAATTCTACGATGAGGTTAAGAGTTAAAGCGAGTTTGTGCGATATCCAATCCATTGGTGACTAGAGATTCAACCGCGCCAGCTCCGTTACTGATGAAATCTTCGAGTGCTCCCCGTTCTTGCGAACTAAATGGCTTTAAGACGAAATCGGCTGGATCTTGCGCGCCAACTGGTCGGCCTATTCCCATTCGAATTCTTAAATAATCAGCACCTAAGGTCTTGGTGATGCTCTTTAAACCATTATGCCCGTTGTCGCCGCCACCAATTTTCAATCTAATCGCCTCAAATGGAATGTCGAGTTCATCATGGATAGCAATCAAATGATCTGGCTTTATCTTGAAATAATCTGCAAGAGCTTTGGTGGTACCACCGGACTCATTCATGTAGCAACGAAGTTTTGCGGCAACAATCACTGATCCGTTTAATTTGAATTCAGCAATGTCGGCACGCGATTTATGATTGGAGAATTTCGCGCTATTTGAAGAGGCTAATTGAGATACCACCATCGCTCCAATGTTGTGGCGAGTTCGTTCGTATTCAGCGCCAGGATTTCCAAGGCCAATAACTAACCAACGTTCCTTAGAACGAAACATGAAGAAAGGTTAGTAGGAAGCCTTACTTCTTGGCTTTAGCTTCAGCTCCGCCTTCAGCAGGAGCGGCACCTTCAGCAGGAGCGGCGCCTTCACCTTCAACAGGAGCGGCGCCTTCACCTTCAACAGAAGCGGCAACAGGAACAATCTCTTCAATCGCTGCGCGTACCGATAGGTGAACAACTACCATCTTTGGATCACTCTTAAGAATGATTCCTTCAGGAAGTACAACATCAGATGCCAACTTCGAATCGCCAGCCATTAGACCAGTGAGATCCAATTCAAGGAATTGTGGGATAGCTGTAACGTCAGCTTCAACCTCAATTGTGTTGTGAACGTGCTCGAGAATACCTTCTGGATCATGCTTACCTGACGCATGAACTGGAACATTAACAACAACTCGCTCGCCGCGGCGAACAATAATTAAATCGATATGTTCCAAAGTTCCTTTAAGTGGATTACGAACAATGGACTTTGGAAGAACTAATTCTTGTTTTTCGCCAAGATCAATATTAAGCAGAACGTTTGAAGTCTTAATCGCAACGCCAACTTCACGAGCTGGAAGAGAGATATGTGTTGGCTTCTCACCGTGGCCATAGATGACCGCTGGAACTAAACCATCACGTCGGATTCTGCGGGATGCGCCTTTGCCGAATTCATTACGGAGCGCGCCTTGAATTGCTACTTCTGCCATTGTCTTGCCTTTCGTCGATTACGGGGGCTACCCCCTCGCCGTGAAGCGGAAGGCTACCGAGCCAGACTGCAATTCGACAAATCGATAACTATCTTCGAATGCAAAGGAAGATTCGCCAGCCGATAATGGAAACTAGCGCCAGCGCCACGTAATGCCAGAATCCAAATGGGAAACGAGCGTGAACTGGAAGTACCGGATCAACGATATTTGCTCCCCTTGGCAACTCGATAGTTGCTACGACGCCAGCATGATCAGAGGCAAAACATTTCTTATTTCCGCAATCCCAGATGGAAGAACCATCTGGATAAATATTTCCAATCATTTTAGAACTTGAGTTGGCGTAAACATTTTTCGTAAATATATAATCTAATCGATCAGTAAATCCATATTGATTTCCATAACTTTTCGCAACGGCCGCGCGATCTGTATCTGGGCCATCAAGAAGCGCGCCCGCTCCCCAGGAAAAAAACTTTGGATCTTTCGCATCCGGTGATGCGTTAAGAAAACCGGCATCAAGCATTGTTTGATAAGCGTTACATTCGCTAGCCCCTGAGATCGGGCAAGCCTCACTAACGACTGGCTGCAGACCCGGGTTGGGTGCATCGATAGAACGCGGGTCGCGATAATCTGCATTGAAATCACCAAGAACAATTAGCGGCATCTTTGCATTCGCCAAATCTGAGACTAATTGCCTCGCTTGAATCGCCGAATTTGGAACTTTATTCTTATCCCAAATAGATTCTAAATGAGTGGAAACAACTCGAACCAACGAATCTGAGACTTGGTAATCAACCCAGGTGTATCCGCGATAAACTTTCATGATCGTTGGAACAATTGAATAAATCTGATCGTATTCGGTATTTCCTACTTGCTTAATTGAACCGGCAACATCAGAGCGAACCAGAATGGCATCTCCGATTGTGAAACCACAGGCAGCAGTATCGCTATTGAAAATGGCGGGGAAAATATCAGGATCTTTAACTTTGGTGAGATATGGAATGGCGGCAATTGAGTAGCCGGGGTTGAAAGCAGAAATGCCATTTGCGGTTGCTAATTCAAAGCTAACGCTAGTTACTTTTGTGGCGTCAATAAATTGCTTGAGAAAATCAAAGACCACAATTTTTTCATCCCACAAGTTTTTCTTGCAGTACCACTGGGTTGCCTCTTGAATACCTATCAAGTCAGGCTTCTCAGCCGCTGCTTCACCCGCTAGTTTAGAAACTCGCTTATTGAAATCGGTGGCCTTTACCTGATCCCACAAAAATTGGGCCGCCGTCGGAAAATTAGGGATCAATTCGAGAGCCACACCGACGTCAGCGCCTAGATAGAGGTTACGTGACATCACGGTGACTTGATATGGCTCAGCTGATTTAGCAGCTGGTAACGGTAGAGAGATTAACGAAATTAAGGAAATCGCGAGTAAGCGATTAAGTTTAGGCATGGCCGTCGAAGAGGCTAGTGACTGATCCATCTTCGAAAACCTCTCTAATTGCGCGAGCAATTAGTGGTGCAATTGAAAGTACGGTGAGATTTGGGAATCGTTTCTCATCTGAAATTGGCAGAGTATTAGCAACTACAACTTCACTTACCTTCGAATTTACTAAGCGTTCTGCAGCTGGGCCGGAGAAGACTGGGTGGGTTGCTGCGACCATTACTTCTTTAGCGCCATCGTTATAGAGCGCCTCTACCGCTTTTGTTATGGTGCCTGCAGTATCAATCATGTCGTCGATAACGACACAGGTCTGACCTTTAACTTCACCGACAACTCGTCCTGTGACAGCTTCGTTGGGCAATCTTGGATCTCGCGTTTTATGAATGAATGCAATCTGGGCACCACCTAAAATATCGCTCCAGCGTTCTGCAACTCGAACTCGTCCAGAATCCGGAGAAACAATCGTCAAGCGAGAGCGATCTACTTTTGAGCCAACATAATTTGCAAGAAGTGGCAAGGCATGTAAGTGGTCGACAGGTCCATCGAAGAATCCTTGAATCTGGGCAGAATGTAAATCAACTGTCATTAATCGATCGGCGCCGGCAGTTTTGAAGAGGTCTGCCATTAATCGAGCTGAAATTGGCTCGCGGCCCCGATGTTTTTTATCTTGTCTTGCGTACCCATAAAAAGGAGCGATAACGGTAATTCGTTTTGCGGAAGCGCGTTTAAGCGCATCTACCATTATGAGTTGCTCCATTACCTGTTTATTTACGGGATTGGAATGGCTTTGAATAACGAAGGCATCGCAACCACGTACGCTCTCTTCAAATCGAATAAAAATTTCACCATTGGCAAAGTCGTAAGCTAAAGTAGGAGTTATTGGAACTCCGAGTTCGGCGCCAACCTCTTCGGCTAATTCGGGGTAACCACGTCCGGTAAAAATTCGAAGTCGCTTCTCGGAGCTAAGGCGGAGTTCGCTACTCATTTCCCCTTCTCCTTCTTCTCGGCAGCTGCGGCGGACTTGGAACCTTTACGTTTCTTGAGTACCCAGCCAAGAATATTGACCTGACGGGCTCTTCCTATACCAAGCGCGCCCGCCGGCACGTCTTCATTAATCACAGAACCAGCGGCGGTATAGGCCCCATCTCCGATTGAGACTGGAGCAATCAACATCGAATCGCTTCCGATTCGTACATGATCGCCAATCTTGGTCTCGTGCTTTTCAACGCCATCGTAATTTACAAATACCGTAGCGGCACCGATATTGCTCTCTCTGCCGATCTTGGCATCTCCAACATATGAAAGATGCGGGACCTTCGAACCGGTGCCGACCTGGGAATTCTTCATCTCTACGAAGGAACCAACTTTCACTTCTCCGGCAAGGACTGTCCCCGTTCTCAAATGTGTAAACGGGCCAACTTTGGCATTGGCACCAATCTCACTTGATTCGCAATGTGACTCAAATACTTTTGCGCCGCTATCGACTCTGCAATCAATTAATGTAGTGCGTGGTCCAATAACCGCACCTGATCCGATTCTGCTTTTTCCAGCAATCGCAGTGCCCGGTTCAATACGGGCATCTGAACCAATCTCAACACTTAAATCAATCCAGGTTGAAGCTGGGTCAACGATAGTTACACCGCTTAACATCAGCGCTTCATTAATCCGGTCTCTATAAATTGCGGCAACATCTGCTAACTGTGATCGATCGTTAATTCCGAGGAATTCGGTGAAATCTAAGCCCTCGAAAGTTGAAACGGCTTCACCTTTACTTTTCAAGATGGCGATAACGTCGGTGAGATATTCCTCGCCTTGAGAATTTTCCTTACCAAGCCCCGAGAGTGCACCTCGTAATTTAGAGATATCAAAAGCATAGATTCCAGTATTAATCTCAATAATTTCGCGCTCTTCCGGGGTGGCATCGCGCTCCTCCACGATCTTGGCTGGTTCGTTCTTCTCACGCACAATCCTTCCGTAGCCGGTTGGATTGGGAACTTCGGTAGTAAGTACGGTTGCCGCAGCACCGCTCTTCTTATGCTCTACTAGAAATGAGTCCAGGGTTTGAGTTGTGATCAACGGTGTATCTCCGGCACAGACTAAGACCGTGCCTGAATCATCTTGGGTAATCGCTCGCCGCACCGCATCGCCAGTGCCACTTCGAACTTCTTGGAGAATTGTTTTTGCTTTTACATTTATTTGCGAGAGCTCATTTTTTACCTCATCGTCAGCAGAACCAATAACTACTCGTAATTCTTTTCCTTCAAGTTTGGTGACAGCTGTCACTACATGTTCTAGAAGAGTTGCACCTGCGACTTTATGGAGAACTTTGGGGTGTGCTGATTTCATTCTAACTCCCTCGCCAGCGGCGAGGACGATCACTAGATCGAGCTGGCTCAACACCCCACCTTTCCTAGCCATCTTCGAGAGCTAATTCTCTCGCAAAATCATCTCCTCAAATTACGCAAATCTTTCTATCTAAGCTCCTCCACCAGGTATCGATCCTGGACCCTGGGCTTCAAAGGCCCATGTGCTAGCCACTACACAATGGAGGAACCTGAATTCTATTGGGTTCTTTCACTAACTATGCGCGCACCCGGAACTGGCCCTTGGGCGCGGACGACATTGCCGACCACGCCACTTGATGTCAGGGCAACTACGAGGTCTAACGCATGCTCCTCATTTTCAGCCAAGAAGGCGACAGTTGGTCCAGATCCAGAGACGATTCCGCCCAATGCACCGTAATCAATTCCAACATCGAGAATTAAGCGCAACGCCGGCTTTAATGAACATGCTGCCGGCTGTAGGTCGTTAATAAGTTTCTTACCAAGAGATTTAGCATCACTATGGGTTAGTGATTGTAAAAGTTCATCGCTTACATGTGGCGCTGCGATATCCATACCCTCGCGTAATCGATCACATTCGCTGTAAACCGAAGATGTAGAAAGTCCAGAAGTAGATAGTGCAAGCACCCAGTGATAGGTGCCCCTAGAAAGTACGGGAGTTATTCGATCTCCTCTTCCAGTTCCAATCGCAGTTCCACCGGAAATCGTAAATGGCACGTCAGCGCCTAGTTCGGCTCCCAATTTCTCCATTTTATTTCTACTTAAGCCGAGTGAAAATAACGAATCAATTCCAACAATTGTTGCGCCAGCATTTGCGCTACCGCCAGCCATTCCACCAGCTATTGGAATTTCTTTCTTAATTTTTATAGCAACGCCAGATTCAATATCGAATCGGTCTAACATTAATTCTGCAGCGCGAAACGCGAGATTCTCTCTTCCCTCGGGAATTCCAGCTTTGCCACCACAATCAATTGTTATTGAGCCAGATTCGCTTGGGCTAACTACTAATTCATCGAAGAGAGAAACTGATTGAAAGACGGTTGCTGATTCGTGATAACCATCTTTCTGAAGCGGACCGACCGAGAGCTGGAGATTAATCTTCCCCGGCACCCTAACCACCGCTCTATCAGTCATGCCGTGAGCGTATTACTTGAAGCACTCAATCGCCTATCGGTATCAAGCGGGCAATCGCAACAAAATCACTTATCGAGAGTGATTCGCCTCGATCGGTAGGTTTGATGCCAATTGCGCTTAAGGAGCTCTCTGCTGCGCTGGAGGAGCGGAATAACTCCGATAGCGCTCCGCGCAACATTTTCCGCCGTTTACCGAAGGCTAGATCAATAACTTTAAAGGTTGCCTTTCTTAATCTTTCATCCCGATCCACTGGTTCAATACGATAAAATGAAATTAACGAAGAATTCACATTAGGGATTGGCCAGAATACTTTTCGAGATATTGAGTCAGATAGTTCTAATTTAGCCCACCAGGCAGCTTTGGCGCTCGGCGCTCCATAGTCTTTGGAGCCAGGTAGCGCGGCCAACCGTTCTGCTACCTCACTCTGCACCATAACGATGCCCGATTTAATATTCGGAAAGCACTCCAAGAAATGAAGTAATACCGGCACTGAGATGTTATAGGGCAGATTCGCTACTAATTTATTTACACTATTCGAAAGTTCTCTGAAATTTAAGGCATCTGCTTCAATCACCTGGAAATTACTAGCGCCATGTTCTTTTAAGGTAATTGGCAATCGAGCTGCTAACCGATTATCAATCTCAAGCGCAGTTACCTTCGCACCTCGCTCTAAGAGTGCCAGCGTCAGCGAACCAATTCCCGGGCCAATTTCAACCACGTGATCAGTGCTACCGACTTCAGCTGACCGGGCTATTTTTTGACAGGTATTGGCGTCAACCACAAAATTCTGTCCCAAGGATTTCTTAGGAAATAACTTCAAATCATCAGCAATTTTTCGAATTTCAATGGCACCGAGAAGATTAATTGTCATTTTTAAAAAGGTCCAAAGATTCGATCTAGATTCTTTCCAATGGCACCGACCATCTCAACTAAATCATCGCCGCGCTCGGCTGCCATAAATCGCAAGATATTGGGGATCTGGGCCGGAGTATTTAGAGCTCCGCGATGGGGCATCGGTGCTAAGAATGGCGAATCTGTTTCAACCAATAATTGGTCTAAGGGAACCAGCTTTAGCGCTTCGCGCAGCTGCGGTGCATTCTTAAAAGTTACCGTGCCTGCGAAAGAGAGAATGTAACCTTTAGCAACGCACTCACTTGCCATCTGGGCATCACCGGAGAAACAGTGAAAGACAGTCCTCGCTGGCGCTCCAACTTCATCGAGTGTATCTAGTACAGCTTGGTGAGCATCTCGATCATGAATTACTACAGTCTTATGTAATTCTTTTGCTAATTGAATATGGCGCTTAAATGAGTAACGCTGGCGGTCTTGTAGATCGGGCGAGGTGCGAAAGAAATCTAATCCGGTCTCGCCGATTGCTCGCACTCTGGGATGCTTCGCTAGCTCTGCTATGCGGGCTAAGTCTGACTCTAAATTATCTACAACTGGTGCCTCATTTGGGTGTAGTGCAACGGCAGCAACCACATTTGGAAATCTATCTGCAAGGCGAACACACCAATCAGATTGTTCCGCGGAATATCCAACTTGAACTATTCGGTCAATTCCGACAGCTGCTGCCTCGGCGATGACTCTCGCAATCTCTGGATGATCAGGTTCGGTATTGGTGACAATTTCTAAATGAGCATGTGAATCTCCACAAGTTATTGGTAATGGCTCCGGAAGAGGCGCTGGCTTTCCATCAATATCTCGATTATGTCGATCGGCCATACCGATTATTTCTCCGCTTCTTCCAACCTCGGAAAGAGAATTTCGCCCTTAGAAGTTTTGGTTCCAGGTCTTAGCTGGCCCCAAGTAGAAACTTGAGAGATAACTTGTTTCTCGATTGAACCGAGTGAATTCTCAGCGCCCAGATAATTCCAGAGCTTTTTCGTTGATATCGGCATCACCGGAAATAACAGAACTGCCAAGGCTCTTAGTGACTCAGCGGTGTTATAAAGAATTGCGTCTAACTCACCTTTTCTACTCGGGTCTTTTGCGACGACCCAAGGCTCATTAGCGGTCACATAACCATTTACTTCTTTGCAGAAATCCATAATTGCGTTAATGCCAGTCTGGAAGTCGAGAGCGCAGATAGCTTCGTCTGAAACAGCTACTGTTCTAGCGAGAGATTTTGTGAGCTTCCCGGCTTCATTTTTTTCAGGAATTTTTCCATCGCAATATTTATTTAGCATAGCTAATAATCTAGATGCGAGGTTTCCAAAATCATTAGCTAGTTCGCTTGTGTATCGTGCAGACATATCCTCCCAGGAAAATGAGCCATCATTTCCAAAGGGAATTGCTCTCATGAAGTAATATCGAAATGCATCCACACCAAAGTGTGAAGTGATATCAGCTGGTGAAATTCCAGTCAGTTTGCTCTTACTCATCTTCTCGCCGCCAACTAGTAACCAGCCATGCGCAAAAACTTTTCGAGGTATCGGCAATCCAGCCGCCATTAACATGGCTGGCCAGATAACAGCGTGGAATCGCAGAATATCTTTACCAACTAAATGAACATCGGCGGGCCAGGTTCTTGAAAAGAACTTTCCACCTTCACTTTCGGGTGAATCAGTCAGACCGACTGCTGTTGCATAATTCAAGAGTGCATCGAACCAGACATAAATTACTTGTTTTCTGTCCCAAGGAACTGGGATACCCCAATCAAATGTAGAACGAGAAATTGATAAATGAGAGACACCGCCTTCTAGGAATGCGACTACTTCATTCCGAGCGCTCTCTGGCTCACAAGCACTGGGATTCTCTTCGTAATGTTTAAGTAGCGGAGCAACAAAATCGGAGAGCTTAAAGAACCAATTAATTTCGCTGATCATTTCAACCGATTTTGAATGAATCTTGCATTTGCCATCATCAAGATCACCGGGGAGTTTAAACTCCTCGCAACCAACGCAATATGGACCCTCATATTTTCCCTCGTAGATAAAGCCTTTCTCCATCAAGTCCTGCATGAAGCGCTGCACTCGTTCCATATGTCTTGGTTCAGTAGTTCGAATGAAATCATCGTTAGCAATTTCCAGATCTCGCCAAACCGGCTTCCAAGCATTTTCTACTAATCGATCGCACCAATCTTGGGGGCTTGCGCCATTAGATTCAGCGCTCCGCATTACTTTCTGGCCATGTTCATCGGTGCCGGTTAGATACCAGACTGATTCGCCTCGTTGTCTATGCCAGCGAGTTAATAAGTCGCCCGCAACCGTTGTGTAAGCGTGTCCAATATGGGGAGCGTCATTTACATAGTAAATGGGCGTCGTTAGATAAAAAGACTTCTCGGACATAGAGGGAGTCTATCTACTTATTTTTAACCATCGCATCGAATACCAGACGCTTTGATAGCGCCAGTTCTTTTGCGACCATCGCGATTGCTTCTTTGCGACCTATGCCAGCCCGCTCATACTCGATAACTTTTTCCACCAGTTCTTTATCGTCATATTCGATTGTGCTTGGCACGAAACCTGCGATTACAACGGTCATTTCACCTAACATCTCCTTGCTCGCAGCCCATTTTGTTAGTTCAAGTAGTGTGCCCCGTTTTACTTCTTCATAAGTCTTGGTCATCTCTCGACAGACAGCAGCTTCTCGCTCGTCGCCAAATATCTTTGCTGCATCGTTTAGAAAATCCAAGATTCGATGTGGCGCCTCAAAAAAAACCATGGTGCGTTCTTCATGAGCCAAGGCTTCCATCTCCTGTTCACGCCCACCATCTTTACGAGATAAGAATCCTTCAAAGGTAAATCTGTTCGAAGGTAACCCAGATAAAACCAAAGCAGTCGTAACAGCACTTGGTCCCGGAATAACACTCACAGTCATTCCTTTAGAGATTGCGAGAGACACCGCTCGGTAACCCGGATCACTAATACCTGGCATTCCCGCATCTGTTAGCAGTAATACCTCTGGAAACTCAACCAGTGCGCTTTCTAACTCTGCTAATCGCTCCTTTTCATTTCCTTCAAAGAAAGTCAAAACTTTTGCTTTTTTCTCAATTCCTAAATCGCTACATAAACGTGAAAATTTTCTTGAATCTTCTACGACAATGTAGTGAGATTCCTTAATGACCTCGCGCAGTCTCTCCGAAGCATCACGGAAATTTCCAAGTGGCGTTGCCGCGATAATTAACTTGCTCATCTGCTAATTGTGACATCAATATCCTTAAGTGCATGACCCGCCTCTGCCTAAGTGCGATTCTTGGGATTTCTGCGCTACTTCGATTTTGGCGCCTCAATGAACCTGGGGATTTGGTCTTCGATGAAATCTACTATGTCGATGGCGCACGAGTTTTTTTAGCCGTTGGTGTCGAGATTGATGGTAGCGATGGAGAATTTGTGGTCCATCCACCATTTGGGAAGTGATTGATCGCAGTTGGCATCCGATTATTTGGTGATAACTCCCTCGATTGGCGTTTCTCCTTAGCAATAGCCGGAACCGTTGCGGTTGCTTTGATTTTCTTCATTGCTAAGAAATTATTTTCCTCTGACTATCTGGCCTTGATTGCCGCTCTCCTTTCTACACTCGACGGGTTACACCTGGCTATGTCGCGTGTGGCTCTTCTCGATATATTTTCTACAACTCTTCTCTTGGCTGGCGCTTTATCACTTCTTTATAAGCGGCATCTTCTTTCAGTTATCTTCTTGGGATTAGCTCTTTCTACAAAATGGAATGCGCTGTTTCTTATAGTGGTGTTCTTAATCTATGTTTTTGTAAAAGAGCGGCGAGCAATTCTTAATAATCTTTTAGTAATTCCTTCCATGTATATAGCAAGTTGGATTGGATGGTTTAATTCAGATTTAGGGTACGACCGGAATGCGTCAACTAATCCATTGCTTTCTCTCATTAAATATCACCAGAAGATTATCGACTTTCACAGCGCTCTCGATATTGCTCACCCATATGAAGCCAGCCCATGGAGTTGGTTTTATCTGGGGCTTCCTACCTCCTTCTTCTATGAAAGTCCTAATTGCGGAACTGGTGAATGTTCAAGAGAGGTTCTCGCTTTGGGAACGCCGCTAATTTGGTGGTTCGGCATCATTGCACTTCTTCTTACCATAAATTACGTGATAATCAGGAGAGATTGGGAGGTAGGTTTTATCATCGCCGGCTTTGCGGCTAATTATCTCCCCTGGTTTCTTATCCCCGATCGCACAACTTTCTATTTTTACGCGAATGCTCTCCAGCCATTTTTGATTCTTTCAATCTGCTACACCATATATGTATTTCTAAAGACAGAATCGGGCCAAAAGTATGGAGAATTGACGGTTCAATCCGGGCTAGCTTTAACTACCCTCGTATTTATATATTTTCTACCAGTTTATCTGGGAACAACTTTGAGTTATGACGCTTGGTCCGCCCGGATGTGCTTTGCAAGCTGGATTTAGCTACTGGTTTGCGACGCGATTAATTCGAATCTGCTCTTCGACTTCATCAGCAATAATTTGATCGAATATTTCATCCGGTGATGACTTCAAAACCTCTTGAACGAACCGCTCTTGGTCTTCGCTCCAAGCTCCTGGGATTGTCAGATCAATTATTCGGCGTGGCGCTGCTTTGGGAGCACTTACATAACTTGGAGTAGGTACTTCCGTAGGACTCCAAGTATCAAATCGACCTGCAATTCCTTTGGGGATAATGGTTATGCCATGCGATTCATTTTCAGCTTGTGATAAGCGATCAGCTAATGGCGTCCAGTGCTCATCACTTAATTCAATTCGTGAATAAGCAATCCGTTTAGAGCGCGCGATCAATTCTCGATACTTGTCTCGATGGCGTTCTGGTCGGACGCTCTGGGCGCGAGTTAATTCTTCCTTATTTGCCACAATCTGATGTCGAGCATGAACCGTATAGAGCACTAATGCGGAAAGTGGCATCAAGAGAATAATTGGCGTGAAAATTCCAATCACACTTAATAGTGAAATAATTAAGAAAAGCGCAATAATTGAAGCAAAAAGAATTCTTCTAACTGCTAGTTGATTAGCGTGGCGCCGCTTAATTTCTTCAAGTTCAACAGTTTCACTACCCGCAGTCCGACCGACAACTTTCATGGTTGAAGCAAATTTTTCGATTGACTTACCCGATACTTCTTCGTGACTTGCAATCCAGCGTGGAAGAAAATAGGCGACCCACATACCGACAATGATTAAGTAGATGAGACCGGAGCCCATAGAGGACAACCCTAAATCCAAGATTCGGACTTTTCGGGTATTTCCCTAACCTCTAAACCTTCGTGTTCTCTTTCACGAAGACAATATGGTCTCGCCACTCACCATCAATATGAAGGAATCGGGGGCGCAATCCCTCAAATAAGTAACCAGCTTTTTCCGCAACACGTTTTGATGCGCCATTCTCTGGACGTAAAGCTATTTCAATTCGATGCAAACGCAAGGTTTCAAATGCAAATCTAGTAACTTCAATTACCGCTTTTGTCATGATTCCTTTATTGCCGTTGGACTTATCTATCCAATACCCAACATGCGCTCCTCTAAAGGCGCCATAGGAAATGCCACCTAAAGTGATCTGGCCAATCAATTCTTTTTCCTGCCAAATAGCAAAAGAATAGAGTCGACCGGCTCTACCTTCAGTTCTTTGGTACCGAACCACCTCAAAGAATGTAGGGGGCGCTTTCTGTTCTTCAATTAATGGAGAGGTCGCTTCCCATGGATTCAACCACTCGCGATTCTCTCTCCGAATTTCTAGCCATGCGCTTCGATCTCGATATCGCAACGGCCGCATCCGAATCTCTCCGCTCCTTAATTCAATCGGCCAGTGCGACATTTAATTGAAGCGACGCTCTAGAAGAAGAACGTCTACCTCTTCACCTGCTTTCAATCTTGTAGTTTCTTCATTCATAACAATTAATCCAGTCGCATCTGAGAGCGTTACTAAATCCTCTTGATTTGGAAGAGCAGTAACGAGTCGTCTTTCGGGCTTATCTCCGTTTAGAGTCGCGCGAATAAATGAGTGTTTACCGGATGAGCTCTCAATCTCATTGGTCAGAGTGGCGCGAGCAATCGGCCGGTGAATTTCATTTAATCCCATCATGTTACGGATCATAGGACGTATAAATAGTTCCATCGAAATGTATGCACTGATTGGATCGCCAGGTAGTACGACGACTGGCGTCTTATCTGGACCGATTGTGCCAAATGCATGTGCGCCACTTGCTTCAATATTTGGCATTACGCTCTGTACATCACCAAGTTGTTTGATTACGCTATAAATTAATTTAAATGATTCATCGTGGTTCTCGCCGCAAATTACGATGAGATCAGCACGAACTAGCTGGTCCTCAATTACATCTTTTAGCGAGTCAGAGTTCTTCGGAACTGTAGTTACGCGATAACCAATGCCACCTGCTTCTTTGACTGCGGTCGTCAAAAGCCAAGAATTAGTTGCAAACTCATCTTCCGAATCACTCAATTGGCTGCCCGGTTCGACTAAATCATCACCTACCGAGACCACCACGACTCTTGGCTGTGGCCTTGTTGGCAAGCGATCCAATCCGATTGCCGCTGCAAGCCCAATCTGAGTTGCGCGAATCCGAGAACCTGATCGCAGAACAACCCGATCTTTTACCTGAACATCACTAGCCAGTGTCGCGCCATGTGAATCCAAAAGCGGCATATCGAAGGCAGCCAATGGCTCGGATAAGGCTAATAACTGCGCTGCGAGATCAGCCACTCGGATACTCATACCTAAACCTTACTTTGAACCTAGGCTAATCCTGTGGATAACACGAAGTCCAAAATTCGAAAACGAATTCGCGAAGCAAGAGTTAATCGAAGTAATCGACTTGCAGTATCCATGTTATTTTCAGTGCCAGAGATGAAAAATGCGAATGTGATAGCGAGTCACCTCTCCTACGGTTTTGAACCAGATACTTCCAATATCAACCAAGAAATTATTGATTCAGGTCGCAAATTGCTCTTACCTAGAATGCTCAGCGATATGTCTTTGGAATTTATTCCGTGGAGTGGAGATAAGAACGCGCTCCAGACCACTGGTCAGATTCAAGAGCCAGTTGGAGAACCGTTTACTGGTGCTATTGATGTGATGATTCTGCCGGCTCTTGCCATTGATAAATCTGGGAATCGACTCGGTCAAGGCGGTGGCTCTTTTGATCGCGCCTTACTGAAATTCGGTGGTTGGAGCGTCGCGCTAATAAATCAATCAGAATTACTAGAAAATCTTCCGGCAGAAGCTCACGACAAGCGAGTTGCAGCAGCTTTAACGGAGATTGGTTTAACTAGATTTAATCTAAATTAAGGTTGCGCGCCATAACTAACCGCTGAATCTGATTTGTGCCTTCGTAGATCTGGGTTAATTTAGCATCTCTCATCATTCTTTCAACGGGATGATCGTTGACGTAACCATAGCCACCAAATACTTGAACTGCATCAGTAGTCACCTGCATTGCCACATCCGTCGTAAAACATTTAGAAGCGGCAGAAAAAAATGTCAAATCGCGCTCGCCACGTTCACTTCTTGCAGCTGCCGCGTAAGTGAGTTCTCGCGCCGCAGCAATCTGCATCGCCATATCTGCGAGCATAAATTGCACCGCTTGGAAATCAAAGATTGCCTTACCAAACTGCTTCCGCTCTTTTGCGTAGTTTGCAGCGCTCTCAAAAGCTCCTTGGGCAATTCCCAGAGCTTGAGCGGCAATGGTGATACGAGTGTGATCAAGAGTCTGCATCGCAAGTGCAAAGCCAGCGCCAACTTCACTAATTCTTCGATCATCACCAATCTTCACATTATCAAAATAGACCTCACGAGTTGGTGAGCCTTTAAAACCCATCTTCTTCTCTAAGGCGCCAAAGGAAACGCCGGGATCACTCTTCTCAACTACGAATGCAGTGATTCCTTTTGCGCCTTTAGTTGGATCAGTACTAGCTAATACGGTGTAATACTCAGAGACGCCAGCGTGGGAGATCCATTTCTTACTTCCATTCAAAATCCAACCATCGCCATCTTTAATTGCGCGTGTCTTCATTGCGGCGGCATCGGATCCGGCTTCAGATTCAGATAAGCAATAAGAGAAGCCTTTTCCTTTGGCAAGCTCGCTTAACCAACGCTTCTTCTGTTCGGCTGTTCCACCTAATATGAGTGGAACCGAACCCAATTTATTAACAGCCGGAATAAGTGAAGATGAAGCACAGACTCGCGCAACCTCCTCAATAATAATCACGACAGCAAGTGAATCTGCGCCTTGTCCGCCAAATTTAGTCGGCACATGTGCTGCGGCAAGATCAGCAGCTTGTAGAGCATCAGCAGCCTCTTGTGGAAACCTCGCATTCGCATCTACATCGTGAGCAAATGGTTTAATCTTTTTTTCAGCTAAGGCGCGCACCGACTCTCGAAGCGCAACATACTCGTCTGGAAGTTTGTATAGCTCATTCATGAATTGAATCCTATGAGTCCTTACGCCGTTCGGCGAGTTCTCGCAGGTACTCGTTATATTCGGCAAGGTCGCGCTCTGAATTTCGATCTGCGCGCTTAGCCTCTCGCGCATCACTACGGAGCCATTGAATAAAGGTTGCAATAAAGGCGATAACAATCGGAATCTCACCCATAGCCCAACCCAGACTGGCGCCCGTACGTTGATCAGCTAAAAGATCAAGATCCCAAGGACGTTGCAGCGCTTCGTAATAGCCGCCATCAATCAACGTTGTGGCAGACATCAAGGCAAGTGAGAAAAAGGCATGAATGCTCATTGCCGCCAAGAGAATAACCATTCGAACTAGATGATGTGTGCGCCGCGGATTTGGATCTACGCCGACAATTACATAAAAGAAGAGTAGGCCAGCACCTATAAAGTGAAGATTCATTACTAGGTGTCCGAAATGGCTCGACATAAAATCGCCAAAGAGTGGCGTGAAATAAAGTGCAAAAAGTGAACCATCAAAAATAGCTAGAGCTGTGATTGGATGCGTCCAGATACTTGCAAATCTCGAGTGGAGTATTGATAAGACCCAACGCCGAATACCACGTTCTTCGCTATTTCTTCCTTGCGGCAAAGTACGAAGCGCTAGCGTCAATGGCGCACTTAAGATTATAAAAATCGGCGCAATCATGCTTAAAACCATATGAGCAACCATGTGATATTTGAAAGAGAAGATTCCATATAAACCTAGTCCGCCACTCGTGCTGTAATCCAATAACGAAATTCCAATCGCGAATGAAATTGTGCGTCCGACAGGCCAGCGATCACCGCGCCTTACCAGAGCAACCACACCTCTTATATAAAGCGCGGTTACAAATATAAGTGCACCCAAAATCAAAGCATCAGCTTCATATTCAAAAAAAAGTCTCTGCCAGGTCGGAGCCGCTGGCATGGTCACACCTACTAAACCACGAGCAGGATCAGTCGGTAAATCTTTCACAACTAGTGGAGTAAGTCGCGAAAGAACTGAACCAATCAAAATTGTAAGTATTAATAGAACGCTCTCAAACCGAATTAGGTTTATTTGCGCTACGCTCTTTCTAATTCTTGAAGCCACAATTGCGATAAATCCTAGAATCCCCACTTTGGTGATTATTAATAGTCCGTAGAGAGTAAACCAATCACTTGTTATGCCTAACCTAAGCAAGCTACTTGTTGCGCCAGAAACCACAATGGCAATTATTGCCCAAGTTGCAATCGTGCTGACTCTCGGAAGGGCAATCACTCTCTTTTGTGATTCCATGAAATATAGGGCCGCAACAGCGCCGAGCCAACTTGAAATAGCAATCACATGAATTACCAAGGATCCAATTGCTAAACCATGGCTGCCAGCTTGAGCGGAATGACTCTCAAATACCGGCGCTACCAATCCCACCATTGAGATTACAAAAGCGATAAACGCGCCACCTACTCGACGAAGTGTTGGATAAATAAGAATCAGAACAACGGAGGCAATCACTTGTATCGCCTGTAATCGACCTAGAGAGGTTTGTGCAATGTAAGAACGAATAGAGACTAAATCCAACATTTCAGCAATACCAACTTCAAATAGATTGGCTAAGGTCGCAATCAAATTACCAATAGAACTAAATAGCCAGATAATTAGTATCGGGAGTAACGCCCTTCGAATCTTGAGCGAAGTGTTATTCAGATTGCCGTTAGTTTCGGGAAAGATAAAAGTCAACGCGAAATAGATTGCTACCGAGAGTAGCGACGCGAGAGTGCTTATCGGATCAAATAGCATCTCGTCTCGATTCGCGAATGGCCTTTCATGAACCTAAGATTACGCTGTGCCAACCTACGAGTACCAATGCGAATCTGATCACCAATTTGAGGTGGCTCAGTCTTTCTCAGATAAGGCGCTAGAGAGTTGCCCGCAATGTGGCAAGAAAGTTCGCAAAATCTATAGCAACGTAGGCGTCGTATTTAAAGGCTCCGGGTTTTACAAGACTGACTCCCAGAAAAAGCCCAGTTCTACTACTAAGACTGAGGCGCCAAAAACTGAAACTAAGACTGAAACTAAAACCGACGTTAAGCCCGCAAAAACCACCGATTAATGATGCGGCGGCTTATCGTCAGCAATCTCTTGATCTCTTTTGGTATCTGGTTCCAATTCAATTTCGTCTTCAGTAATTGAAGGCAAGATCTCGCTCATTTGGTAATCGTATCTATCTCTTGAAAAGAGCTAGTTGAACGCCTTGAAAAATCTGTTGCAACGCAGCGTTGTGTTCACGGGCCGGAATGGCATCTTGAGCTATCAACGTCGCTAATCCGTGAACTGAACTCCAAGCCAACATCGGCGCGATTTCTACGGTTTTGTTGCTGAGCAGACCTGCTGCGGCAAGTTCATGCACCGATTCTTCAAGCGCCCTGTGAGCGAGATCAGAATTCTTTGCCAACGGTTCTTTATCGCAAGGAGTAAAGGCGATCTCAAATAATCTCGGATTTTTCTTTGCGTATTCGACATAGCCCTCGCCGAGCGCTTCAAATCTAAGTATTGCGTTCCGTCTTCGACTCTTGGACTTAGCAGCCCGATCCCTTTTTGCGACCATCAGCTCACCAATTTCAATGCGAACCTGTGCGGAAAGTTCAGCACGAAGTTGTTCTAAATCTTCAAAATGGCGATAGAGAGCCGCTGGTGAGACTGCAACTTTCTCAGAAACTTTTCGTAAACCAAGCGCGGCCATTCCGTGAGAGGCAACCAAACTTCGTGCCGCCATGATCGCAGCATGACGAAGGTCACCATGATGGTAATCCGAGCCCTTGCGCTGGGGTGTTAACATTGTTTACATTCTTCCCTAACTGCACTGCAACGTCAAGAGAGGTTCCTAAATGTTTGAGAAGTTGGGTCACTTAATTGCGAGACGAGCCAGAGTGGTACTTGCTCTATCACTTATCTTTATCGCGATTTCCGGCACGATTGGCACCCAGGTCTTCTCACGTTTCGATTCCGGCGGTTACTCAGACCCAGGAAGCGATTCCGCCAAAGTATTTGATTACCTAGAAGATGAATTCAACATCAAAGACCCAGCAGTTGTGCTAACCGCCCAGACGCCTTCCGGAAGCGTTGACGATCCACTAGTTGCTGAAAAAGCTGCCCGCTTAGAAGCTCAGCTCCGAAGTGAGACTAGCGCTGAGAATGTACTTTCTTATTGGAGCGCGGGAAGGAATCCAGGTTTTAAGAGCACTGATCAGAGCGCGGCATATCTATTTGTTTATTTGAAATCAACTGATTTCACCGAGATCGACAAGCTTGGCGGGTATTACCAGGAAAAGTACGAAGGAGATTTTGAAGGTTTAACTATTCGCGTTGCTGGTGGCGCAGTTTTTGCCAATTCAATTAATGGACGAATTCAGGATGATCTAAAGCTCGCTGAGGCAATCTCAATTCCGTTGACTTTTATTCTTCTAGTTCTTGTTTTTGGCGCGTTAGCAGCCTCTGCGATGCCATTAGTTATTGGTGTAACTGCAATTCTGGGAACCTTCCTAGGTTTATATCTCCTCACCTTGATAACAGATGTGAGTGTTTTTGCGCTTAATTTAACTACCGGACTTGGACTTGGACTTGGTATCGACTATGCGTTACTGATTGTGAATAGATTCCGCGAAGAATTACATAAAGGGCTAAGTAACGAAGATGCGATTGTTAACACTTTAAGAAGCGCTGGAAAGACTGTCTTCTACTCAGGTCTAACCGTCGTATTAACTCTGGTATCTCTCACGTTCTTCCCCATGAATTTCTTAAAATCAATGGGTTATGCCGGATCAATAGTTGTAGCGCTAGCCGTAATTGGTGCATTAATTCCATTACCTGCACTCCTTGTGGTGTTAGGTAACCGAGTGAACAAAGGTGTCGTTCGTAAGAGTGCGATTACGCCGAAGACTGAAGGTGGCTGGGCGCGATTATCTAGATTTGTCATGAGCCGACCAATTCCAGTTGTCGCATTCTCCATGTTAATTCTAGCAATAATGATTGCGCCAATAACAAATGCAAAATTCTCACAAGTGGACAGTCGCGTACTTCCGGCAAGTGATCCCGCTTACCAAGCTTCAGCATTTATCGAAGAGAAGTTTCCTGGCCAGGAGAGCAATCCCGTGGAAATTATCTTTCCAAATGGCGTTGGAAAAGAATCGGCAATTTCTGAATTTGCCGCAAAACTTGCAACGATTGACGGAATTGTTCGAGTAGGAACTCCAGAAACTGTTGGTTCGAATGTCCGCCTGATCGCTATTCATCAGGCGCCACCTCGCACCCCTGAAGCGCAAGATCTAATTAATCGGATCCGAGATATTGATACTTCAACAGAGGTACTGGTTGGTGGAATCGCAGCGGATTATGCAGATTCACAAAATGCAATCGCAACTACCCTGCCCTGGGTTTTGCTCTGGATAATCATCACTGTACTAATTTTGCTATTCCTATTTACTGGATCGATTCTCCTTCCAATAAAAGCCATACTCTTGAATTTTGCCTCATTGCTTGCAACTATCGGAGTATTAACTTTTATCTTTATTGATGGAAATCTGACTTTCTTAGTCGGCGACTTCATAAATACCAGCGCTTTAGATACTAGTTCGTTGGTTCTTGTCGCGATTGTGGCCTTCGGACTATCAATGGACTATGAGGTCTTCTTGCTTTCGCGCATTAAGGAAGAACATGACTCCGGACATTCAAATGTTGAGTCAGTCGCTCTCGGGCTTCAAAAATCAGCGCGAATTATCACTGCGGCCGCATTTATTTTGGCAGTTGTTTTCGCCGCTTTCATTATCAGCGGTGTTACATCGATAAAAATGATGGGCTTTGGAATCGCTTTTGCAATCTTGCTAGATGCAACTTTAGTGCGTGCACTTCTTGTTCCAGCTTTGATGAGATTGTTTGGTGATTGGAACTGGTGGGCTCCACGCTCGCTCAAGCGATTCCAAATCAATCATTAGCGAGTATCCATCGCGGGTAGAATCCTGGGGTGGATTTGATCGCAACCCTGCAATGCGCTGACCAGCCAGGCATCGTTCACGCGATGTCTAGTTCGGTATTGGCTGCCGAGGGAAACATCATTGAGAACCAGCAATTCACTGATCCGGTCACAAATACCTTCGTGATGCGTACGCGATTTGAAACTGCATCCTCTCTCGCACGTGCCTCGGAGGTACTGGCATCGGGCCTTGCAAAGTTCAATCCAGAGTTGAAGATTCGAGACAACTCCTCACCGAAACGTGCGCTAGTCATGGTGACCAAGGAAAGTCACTGTTTGCGTGATCTGCTCTATCTCCTTGAACTTGGCGAATTGCCGATAGAAATCCCACTTGTAGTTGGGAATCACGAGGATCTCAAACAGCTTGTGGAATCCCATGGAATCAGATGCAAATATCTTCCAGTAACTCCTGAGACGAAGAGTCAATCCGAGAGTGAAATATTGAAGATTATTGGCGCAGAACAAATTGATTTCGTGGTTCTAGCACGTTACATGCAGATTCTCTCCTCTAACTTCTGCAACGCTCTTTCCAATCGCATTATCAATATCCATCATTCATTCTTGCCGGGATTTAAAGGTGCAAAGCCTTATCACCAAGCACATGAAAAAGGTGTCAAGATTATCGGCGCTACTGCCCACTTTGTAACCTCCGATCTTGATGAAGGTCCAATCATTGAACAAGATGTCGCCCATGTAACTCATGCATCAACTCCAGAGCAATTAATTGCAATTGGTCGAGATATTGAGCGTCGTGTACTTGCTAAAGCTGTTCGTTTATTTGCTGAAGATCGAATCTTCATTGTTGGAAATAGAACAGTAGTTTTTAATTAATTTATTAGCGTGTCCTTGGCCGGAGTTGAACCGGCGACCTACCGCTTAGGAGGCGGTTGCTCTATCCACTGAGCTACAAGGACATTTGTCTGTGAATTATCTAATAATAATTGAGCGTATTCCAACGGGAATTGCCAATTAAATTATTAAGAGTTACAATATGCATCGAATCTCGTTTGGAGTTGATTTTCACCATGAAAGCGCTAGTTATAGGTGCTGGTGGAGTCGGTAGAGCGATACTAAACATTGCAGCACGAAGGTCATTTATAACTTCGCTAGTTGTCGCTGATCGAACCCTGGCACGTGCACAAGATGCTGTACATAGACTTAAAGATCCAAGATTCTCGGCTGCTCAAGTGAATGCTGCTGAGTTAGAGGACTTAAGAGAGTTAATCCGTAGAGCAGATCCTGACGTTGTGATAAACGCCGTTGATCCGCGCTTTGTCATGCCAATTTTTCTAGCTTGTGAAATTGAAAATACCAATTACATCGATATGGCGATGTCGCTATCGCGCCCCCATCCTCATTACCCGCACCGCGAAACCGGCGTGAAGCTCGGTGATGAGCAGTTCGCTCGCGATTGGAACTGGGAAGAACGGAAGATTTTCGCCCTAGTTGGTATGGGCGTTGAGCCTGGAATGAGCGATATCTTCGCTAAATACGCCAACGATGAGCTCTTTAGTCGAATCGACTCGATCACGATCCTCGATGGCTCAAATCTAAGAGTTGAGGGCGCCAACTTCGCTCCCTCCTTCTCGATCTGGACCACTATCGAAGAGTGCTTAAACCCACCGCTAGTTTGGGAAGATGGTCGCGGTTGGTTTACTACCGAACCATTTAGCGAACTTGAGACCTTTAACTTCCCTGAAGGAATTGGACCGGTTGAGTGTGTAAATGTCGAGCACGAAGAGGTCGTACTTATCCCCCAGAAAATTGATGCTAAGAAAGTTAACTTTAAATATGGACTTGGCGCTGAATTTATCCAAATCCTAAAAACAATCAACATGCTTGGTATGGATCGTAAGGAGAATGTTGATGTTCAAGGAGTCTCGGTAGCGCCACGTGATCTTTTAGCTGCATCGCTTCCAGATCCAGCAACTCTTGGCGCTCGCATGAAAGGTAAGACATGTGCCGGTGCATTAGTTCGCGGTTTAGATAAGAAAGGCGAACCAAAAGCGGTTTATATTTACAACGTCATTGATAACCAGTGGTCGATGAAAGAATATGGCGATCAAGCTGTCGTCTGGCAGACCGCGGTAAATCCGGTAATTGCAATGGAATTAATTCATCGTGACGATTGGAAACCACTTGGCGTTAATGGCCCGGAATGGTTTGACCCTAAGCCTTTCCTGAAATTGCTTGAGGAATATGGAACCTCTTGGCATATCCGGGAAGAGAAAACTGAAGGTATAACAAAGTGAGCGGCCGCCCCCTCGCACTGGTAACCGGAGCGAGCGCGGGCATTGGTGCTAACTACGCTGAGTTCTTAGCGCAGAATGGCCATGATTTAGTCATTGTGGCACGCGATAAAGCACGATTAAGTGAGCGCGCGAGCGATCTCGAGACGCGTTTTGGAATCTCAGTTGAAGTATTGACTGCTGACCTTGCAACAAGTGAAGGAATAAAGAAGGTAGAACTAAGAATTGAGAATAAGGCGCTGCCCTTTGATGTGATTATCAATAGCGCTGGTTTTGGCATTAACAAAAGTTTTATTGAAAGTAATCGTCAAGCAGAGAGCGATTTATTGGATGTGCTTGTGCGAGCACCACTTCGCTTTATGCATGCCGCACTTCCCGGGATGGTTGAGAGAGGCCGAGGCATAATAATTAATGTCTCTAGCGTCGCTGGTTGGATTGCAGGCGGCAGCTATAGCGCTGCAAAATCATTCTTAACTGTGCTGAGCGAATCGCTACATACCGAACTTAAGGGCACTGGCGTAGTCGTTCACGCGTTATGTCCAGGTTTTACCAGAACAGAATTCCATCAACGCGGGCGGATGAATATGAAGGGATTACCTGATTTCATGTGGCTCGATTCGCGAAGAGTTGTCGCCGATTCGTGGAAAGCTGCGCAAAAAGGAAAGGTAATCAGCGTTCCCGGTTTTCAGTACAAATTACTTCAACTGCTTATTTCGATTTCACCGCGTAAGTTAGTTCGTAGAGCAGGTATGGGAGCGCGTAAAAAACAACGCCGCTAGCATCTCGTGCCCGATAACAGTAATACGAGAACCAGTCGGCGATATTCTCTAATCTAGATACGCTCTAGGGTGCGTTTGCTCCGGTTCTCACCCGCGGTACTGCTAACCATCTATATTGGAATTCGGTATTTCAATCCGCCTACCTGGTGGAGTGAGTTAGTACTTTTCAACATAATCGTTATCGCTGCGATCTTTACTTCCTTAACTTCACCCCAGCCTGATGATCTTTGGGGAAGGCGTAGCGTCGGATTGGCGCTAACGGCTTGGCTAGTTGGTTCGATTACTCAAGCGATAGATTCTTGTTTTACAACAGACATAATAAGGCTATCTGAAATTTCTTACTCGCCCGATCTTTAATCATTGACTGTGGGCGGTGAGGGTTTCACTCCGCCCGGACCGGGGTCTTCCCCGACTTTTTGATTGTCGGTTCATAAATCGACAGCGTAGTCCGCAAACTCGAACGTGTAAACAGTCAATTCATTAAAGGGACGGTGAAATTATGACGTGGCCGCAGGCTTTGCCGGATGCAAAGTGCTCTACCGCTTGAGCACTAAGTTCCAATGGAAATTTTTTATCTATCACTGGATTAATTCGCTTCCTTGCTAGATCTTCAAGCAGCACAGAGAGATCATCTTTATTTTCAGATTGAGTAAAGGCCTTTAAAG